>JACXTT010002423.1_pt1 | contig 29620 bp, 23 predicted proteins | sample 9270951 | NCBI WGS metagenome assembly JACXTT01 (sample SAMN15532306, study PRJNA645909) | rock metagenome | isolation source: weathered quartz diorite | place: Puerto Rico | collected 2017-06-21 | reverse complement strand
GGAGGAACGACGTCCAGCGTCAGGCGCGTTGGAGGACCGGCCGCTTCCAGTCGAATCGAGACGCGGGGGACGCGCACATTTCCGACGATCAGAAGCCGCGATGCGCGACGCAGCTCGATCGGCGAATCGTAGATGGGCGCAATGGCGCGTGGGATGAAGTCGAGCGGCACGAGGAGTCGTCTGCCGGCGCGGGCTATCGGCGCCGGCAGCGTGATGACCCGACCGTTGATCGACGCCATTGGCTGATCGGTTGACGCGACAACGGTGCGTCCTTTGTAGGCAACCGTGACGCCGCCGGCAAGCGCGTCCTCGCGCACGGCTAACTGGAACAGCGCCGCGAGGTCGTCGAGCCCGATGAATTCCTGACCGTTGACGATTGTCGAAGCGACGGTACGTCGCCCATCCCGCGTGACCAGCGTCAGCGGTGAGGCGGGTGCGGTACCTTGCGCGTGCGGCCCGCATACGAGTACGAGCACGACGGCGATGACGCAGAGTGCGGCCGTTCGCACAGGAACTCAATTGTACTTATGTGGCAGACGGCAGGTGGCAGGGGGCAGGAAGGTGGCAGGGCAGGAAGGTGGCAGGTTGACCTGCCACCTGCAAGTTAGAACACCTTGCGAACACCTGCTATCGCAAGAATCAGAAACAGCACGAACAACACGAGGAACAGGCCGGCCAGAAACTTCGCGATCGCGAACGACGCGCCCGCAATCGACGTGAAGCCCAGGACGGCGGCAATAATGCCGACGACGAGAGACAACAATGCGAGCTGCAGCATGAGTCCTCCTTCCCGGAGGATCAGCTGCCAGTTCTGTGCCTAGACCCCCTCAAGGTCGTCGTCGCCGCCTTCGTCGTCGCCGCCGAGATCGATGTCCGGCTCTTCCATCAGCTCGTCATGACCGAGCGTGTCCATATCCTGGCGACCCGGGGTTTCCTCACTCATCGCGCCACCAAATTTGGACGGCTCACTCGCTGCCGCGGCAGCTGCGGCGCGCCGGCGGGTCGGAGCCTTGCGGCTCGTCGCGCTCCGCTTGGTGCTGCGTTTGGCCGCTCCCTTCCGAGGCGCACCCTTTCGCGCGCTTGTCTTGCGCGCTGCGCGGGCACGCGAGCGTGTCGAGCGCTTTGCGCTGCGCGCGGCGGTGGATTTCCGGCCGCGGGACGCGCTCTTCTTGCGGCTCCCCTTGCTCTTCTTTTTGCCACGTGGTGGCATACTCCTCCTTCGCGAGCCCGGCTCGCAAGTTAGGTTTCAGGTATCGGGTATCAGGTATCAGCACTACCTGAAACCTCTCGCGAAGCGAGTGTATACGCGATCGAGCGCGGCGTGATGATGAAAAAAAACAGCCGGGTACCGCCGGAGCGCGGCGTGCCGCGTACACCGCGCGGCAACCCGCTGGCACAACCCCGACCACCAGAGCCGGTTGCCGCACCACCGCCTCAGCGTGGCGTCGCTGCGCCGCCGAACCCGCGCAGACCACGAGTCGTTCGCGACGTCCACGGAAATGAGTTGATGGACCTCTTCGAATTCTTTCCGGATCTGCCGCGTCCGGCACGGCGACGTGCGAGAATTTCTGTCCGCCGCGCGGAGGCGCCGGTCGTTACTCCAGTTTCCCGCCGAGGAGTTTTCGCGCGATCAGTTCCCTATGCTCGTCGTCGTCGTGGCTCGCGACGATGACCAGATTTTTCTCCGTGGTCGACAGGGTGTTCAGCCATTTCAACTGATCACTGACCGCGGACGTATCTTCGACAATCCAAGGCGCATCCTTCCCGGTCATTTTGCGGACGCTGTCCATGTGCCAGGCGGCATCGCCGATGAGGAGATACTCGCGCCCTGAGTCGAGCGCGATGAACATCATCTGAGACCCGGGTGTATGGCCTGGAGCCTTGATCAACGCCCAACCAGGTGCGAAGGCCATGTAACGGTCATAGTCGATGACGTGGTAATGCTGCGCCTGCTCTTCCGTAATGCGCAGATCGGGAAACTGCGGTGTCGTTTCCAGCGTGCGCACCTGCGCGCGGGTGAGGATCGTCTTGGGCGCCAGCTCCGACAGGTACGGCGTACGAATGACCCCCGTGACGTGGTCCCCGTGCTCGTGCGTGAAGACGATCGCACGGGCGCCTCGCAACGCCTTATCAACCTGCTGCGCCTGCTCAGGGAAGTACGGCTCCTCCGCACCTCGTCCAATCTGCTTGTGCATTGGCTCGTCCATCCCTGCATCGACCATCACGTAGCCATCGGGATACACGACCTGGAAGACGGTTCTCGCCTGGACGCTGGGGGTTGCGGGTTCGCCTTTGACGGAGAAGTTCTTCGTGCGGTGACTCTCGGCGAATTTCAGCAGGTTGATGCGCGACGGCTTGCGCCCGGGAATCAATGCCGCGGTCCGTCGAATCTGGCTGATGTCGGCGGACCAGGGCGAGGCCGTGGTCGTCTGAGCCTGTTGCAATAACGGGTAGGGGCCGACCTTAAGGTCGGCTCGTACGATGGAAGTCGTCAGTGCGAAACATAAAAATAGAACGGCGCGTTTCATGAAACGGATCCTAAACGAAAACGCCCGGGCCCCCTCTGCAGCGGCCCGGGCGAGCGAACGAACGAATCGAACGAGCTTAGAACGTGAGCTTCACGCCCAGTTGCATCATCCGCGGCTGGTAGGCGAGCGCCGTATTCTGCGAAGGGCGCCCGAAATTGGCGTTCGCCATGTTCGTCGTGTAGCTCCCATAGTTCGCGTGGTTGAACAGGTTGTATGTTTCCACCATCCCGTCCACTTTCACTTTGCCCACAACAGGGAACGCCTTCTGGAGGCGCACGTCCACGCGGTGCAGCGGCTTTCCGACGAGATTGTTCCGCGGCACGATTGAGCCGTCCGCGCGCAGCCGGTTCTCGCCGCTTCCGCCTTCACTCCGCCGATCCGTTCCATCCGTGACGGCGAAACGCATGCCCGAGCCGTAGAAGTAGATGCCGCTCAACTGGACGCCGTATCCGAGATCGACGACGCCGTTTACGTTCGCACGATGCCGCTGGTCGGTGGCCGCGTAGGTGTACTCACCGCCGAGGTCCGGGGCGAGGGCGAAATCAAGCGTCCGCCGTGCGACGATGCCGTTGGGACCGAGATACCACTGATCGCGTCTTGGGGCGGCGTCGTTGAAGTAAGCCTGCGTGAATGTGGCGTTGGCCTGCCATCGATGGCTGAACCGCTTCGTGAAGTTGACGTCCACCCCGTGGTAATTCGACCACCCATCCAGCAACTCGAGATTCACCGTGCCCCATGTTGGGAACGGACGCGCCGCGATGTTCGTGAACGGAATGTTCGCGTGCGTGATCGGGTCGTACGTCAAATTTGCATTGACCGTCGAATCCGGCTCCTCACGGCGGCCTCCCGTGTATGAATAGTTGATTTCCACAGCCACCGCGGTGGCCAGCTGCCGCTGGACGCCGATCGACGCCTGGTGCGAATACGACGTCTTTCGACCGGGATAGTTGATCTCCTGCGTCGTGGACCGGAACGCACAATTCGTCGTCCGGTTGACAATGTCGCAGGCATTCTGCAGCGACTGCTGGAAGCTTGGCTTCGGGCCGTTGAACCAACCGAAGAAGTTATCGGTCACTGTGGTGAAGTTGTCGCGGCCGTCGAAGTTGATCTGGTTCTCGAACCGGTGCAAGTAACCTTCTGTCTGCTGCACGCCGTCGTTCGGCGCGAAGGCGTAGAACAGTCCGTACCCACCACGCACCGCCGTCCGATCGTCGATCTTGAATGCGAAGCCGGTGCGCGGCGCGAAGTTCGTCTTCTCGATTGGCAAACCGCCGGGCAGCCACGGTTTGAAGACGGTCTTCTCGCTGTGGCCGTTCGAATCCAGGTCATAACGAAGACCGAGGTTGAGGGTCAAGCTATTGGTGATGCTCCAGTCGTCCTGGATCCAGGCGCCCCACACGTGACGCGTGACGTCGTACCGGTGCTCGGTGTCGGAACTGGAGTACTGAACGAACTGCACGAGCGGCGCACCCGCGGGGGTCCGCAGCGTGGCAATCGGAGCGGTGTTCCAGGTCGAAGCGTCGTAGACGTTCGGGAACATCTGCTGGATCAGCGCAGCCGATGGTGCAGACCCGGCCGTCGCGTTGATCACGCCGTCGCAGCGAAGACACCAGATGAAGTTGTTATAGAAGCGTATGTACTCCGCCCCGGTCTTGACGTCATGCCGGCCCTTCATGTTGAACGACGTCGTGTAGTCATCACGGATCGACGTGTCGTTCTGGAAAATGTTCAGCGGCGACGCCCCGATCGTGAGGCCCTGGAACTGCGTGATGATCGACCCGCCGTGCAGTGAGGGGTGATACGGGAAGTCCTGCCCGTTCCACCGCACGTCAGGCTGGTCGCGGCGTTCATACTCCGTGCGGCCCACTTTGAGTTCGTTGACCCCCTTGACGCCGAACACATGTGTCAACGTGCCGAAGTACTGAGGCGCAATGCGCCCTCGCGTGCCGCCAATCGGGCTCGTGGGGCTGCCGCCGTTGTAGTAATCGGTATGGAACTCTGACGCCCGGCCGATGATGCGTGTCTGTGGCGTCAACTGCCAGTCGATACGCTGGGTCGCGGTGTGTTGTTTCTTCGGATACGTGATTTCCCGATTCAGCCACGCGTACGCGCTGTTGGAGTTGAATGTGCGAGGTTCGTGTTCGAACTCGTACGCCGCGAAATAGTGCAGCCGGTCACGAACGATGGGACCGCCAAGCGTCACGCTGAATTGCTGATTCGAGTACGGCAGCACGCGATGAAGGATGAAGTCGTCGGCATTGAACTTGTCGTTGCGGAAGTAGCCGCCGACGGTGCCGGTGAGCGCGTTCGTGCCCGACTTCGTGATCGCATTGACGACCATCCCCGAAGAGCGCCCCTGCGTCGCATCGAATCGATTCGCGATCACCTGGAACTCGGCGATCGCGTCGCGGCTCACCTGCGGCTGCTCGGCATCGGGCGTCGAGTGATAGTTTGTCGTGACCTGCTGTCCGTCGACGTTGGTCTGCGCATAGCCCTGGCGGTTCTGAACAAGGCCGCCACCTTCATTGCGCCGTGCGCCGGGTGCGAGCAGCGTCAGGTCCATCCAGTTGCGTCCGTTGATCGGCAGATCTTGAACTTGTCGCGGATCGATGTTGGCGCCGACGGTGGATTCCTTCGTATCGACGAGCGGCGCTTCGCCCGTGACAGTGACCGTCTCGGTGAGCGTGGCCGGACCGAGCTGCAGAGTCACTGCCAGCGTCTGATTCAACAAAAGCTGCAGTCCCGTACGAGTGATGGTCTGAAAGCCTGAGAGGCTCGCTGTCAGTCGGTGTGCGCCGACACGGACCGGAATTCGGAACTGGCCCTGCGCGTCGGTCACTGCCTCGAAGGTGTTGCCGGTCTCCTCATGGATGACCGTGATGGTCACGCCCGGGAGCACGCCGCCCGACGTGTCAGTGACCGTTCCGCTTATGGTTGCTTGCTGTGCGAACGCCGACACGGCGCACAGGAGCAGGGTGGCGGCTGCGAGCACGATTCGCTTCAGACCTGCCTTCATTTCTCCTCCAGTCGATTTCTACGATGAGTTACTACGGCAGAGTATGTAGGCTGCGGAGACTAGAGCCGGCGGAGCCAGTGTGTCAAGCCGCGGTGAAAGGCCTATAATCTGCGCCACCTTACACGTTCCTACCGCCCCCCGGAAGAACGTTCACACCTCAGGAGAACACTATGCGAGCAATGACTATCGTTGCGTCAACGATCCTGACTCTGATGATTGCCAGCTACGCCGCCGCGCAGAACATGCCGTCCGCGGTCAAGGCCACTGGCGGCATCCTGACGGATGCGAAGGGGATGACGCTGTACACGTTCGACAACGACAAAGAGCCGAACAAGTCGGCGTGTGCTGGCAACTGCTTGAACAACTGGCCCGTCCTGAAGGCCGAAGCGGCGGACAAAGATATGGGCGACTGGAAGGTGATCACTCGCGACGACGGCACGAAGCAGTGGGCCTACAAGGGGAAGCCACTTTATTACTTCGCCATGGACAAGGCCGCTGGCGACAAGGCCGGAGACGGTCGCGGCATGGTGTGGCACATCGCGAAGCCGTAACGTCGCGGATGCGCCTATACTTCGTGTTCCACCGGGGCCTGTGAGCGTGCGCAGGCCCCTACACGTTCACGAAGGAAGGTGCACCGTGCGTACTGTTACGTCCATCGCTCTCGCAATTTCCCTCCTTGTATTCGGCGTGTGGCGCGCGGCGCTTTCCGCTCAGGGCGCAACGGCCCAGACCCACATCGGTCACGTTCTCGACAGCTTCAACGGCACGCCGGATAACACGGGCCTGCTGCCGGCAGCAATGGCCGAAGCGAAGATTGCCGCCGATCACGCGGCGCTGGCTGCGAAGGCGACCTCACTGCAGATGATTCAGACGCACGCCGGACATGTCATCAACGCGATCGATCCGACGATCGTCGCGCAGGGTCCGGGTAAGGGTTATGGCGTGAAGAAGGCGGCGCAGGGCGTCGCGCAGCATGCCGGGTTTGCCGCCAACGCAGCAAACGCGAACGACATGGTGAAGACGCACTCGATGCACGTGACCACCGCCGCGACCAACGTCGTCGCAATGAGCGACGAGGTCGTCGCGATTGCACAGAAGATCCGGATGTCGACGTCTCAGGAAGAAGCCCAGAAGCTCGCAGCGGAGATGCAGGCCAAGGCCGAGCAGCTGACGACCGGCGTTGACGCCGACAAGAACGGGCAGATTAGCTGGAACAAGCCCGAAGGCGGCCTCGCGCAGGCGCAGCAGCACATGAACTTCATGAAGGCGGCGGCAGGAACTCAGTAAGGTGACGTGTAGGGGCCGACCGTAAGGTCGGCCCCTACCCGCCCTGCATCAGAAGTCGAGCTGTACTCCCATCTTCGCGAAGCGGCCCAGGATGACAGCCTGCGGACGCAACCACGTCGCGTAACTGGTGTTGATGCCGGTGACGGTGTCGACATTCAGCGCGTTATACAAATCGAACTGAAATGTCGTTTTCGTTCGACCAACAACGACCGGCCGTGCAAAGCGGAGGTCCAGCTGGTTCAGGCGCTCGCCGTACTTTTTTCCTGGCGACACTAGATTGATCATGACGTTCTGCACGCCACCCGAGAGCGACCGCCCGAGCGACGGCGCGATCTGCGGGTTGGTGGCTGTGTAGAACGCGTTGAGCTCCGGGCCTGGAATACTCTGGAGTGTCGAGCTGATCTGCACGTCAACCCTCGGCACCGTGTACGACCCGAGCAGCTTGACCTGCGTCTGCCGTCGCTCCGTACGGCAATGCCAGACGAGCGGTCCAGCCAGGTTCAGCGTTGACGTGGTCGTGCCCGCCGCGGTGACTGGCGCTGAATAGGGATCCGCGACCACGTACTCCGGCACCTTCGATCGAAGGTCGCACACGTCTTGCGTGATCGTCCCGGTGTCAATCCCGCCTTGGACAATGATTTCGTGCGACATTCGCGCGTTGACCGTGAACGCAACGCCGTTCCACATCTGCACCTGCTTGCCGAAGTTCTTCGAAAACGTGGTGACGTTGTCGGTCTGTCCGAACTTGTTCGGGTTCACGTCATAGAGGCCGGAAATCACGTTGCCGCCGCCACCGGGCAGACGCGAGTCGACCGGCACAGTGATGCTGAACTGCGAGAAGTCGTCTGCCGTAACCGCGCGGTTGTCGATGACCGTGAAGTTGCCGTACCAGCGGCGGAAGAACGTTGCGTCCGCGGAGAGGCCGGTCATCAGTTGCCGCTGGACGCCCGCGGAGAATTCCCAGTTGTAGAGACGCTTGCCCCAGCCGCGGAGAACGTCCGGATCGAAGTTCGCCTGGGCTCCCGCGCTGCCGAACAACCGGTTCGCGACCGCGTCGCACTCGCCGTTCGCCGTCAGGACGATCAGGTTGCAATCCGGCATGTAGTTTTGATTTTCGTCCGTCCACGCGCGCGTCGTCGTGGTCGCGAGGCGCACAATGGGATTGTTCGCACCGGCGATGCCTGCAACCGTGTACGGCTCGACGTTCCGATTGAGAGTCGCCTTGAGCGCAGTCTTGCCGTCACCGAAAAGATCGTAGGCGGCGCTCAGCTTCGGACTGAGGTCTTTCAGATTCAGACCTTCCGTGTCGGGGAACGTGAAGTTGCGCGTCGGCGCGAGCGGCGCGGGGCCAACCGATTGCGCGGGGAAGCTGTTCTTGAACCAGTCCAGCCGCAGACCCGCGTTGATCGTGAGCCGCTCGACCGTCCATCGATCCTGCGCGAAGGCACCAAATTGATGATCGACGTCCACGACGAACTGCACCGGGTAGGCGCGCATCGTGATTTGATTCGGGATGCCGTTGTTCAACCGGTAGCTTACCGGGTTGACGTCCCAGTCGCGCTCGGATGTGTCGCCGGAGATGTCGCCGACGCCGAATTTGAACGAGTGCGCGCCGGTGATGTACGAGACCGCGGCACGGTAGAAGAACACGTCGCTCGTGCGGTTGATGAAGAACTGACGCGCGCGGTACTGCCGGCCTGTCGACTGCTCCAGCACGTTGATCATCGCCGGGCTCACCGACCGAACCGGGTCGCGAATCGCACGTTCGAACGTGCCCTTCACGGCGCCGTCAATCAGGATCCGGTTCGTCAGCGGGATCGTGGCGTCTGCCGTCACCTGCCGCTCCACCGGGAAATAGTGATAGGGGCCTGCCTCGGCCGCAAGCAAGGTGCCGCCGGGCGCGCCCGTCGTGTCGAGAATCGACGGCCAGTTACGCGCGGTCTGCTGCACGTACAGCAGGCCGACCTTTACTTTCGGCGCAGCCTGCACCGTCAGACGCAGACGTCCATCGTTGACGTTGGAGTCGTTCGACACCGGCTTGGTTAAATCGGGCTCGTATTTCCAGACGTTTGGATTGTTCGCGTTCTTATCGTAGAACTCGTCGGCCATCCACTTTGACGAGGTGGCGCGCCGGGCGGAGAGATAGAACCAGGCCTTGCCGCGGCGCAGTGGCCCGCCAAACCCCGGATTGAAGTCGAACATCTTGTGGATCTTGTTCGGCGTGCGAAGGCCGGCGTCCTTCAGCCGCTGCGTGAAATTACTGCTCCCAAGCCCTTCGGTGGTCCCGTTCATGAACAGGACGCCGTTGAACGTGTTGCCGCCTTCGCGCGGGATGACGTTCATCCTCACACCGCCGCCGGCAGTATCGGCGCCGGCGCCGGCATAGTCCACGGCGATTTCCTGCGATGCGGCCATGTTGAAGGTGATCTGGGAGTTCGCCGGCGAGATCAGCGCCGCAGTCGACAAGCCGTTTTCCATCATGGATTGCGAATTTCCCGTGGAGCCGTGTACCTGCGTCAGGATCGCGCCGGAAAGCTGCGTCGCGCCGCCAACGTCCTGGTTCGCGGCGTTCACGGTGACACCGGGAATGAGCGCCAATTGCGCGAATGGTGATCGGCCGGCCGGCAGCTTGTCGATCAGGTCGCGGTCGATCACGCGCTGCTTGTTGCCACTCTGGATGTCGACGATCGGCGATTCGCCGCTGACCGTTATCGTCTCCTGCAGCGCGCCGACGCGCAGCTCCGCGTCGATAGTCGCGGTGAAGGTTCCGGTGAGCTGAATGCCTTCACGTTTGACGACGCTGAAGCCGGGCAGCGTGAACGTGACGGCGTAGGTGCCAGGCGGGAGCAGCTCGAGCCGGTACTGGCCCGTCCCACCGGTGACAACGGTCCGTACGTTCTCGATGAGGGCAGGACTCGACGCTTCCACCGTGACGCCTGGCAGGACGCCGCCGGATGCGTCCTTCACCTGACCGGCGATAGAAGCCTGGGCACGTACGACTGCGGGCACCCCCGCAACGACGACGATCATGAGTGCGACCGTTCGTAATCCGCGCATCAGAACCTCCGCGTTGGACTCGCTTTCCGCTATGAGTGGACGGCGACTATAGGACCCGACCTAACCGATGTCAAGGCGTTGTGGATGGTTTCTAAAGTAGGATTCTTGGTTGGTGTACGACCGTTAGGATCACCCACGCGCCATGACCGACTATCGTGCTCTCGAACAACAGCTCTCACTCGAATTTGGTTTGACGCGGCGGCCGGTCGCGATCGCCTTTGTTGACGCTCCTCCTGCAGGAGTCTCCAAATTCACGGGATCGGTGCCATCGGGTTGCACCTTCTGGCGCCTCGCATCGGACGGACGTGTCTTCTTCACGGTGCCGGGAGATCACTACAACTGCGCGATCGGTTCCTACACCCACAACATTCCGTTGCCGCCCGATCGCGCGAACGAGCTCGGCGAGACGCTCGGCTTCATGGCCGACATCGGCTACATCCGGATGGACGAGGTCACCAGCATTCCCGTGCTTCCGCAGACACCGGCGGTGGCTGTATATGCGCCGCTCGGCGATACGCCCGCCGATCCGGATGTGGTGATTTTCATCGGGTCTGCAGCACGTTTGATGCTGCTGCACGAAGCGGCGGTTTCCGCAGGCCTCGCGGCGAGTTTCAAGACGCTAGGGCGACCCACGTGTATGGCCGTCCCCGCAGCGCTCGCCGGCGGGATGGTGCTCAGTTCCGGTTGTGTCGGCAACCGTGTGTATACCGATCTCGGAGAAGGCGAACTGTACGCGGCGCTTTCGGGAAAGGATCTACCGAGGCTTGCGGACAAGGCCCCCACGATCGCGGCGGCAAACGCGAAGCTACAGGATTACCATCAGGCGCGGCGGCAGCAGCTCACCCTATAACTAACGCTTCGCTGCCGGTACCGGTCTGGCGAACCTCGCTCCATCGACTGGCGCATTCGGTTTGATCTCGCGTAGCTTGATCGTCATCTGCATGTACGTCTGACTAACCGTCCACGTGAACGGCATCTTGACGCCGGCGACGTCGCGATAATCGTCGTAATTGATCTCAGTCGGCACGGGACCAACGGGCGTGTCGTTCCATCGCACCAGCCGCACGAGCAGTCCTGATTTCGTGTCGAAGTACAAGTTCACCGGCAGCAGTCCGGGGTTGGCGCCCTGAACGATCTGCACCGCCCGATCGTCGATGGCGGTTCGCCCCACCTTCCATCGAGCGAACGCCTGCTTGACGCTCGCTGGAAACGCCACGAGCGCTTCGAGTCGGTATCGATCGAGGTTGCCACTTGTCAGCGTCTCGAGTGGCGCGGGGCCGTCGGGGCCAGCCCACCAGCCGTTGCGGCCGTCAAACACGCGAGAGCTGTCGCCGTCAGCCATGTGAATGACCCAGGTTCGCTGATTCGGCGCTTTGGCATAGATGTCGACGGGCACTTCCTTGTGATCGGTGTCAAAGCCCGAGTAGGTCCCCGTCGCCGTGAAGCTCGCGATGCCGGCGAGCTGCGCCGCGCCCCCGAGCGTCTGCAGGTACCTGTCGAGAATCTGATCCGGCGTGATGTTGGTGTCGGCGGGGAAGTTCATCACATTCGGATCGTCCTCGGGCTCTCCGTACTGCAGCGCCAGCTTCGGCGAGTTCACGGGTGTGTTGTTTCCCCTGTGGCAGGTGAAGCAGGTCACCATCTTCCGGCCGCCGAAGTTGGCCTCGTTGATCGTGTTCATCATCGCGATCATCTGACGCGCGCGACGAATGCGCGGCGTTTCCTCGCCGAAGGCGTTGTGGTCGAAGACCGACTGTTTCAGGTGGCAGAACGTGCAGTCCTCGCCCATCGAGGAGGCGAACATTCCCATCACATCGAAAAACGTGTCGATCGGAATACCTTTGAGGACCTGTATGTTGCGGAAGACCTGCTCGGTCACCTGCGGCGGCTGGCCCGGCGCAGCCTGCTGCGCGGACAGACGCATCGACGATGCCGTCACCAGGCACAACGGGCCCGCGAGTGCGAGCCAGAAGAGGATTGGACCCGTTCGAGCAGACTGCATGGCGCCTCCCGTGTCGCGGCGCGCGTATGGTAGCATCCGCTCACGATTTCATCCGGCTCGCCCGACCGGTTACACAAGGAGGCGACATGCGCGTAATCCTGGCGTTGGGAATCTCCGCAGGCATCCTGCTCGCCACCGCATCGCTCCAGGCCCATCACTCCTTTTCCGCCACCTACGACGGGAACAAGCCCATCACGCTCAGGGGCAAGATTGTGAAGCTTGGGTGGCAGAACCCGCATGCCCATATCTACGTCGATGTCACCAATGCCGACGGCAAGGTCGTGACGTGGGAGGTCGAGAGCGCCGGACCGACGACGCTGATGAAGCAGGGGTTGCGGAAGGAAGACTTCGTCGGCCAGGAAGTAGTCATCAAGGGGTTCCTCGCCAAAGATGGCACGCCCACCATGAACGCCAGCAGCTTTACGCTCGTTGAGGCGAAGAAGGAATTCGTCAACGACGAAAAGGCCCCATAGGCGCGGGAGACCCACGATGAGGCGATGGACGATCGCGGTGAGCGTTGCCCTGACGCTCGGCGCGCAAACGATCTCGATCGCGCAGGCAGCGCCGGACTTCTCCGGCACATGGAGACTGAATCAGGCCAAGAGCAGCCGGGCGATCGTCGGCAACACGCCCGATATCCAGTTTGCCAGCCAGCTCGAGGTGAAGCAGTCGGCAACCGACATCTCGATGGTGGCCACGAGCATCCGTCAACAGCCGGTGTCGGCGGTCTACAAGCTCGATGGCAGCAAAGTAAACGTGCAGGCACCGGAAGGGATCACGGAGACCGCCGAGGCGAAGTTGAGCGGAACGACGCTCGTCGTCACCTCGCGGCGATCGTTCTCGTCACCGGCCGGCGACATCGTCGTGGACTTCAAGGAAGTCTGGAGCCGCACCGGCAACGAGCTGACGGTCGAGAAGACGCGAACCCAGAGCGGAGATTCGAGCACGCAGAAGGCCGTGTACGACAAGCTCTGATCGATTCCAGGGGGTTGCATGCGCGTCCGCGTTCTGACGTGGTTGATTGCCGCTGCCGCCGTCGCAGCAACCGCGCATTCGTTAGTACCGAATCTCACAGCACAGACGGCGGCGCCGACGAGGCGTCTGCCCGATCTTCAGGGTGTCTGGCGCGCATGGAACCTGGCCAGGTACGACCTCGAAGACCACGGCGCGAAGCCTGGCGTTCCTGCCGGACGTGGATTCGTTGTCGATCCATCGGACGGCAGAATTCCGTACAAACCTGAGGCGCTGGCGAAGCGCGAGAAGAACTTTGCGGGCACGAAGGACGCCGATCCGTGGAAGAACTCGGATCCGCTGGTGAAATGCTACCTTCCGGGCATTCCGCGGATGACGTATCTCGGATGGCCGTTCCAGATCATCCAGACGGCGGACTACGTGACCTTCGTCTACGAGTGGTCGCACAAAAAGCGCGTCATTCCAATCAACAGCACTGCGCCCGTCCCCAACGACGAGACCGCATGGATGGGATTTGCGCGCGGTCGCTATGAGGCCAACTCGCTCGTCATCAATCTCACCAACTTCAACAGCTATACATGGTTCGACATGGCGGGCAACTACCACAGCGACGCGCTGCAGGTCGTCGAACGCTACACCCCGATCAACGCCGACACGCTGCAGTACGAAGCGACGATGACAGATCCCAAGGTGTTCACGCGGCCGTGGACGATACGGATGACGATCCAGCGGCAGAAAGACGTCGGGATCCTCGATTACGAGTGCACCGCGATGCTCGACGAGCTCGGCATCCACCACACGTGGCCGAGAGATTTCGACGAAGAAAAGTGAGAGGGCTAAAGCGCATGACCACGCGAACCCGTGCCGTCCTGTCGATGCTGGCGTCGTCGGCCATTTTCGCCGTGACAGCGATGCCGATAGCCGGGCAGCTCGGACGTCCAGGCGGGCTTGCCGGTGTCGACGGCGCGGAAGGAGCCGCGGCGACGAAGGCGGGACCGATCCCGCGCCGGCCCGACGGCCACCCAGATTTGACTGGAACCTTCAACGGATCGCCAGGTGGCGTCACACACACGGTGATTCTCGAGGAGCACCCGGGCGGCTTTGGCGTGCTTGGCGGGCACACGCTGATCATCGACCCCGCCGACGGAATCATCCCGTACCAGCCGTGGGCGCTCGAGGAGCGAAACCGCCGCAGAGACGACGCGAACGGCTACGAAGATCAAGTCGGCCACTGCGAGTTTTACGACGTCGGCCGGATACACAGCTTCAGCCAGGAATATCGGTTCTCGGGAAACACCTTCATCATCAACGCGAACCAGCACATCACGCGTATCGTCCCCATGAATCGAAAGGAGCACCTGCCGCCGGGCATCCGCCTGTGGCTCGGCGATCCAATCGGCCATTGGGAAGGCGATACGCTCGTCGTCGACAGCACGAACTTCAACGACAAGACGCGCATGTCGCTCGGCGGTGATTTTCACGGCGCCGACGCGCACATCGTCGAGCGGTTTCAAATGCTCGACGCCGACACCATCAAGTGGACGATGACCATCGACAACCCGAAGGTGTTCACGCGCCCATGGACGATGACGTCACCGGCGTTGATGAAACGGCTCCAGCCGGCGGCCGACTTCGATATCGAAGATACCTGTCACGAGGGGAACGTCGACCTCGTGCACTTGAAGAATACATACGAAAAGGCTCACGGGCCCGCGTGGCCACCGAAGACAGCGCGCTAGGAGATTGAAGATGCGCAGCGCAATCCGCTACCTCGCACTGGTGATCGCTACGGTTGTCGCCGTGATTGTCTTCGGCCGATTACCGGCGCTCGGTCAGGAAGGCCGCAGCTTGCCGGAAGCGCCGTCCATCGGGTTCTTCGGCAGCTACCGAGTTGCGAACGAAAAGATGAATCCGTCGAAGCTGCCGATCATCGGTGCGTGGCGGATCAATTTCGATCGATCCGATCCGGCGCTGAAGCTCGCGAATCGCTTCAAGGACACGGGGACGCTTATTTACACGGCGGAGAACGGCGGCATCAAACAAGAGGTGTTTCTGTACTGGCCGCCGACGAAGGTGGACTACAAGCACGTCTTCACCGACGACGCACGAGAGTTCTGGTTCAAACTCGACGGCAAGAACATCTACCCGAATCCGCAGGGACCAAACGGGTTGGGACAGACCGTGGCGATGTGGCTGGTTGACCGCAACACGATCTACCGCGAGCGCGCGACCAAAGGGGTCGTCGATGAACGCGTGATGTATCGTGTCGCGCCGGACGGCAACACGCTCGTCTGGACCAACTTCAACGCGGATGGCAACAGCGGACATCAGGTCTGGAATCGGATCCCAATCCCGCAGCGCTAGCGCTTCCGCCACGTCGAACTCATGAAACGGCAACCGCATTGCACGACAGATGCGGGGGCTTTTCGCACGTTATGGCTGAAGTACTCGCTTCGTTCTCCACGCCGGTCACCGACGAGTTTGGTTCGTACTATCCGCGAGCGGTGGGTCGTCTTGCGCCCGGCGGTATGTGGGAAGGCTGGATTGAGTTCGTCCCGGTGGACGGCGGCAGCGATGTGCTCGTCACCGCCGTCGAAACCCATCAGCCGGAGCGGCAGCACCTTGTGTACTGGGCGACGGGTTTGAGTCAGGTCTACATGGAAGGCGCGCTGAAGCGTGCACGAAATCCAGTCACGGTTCGTGTTCCGGTGATCGACGAGCCAGTGTCGGACCAACCCGCGCGACGGCGTGTGGTCGTCGAACGCGTCATTCCGAAACCGGAGCCGGTGCTCGACCCGTTCGAGATCGGTGGACGCAACATCGATATCCTGCGCCAGGAGCTCACGGCGCTGAATCGGCCGCGGCTAATGAACATCATCTCCGCTTTCGAACTCGCGCGAGACGTTGACGTGACGCAGATGACCGACTCTCAGCTCATCGGGTTCATCGCCGCGGCCGTTGAGACGCGTCTTTCGCGCGCGCGCTGACCTGCCGACACCAGGGATTACGCCGATACGGCAACCCCCCCGACCAGCTTGCGGCACGCCGCGCACCGAAAACTGATCGTCGTCTCAGTAGCGGCTACGTTCACTGAATTCAGATGGAGGCAGTGCGGACAACGCAGCCGCTGCGACGGAGTTTCGGTCTTGATCATTCGCGTTGCCGAGGGGAAGGCGATGAATGCTCCCGACGGCGTCTGGTAGAGAAACCCTTCGGCGCGCAGTTCATCGAGCGCCTCGCCGCACGCGCTGGCGGAGAGATTCCACAAGCGACACGCCTGCTGGAGACTCAGTTTCAGACCCGGCATTTCGATGAACTCACCACGAATGCGGCCGATCAATTCGCGGGACATCAGCGTCTCCTCGCAGGATCAGAAAGGTGGGGGTGATTGACGAGTCGACGCGTCGCAGAGAACTGCAGCGCTGCGCAATCGTGCCACGCGGGATGGCGCGATACAAGCGATCGTGAGACGAATTATTCTCCGCTGAATGACCCAAAAGGTTATCGCGGGCAGGTCCCCTACAACTAACTCCGACGACGGTAAAGGACGGCAGTAATTGCCGAGAGCAGTATTAGTACGACTGGGGTGTGGGGGAATCCAATGCCGATGACGAAGATGTGAACGAGCAGTGCTCCCACCATTGTGGAGGCGAGGAGAAGCGCCGACACCAGCGTCGCTGAAGGGACGAGCATCAGCATGCCGCCGATGATTTCCACCAGCGCGGTGACGTAGCGGAACCATTGACCGAACCCGATACGTTCGAACAGTCGCACCCACATCGGATGAATTGATCCAGGAATCTTCACGAATCCGATAATGACAAAGTTCAACGCAAGCGCAATTCGCAGAATCCACACCACTGCGTCGAGGCGTCGTGCGCGACGCTCAGCGACGGTCATCTGCGGCGGCGTGGAGTAGATCCAATACGACACCGGAAGCACGATCGCGCATATCCCAGCGGCGATGCTGACAGCGGCCTGAATGCCATCCCGCGGCAGGAACGCGCTCGCGAGGGCGACGACGGCGCCGAAGCCGACCGCCAGGTATCCACACGTGCGGTGAATGCGGGCCCACAACTCGCGATCTTCGAGCGTGCGTGTCGTGCGAATGCCGATCAGCAGGTTGGGCCTGGTGCGGGGAAGCAGGTTGCCGACACCGACAAAGAACACGCCGACCAGGACTGCCACAGCGCGAGGAGCAATCGGGCGTAGCCCCGGGACATCGGCAAGTGTGGCAAGAGCGAGTGCATAAAGGACCAGCACAAAGAGAATCGCGTGGAGGGTGATGGCCTTGTAGGTGCCGCCGACTTCCGATGGGCCATCCGCATTGCGCCAGAGCGGACGGAAGGTCATGTAGATGACAGCGGCCGTGGCAGGAAGCGCGAAGGCAATCAGCAGCGGGATGACCATGTCAGCTCTCCTGTGAGCGACGAGTTCGCGGCAGCGGTGTCCGCGCAGACGGCGGCACCCATTCCATCAGGTGACGGACGAGATCCTGGAACACGGACGTATTCAGCTCGTAGTAGATCTCCTGACCTTTCCGCTCGGTGATCACCAGGCCGCCTTCGCGCAGCACCGCCAGGTGGCGCGAGATCGTCGGCCAGCTTGAATGGAATCGGTCGGCAAGCTCGCCGGAGGTTTTCGGTCCGGAGCGCAGCAGCTTCAGAATTTCCCGCCGCGTCTCGTCCGCGAGGGCCTTGAAGAGCGCATTCGATGGGGTGGAGCGCATTTTGATGATTAGCATATTAGCTAATCATCAAAATGCGCGTCAACTCGGCTGGGTGGTCCGCCTTCGCGTGGATGAGGTCATTTGTTTCGGCCGGGCCTGCCTAGCCGAAGCTCGCTGGCGAATGTACGCGAGCGACGGCTGGAATGTGCGTCCACCTTCGCGCTGCGCGCTTCGGTGGACAACCTTCGCATGGCTTGCCAACCGTAGCTCACGCTACGATTGCCACGCGTGAACGAAGAGGTTGGTGGAGGCGGCGGGAGTCGAACCCGCGTCCGAAAGTACGTCGTCGAAGGACTCTACATGCGTAGCCGCCTCTGAAATCTCGTGTCCGGCGTGAGGAAGCGGCTTAAAACCGCCCGACACCAGACCCGGTCACTCTCGCGGCTGCGCGCCGGGTCGCCACGCAGCCGCCAGCCTGTTTAATGGCGTTCGGCCCTCAACCACCAGGCGAGGTCAAGGCGAACGTCGCTGCTTAATTAAGCAGCGAGAGCGTACTGAGAATCCGCAGTTAACGGATGTTCCATCAGATTTACGAGTTAATGGTGCTCGGCATGCATCCCGCGATCTCGCACTCCCGTCGAAGCCAAATTCGCCCCCTCGACAGGTGCGCGCCGGACGCTCTCCCGGCGCACTCTTCCATTTTACGCGCTGAGCCGTTTTGAGGTGACGTGTCGCCGCTGCTACGTCCCGACGAGCGCGAGTTCGGCGCCCCCCTCGTGGGTGCCGTCCACGGGGAGGAGCGGCAGCATGATGACGAAAACGGCGCCTTGATTGAGGCCGGCACTGTAGACGTCGATCCGGCCGCCGTGGAGGCGGACCAGGTCGCGGACGATGGCGAGTCCCATGCCGAGCCCGCTGTGTGAGCGGGTCGGTGAGGCGTCGGCCTGACGGAACCGGTCGAACACGTACGGCAGAAAGTCGGGATCGATGCCGATGCCGGTGTCGCGGACCGAAATTTTCACGAGATCGCCTTCAGCCTCGACGTTCACCCACACGGCACCGCCCGGTTGAGTGAACTTCACGCCGTTGGCGACGAGGTTCGTGATGATTTGCGCGAACCGGCCGGCATCGGCGGCAATGATGAATGTTTCTGCCGCCGCGACGTCAACGCCGTGCAGTGCGACGTCCTTGGCTTCCGCGGCCGGACGAAGCGATTCGACGACGGCGGAGATCGCCGGCACCACCGACAGCGGCTGCTTGTCGAGGCGCATCTTGCCCATGAGGATGCGCGAGACCTCGAGCAGGTCGTCAATCAGCTGCGCCTGCGTTCGCGCGTTGCGATCGATGATGTCGAACGCGTGGGCCTGCCGGTCCTCCCGCACGCTGCCGTTGCGCAGCATCGAGAGCCAGCCAAGCACCACGTTCAGTGGCGTTCGCAACTCGTGTGAGAGCACCGCCAGGAATTCGTCCTTTGCGCGATCGGCGGCGCGGAGCTCCGTCGCGTGCCGTTCGGCCGTTTGCCAGGCGCGCATCTGCGCGCGCATCAGCGCAAACAGCAGCAGCGACACTAGCGCTCCCACGACGAACGTACGCTGCGCCTCGGGGGGCAAGGTCGCCATGTTTGCCTCCCGGGAGCTGGCGACGAGAAGCCACTGCCGCCCGCCGATCGTCAGCGTCGCACTCGACTGGACTTTCCCCTTTCCTGTGCCTGAGCTGATCAAAAGTGCATCCCGATTTTTGCTGCTGTCGTAAATCGCGATGTCGAGGTAACGAACCGTCGCCGCTGCAATGCTGTCGCTGAAGATGACGTCCGGGCCCAGGCGGCTGAACACGAACCCAACGAGCGCGCGGCGGCGCTGTTCAACCGACTCGACGGGTTCGCCACGACGGTAAATCGGCAGGTAGATTACGAACTCACGCCCACTGCGTCCAGCCGTAGGATTCGGCGCGAGCAGTTCGGTCACGGCCGGGAGATCCGAATCGCGCGCGCGATTCATCGCGTCTCGCTGTTGGGATTCAACGCCGAGATCGAAGCCGATGGTGCTTTCATTGTCATCGTCGCGCGGTTCGAGCAGCACCGCCGGAAAGTACTCGCTGCGAGTGCCTTCCGGACGGACTTTCAGATTCGCAATTCCGTCCAGCGAGATCGAACGGACAAACGTCCGTATGCTGCCGTCGGGAACGCGCGGCGCAAACCCGATCCCGTCGACGCCAACGTACCGCTCTCGCAACTGCAGGCCGGAGACGAATGCGCGAAATTCTCTGAAGTTGATTTCAGGACTCGCAGCGAGGAGTGCCGCTGCCGCATGCGTGACCGCGACGACGGTATCGAGCTGTACCTGTGTGACGCGCTGCACCGCGAGGGTGTCGGCGCGGAAGGCATTCGCGGTCGCTACGTCCTGCCGGGTCGCGATCGTGGTGACGGCGGTGGCCGTCAGCACACAGCCGAGGACGAGCACGGTGAACGGAACCCATTGCAGCAGGTAGGGCCGACGGCGGATCGGTCCGGAAAAGCTGGAAGCCATGGCGAACCTTGCTGGAGGCATTTCGCTTATCGGTACGCCTGGGGGGCTCCAATATCGATCCGAGCTCATCGATACGCAAGTTTTTTTCGATTCGACCTCAGCCGTTCCCCGGGTGTTCCGCCGTTCGCAAAACGGACCACATCAAAGTTCGGAAACGGAACACGAGCCTACAGGCCGGCGGCGCCACTGCGCGCGAAGTGTTTAGCTATCAGCAACTTTGCCGGCTGGGTGTCGCTGGAGTCCTATTTGCTGGGCTTTCCGGCGACAGAATGGTCAACGAACAGACAACCGCACGCGCACAGCTCAAACTTGTAAGTTCTACGGCTGACGAACCGCAGGCCGTGGGCAACAGGAGAGCGGAGCGCCGCGCCCATCGCCGTCTCACCGTTTCGGAGTTGTCGTGGTTGAAACATGCGCGCATCAAGTACGGCCCCGATGTGTCGCTGATCGACTTGTCCGTCGGCGGCGCGCAGATCGAGACGACGAGCAATCCGCCGCAGCCGGGCAGTACGGTTGTCATCGAGTTGGCTGCGGGCGAGAGAACGTGGCCAGTCCCGGCCCGTGTGCTCCGATGCCACATCGCTTCCCTTGTCCCGCACGCGACCTATCGCGGTGCCGTCGCTTTCAAACGGCCGTTCGACTTCGAGGAGATCGCCGGCGTCGTTCAACACGGCGCCGATGCCATCAATCCGGTCGACGCCATCAATCCGTTTGAAGAGTACGCGCGGCTCAATCTCGGATTGAAGCGGCTTGCGGAAACAACGGGCGCGGATGCGACCGCTCTCAGCGCGACGGGAGTGCGAGCGCTGGAATCGGCATTCGCGATGATCGAATCAGCCCGCAGCCGGGAATCGGCCGCCCCGTTCGTCAATGAAATGGGGCGACTGCTCCGCATCTTGACCACAGCTCTCGAGAAGGCCGCCGACCTTGCCGCAACAGTCCCGGAAATTGTCAGCAGGCTCCACCGGACGGTGCCCTCGCTGATGGTGCGCATTGTCGGCGCGAACAATGCGTCGCTCATTCGCAACGACGCGGTGTACTTCCGCATTCCAACCGAAGGAATCGCGGTGCCTGATTGTCTCGTCGTGGAGTTTCCAGGGGACTGTGCGCTCGAAGCGTGGCACCTCCAGTTGCTCGAGGCTGGCGTGCAGTTGCTCGCGGTCAGCAGGGATCTCGCGTCATCCCGCGAGCGGATGACGGAGGAGCCGGTTCGTGAGGTCGGTGACGCGCTCGAATCGCCAGAAATGCGTGGGTGGAACCGGCTTGTCGTTCACTATCTTGACGGACGCCTTTTGAAGGGGTATGGCCGCGACGTCCAGCCCACGCGAGGGTCGCTCGAACTCTGTCACGATCCGGACGGTCCGGAGGAATCGCGGATCACGATTCCATTCGCGCACCTCAAAGCCGTCTTCTTCGTGCACGACTTCGCGGGGAATCCGGAGCACTGCCCGGCACCTGACGCGGACGATGTTTCCGCGCGCGGCCGGCGGATCACCGTCACCTTCGTGGATGGAGAGGTTCTTCGGGGAGCAACGCTCGGCTACAACCAGAATGCGCCGGGCTTTTTCGTATCGCCGCTCGACCCGACCTCCAATAACGCACGAATCTTCGTGCTGGCCGGGGCGATACGGCACGTGCAGTTCCACGATGCGCCGAACCGCGCGTCCGCGCCCCAGCCCGCCCTCGCCCGTTAGAAACGGATTCCGAGCGCCATGCGAAACAACCGTCCCCCGTTCTGGCCTGGAATCGGCTGCGGGAACTGGTTGTCGTTGGTTGCCTCACCGAACCGCGGCCCTTTGACGTAATTCAACGGCAGACCGTTCGCGTCCTTCGGACCGTTGTTGTCGGGTGTGACCGTCTTGTCCCACGCAATCTGTTTCTGGTTGTTCAGCAGGTTGTAGAACTCCACCTTCAGCCACGGCCTCGCACTCTTCCAGACCGGAACACCGTAGGTCAGAGCGAGATCAAGGAGTCCGTACCCCTTGAAGTCACTAACGCCACGCGGCCCAAAGAAGAGACGCTCGGAGACATTCGCGTTGATGTCGTTTGCCGGGTAGCCGGGATTGCGTGCGAGCTCGATCGGTGTGAGCGGCACGCCATCGGCGTAGATGCTGTACACCTGCCCGGAGTTCACACGCCAGATCGGCGATACATCGAGCGCACCGAGCCGTCCCGTATTGCTGCCCAGCGTATACGTGCCGTAGAGACGCAGCTTGTGGCGCTGATAATCGGCGAGCCGCCCGTCGGGGAGGTACCGATCGATGGCAGGCCCGATGACTTCCGGATAGTCCCCGAATATCGACGGGATCCCGGGCTGATTCGCAGCCTCCGCGTCGAAGTTCCCGTTGTTCCGAATTCCCAGCGTGTAGTGTCCGCCGAACGTGATGTTGTCGCGCAAACGATAGTTGCTCTGGAAGATCATCGCCTGATACTCGCGATGAATATCCTTTGAGCTCGCGTTGTCGTAAACGGACTTCGTCAGATCACCGACATTTGCGCCGTTGCGATTGACGTTGACGATCCCATTGGACAGGGTGATGAAGTCGTCCAGAAATCCGTACCATCGTCTCCACTGATACGTGGCTTTTGCGTACCCGCGGTTGCCGACTTCGCGCCCGAGACCGAGCGTGAATTCGCGAACCGTTGGCGACTGGACGTCATCCGCGACGCTGACATTCGCGGTGGGGAACACCGCAGAGATGATCGTCGCGTAGTTGCGCAGGTCGAACGCTGGCGCGAAATCGCGCCCCTGGCCGGCTGGTCCCGTGTATCCGTACGTCACGCGGCTTGGGTTGCCGACGTCGGTGTTCTGCGCGTACTGGTTCTCGCTGTACTTGCCCGAGTAATGGCCGTAGGTGGCTTGCAGCGTCGTGCGTCCGTCGCCCATCAGGTCGTACGCGACGCCGAGTCTGGGCACCAGTTTCGTCGTATCAACGGTGAGGAGGTCACCCGTCGCCTTGCCGCGCACTGCTTCCAGGCGCGTGCCGAGGTCGAGACTGAGGCGCGGCGCGACGACCCAGTGGTCCTGGACGTACAACGAGGTGGTGTCGATGTTGACGATGGCGCCCCTGGTTGGAATCCAGTTCTGCACACGGGAGACGCCGGGTGTGAAAACAGGAACCGGAACACCAGCCGCGTCCACGACGGGTTTGCCGCCGGCGACGAGGTAATCCGTCTGAAAGACGTAGTTGGTGGAGCTCTGTGAGTTGCCGCCGGTGTGCGTGGCGCGGTAGAACTCGCCGCCGCCTTTGAAATCGTGCGTGCCGGTGGTCTTCGTTGACAGCGTGTACGACACGCTTCCCGTGAACTGCCGGTTGTTGCGATCTTCAGGATCGAGCGAGCTGAAGAAGGGCGCCGCGTAGTGCAGCGACGGCGGGACGCCAGGCACGACACCGCGCGTGCGGAACGGCGACGCGGTGATCTCGGTCTTCGTTCCACCGGCGTCTTCGAATTTGAATTTCTTCTGCGAGTACTGCAGTGTTGCGAAGAACTTCTGGGCGAGGACGCCGTTGTAGGTCGTGACGAACAAGCTGTTCGGAATCCGCTCTGTCACGAGCGTCGACGGATCCAGTGAGAACGACGCGTTGAGGCTGGGACGATCTTTCTGGACCGTCGAGTTGGTGGTGTAGTCACCCGACAGTGTCTGATTCGGCGCAAACGTACCGGTCAGCTTGATCTCGCCGCGCTTGACGGTATCGATGCGCGTGTACGAACCACCGGTCTGAACGAACGTGTTCGGCGTCGGGTCGCGCTGGTAGCGGCCGGCGCTGAAGAACCAGAGACGATCCCTGGTGATTGGGCCGCCGAATGTCCCCTCGTGAATCTTGCCAAGCACGTCCTGATGGACGACGTTGTTCGCTCGTTCTCTGGGCGTCTCGTCGATCCACTTCGGGTTGTTGAAGTTTTCGCGGAAGCTTCCTGAGAAGTTGTTGCCGCCGCTCTTGGTGACCACGTTGATGACGCCGCCGGTGAAACGACCCCATTCCGCGGAAATGCCGCCCGTAAGGACGTTTGTTTCGGCAATAGCGTCTTCGGTGTACAGGTTGTTCGGCGTGCCAAAGAGGTTGTCGTTGATGTCGACGCCGTTCAGCATGAACACGTTGTCGAAGGCCGTCGCGCCGCCGATCGTGACCTGGCTCGCATTCGGCGTGACGTTGGTCAAGCCCGGCGCCAACTCCGCGATGTCCTGTGGCCGGCGGCCCACGGGAAGCGCATCGACCTGCGCTTTGGTAAAGGCCTGGCCCAGCGTCGTCGTCGCAATCGGCGACGGAGCTTCAGCGGTGACACTGAGGGCTTCAGTCCGACCCGCAACCATCAGCGTCTGGTTCACCTCGGCGACGCCGCCGAGCACGAGAATGATGTCGTCCGCAGTCGCGGTCTGAAAGCTTTGAATATTGAATTTGAGAGAGTAGGTGCCTGCCGGCAGTCCCTTGATGAAGTAAATGCCGTTGACGTCAGTCACCGCGGTCCGTTGTCCCTGCAGCGAGGGTGAGGTTGCAGTGACCGATACACCGGGAAGTGAAAGTCCGTCGGTGGATTGGACGATACCTGTAATCGTGCCGGTCTGTACGCCTTGCGCCCGAGCCGAGGAAGACGACGCGATTAATGCGCAAAGGGCGATGCCGAACAGTCGATTCATGCGCACGCTCCTTCGAGATGAGGGCAAACTCCGAGCGAGTATACGCTTCTGGCAGCGAATCGAAGCTTAACCGTTGCAGGTATTTAGCGTGACTGACCTTATAATCGGTTGACCCAATCAGTGCCTGTCGACGATCAGATCCGCTTGGCGGTTGACGGTGCGGCGTCCAGCCTGCGTCAGCATCTCGAAACTGAACTGCACAATTTTGCCCAGCACGTGCTGCGCGCTACCGCGGAAGAGCAGCAGCGAGCGGTCGCCGCCGCCTCCCAGAAGGTTGCGGCTGAGATCCGCAAGGAAGCGGAAGGACAGCTTTTCCAGATTCGCGCCGCTGCACAGAAGCATGGGGAAGAACTCAAACGCGCTGCGGAAATACAAATCGGCGCGCTTCGAACCGGACTCGAAGAGCTACGTGCGCAGGCGCAGCAGCAAATCGACACCGCACGTCGTCACGCGCATACCGAGGTCGAACACGCGAAGGCGGAGGTTGGACGGTTCGCCACCGAGGTCGAGCGAGCGGACGCCGAACTTGGTCGTGCTCGCGCAGAGATCGAAGAACTGAAAGCCCACGCGGCTGACGCCAGAAACGAAACCGAGAGACTCAACGCCGACGTGGCCAGCGCCAGGGAGCACAACGAAAAGTTCAAGATCGACGCAGCCAACGCGAGGGCGGAAAGCGAGATGCTGAAGGCCGCTGCCGTGACCGCCATGGACGAGAACGAGAAACTCAAGGGTGACGCAGCGAACGCCAGGCAGGAGAGCGAGCGGCTCAAAGCCGACGCCGCCAGCACCCGGGTCGAAAACGAGAGACTCAGGGCCGCCGCAGCGAGCGCGCGGGACGACGGCGAGCGGCTGAAGGCCGATGCGGCGCAGGCCAGAGACGAAAACGAGAGACTGAAGGCTGACGCCGCAAACGCCCGCGACGAAGTTGGGAGATGGCGCCGCGGCGTCGAGCAGGCGCAGGCCGATGCGGAGACCGCGCGCGCCGAAGCCGAGCTCATGCGAGCGAGAGCGGAGCAGGACGTCGCGCTGATGCGTGGCGACGTCGAAGTCGCGCGTCAGGCAGCTGCAACCGAAGCAGAACGCGTACGAAAAGCGGCCGCAGCGGAAGCTGAGCAAGCTCGTCACGCAGCAGCGGACGCTGAACAGGTTTTTGCTTCCAGACTTGCGGCTGCCGACGCCGTAAACCAGCAAAAGCTGGCGGAGGCTCTCGAGCGCGGCGCGAGTGGGATCCGCCGGGAGGTTGAACGCGCCGCGCGCCTCGGCGACGCCATTCGGACGATCGATGAAGCTGGTGGCTTGTCAGAGGTGCTGGAGCGCCTCGTGCAATGCGCCGCCAACGAAGTCGATCGGGCGGCGATGCTGATCGTGAAAGGTAATCGGCTCGCAGGCTGGAGGCTCATGGGATTTTCTCCCGATACGCCACCGGCCAAGTCGATTGATCTTGGCGTGGAAGAAGCTGGTCTTGCCGGGGCCGTGGTGGAAAGCGGCACAGCGTGCTCGCGGCCCGCTGGGGCGATCGACGGTCCTTTGCTACCTCCGTTCGCGGCCGACAGGGACGAGCGCCGTGCGATGGCGCTCCCCGTACTCGTGGGCGGAGAGGTTGTCGCGGTCCTGTACGCCGACGCGGAAGAAAACCGCAGCATCCTCTCGTCAGATGCCCGGTGGCCTGCGATACTGGAAGTCCTCATTCGCCACGCCAGTCGGGTGCTCGAGGCGATGACCGTACAGCAGGCTGCCGGATTACCGCTGCAGCGGCCGGCAGCGCGCGCGTTCGCCGCCGCGCCCGGGCAGTCGGCGCACGCGGGCGGCGGTGAGCGGGAGGTTGTCGGGGGCTCTCCATGAAGTGGTGTATGCGTCGCGGGCCATTCCATTCCGTCGCCTTCGGGGCAATTGCCATCGGCCTGCTTGCCCATGCCGGCCTGCGCGCACAGGAATCTGACAACATCGATCAGTCCGCTTCGACGAAAGCGGTTCGGACGGTCAAACTCGCGCCGACCGTTCACCCACCTGTCCCCTCGCGTATTACCGATTTCTGGTACGTCCCCGAATCATTTCCGCGGGCAGTCGCCGGACGAAGCGAATCGCCGGCCGAAAAATTTGCGCGCGCCGCGCGCATGGTTGACGGCGGTGACTTTGCCACAGCGCTCCCGCTCTTGACGGCGGCCGACCTGTCCGGCACACCGCTGGCGTCCTACGCGCTCTATTACCGCGCGCTTGCACTCGCCGGCCTCAATCGCATTGCCGAAGCCGCTGAGCTCCTCGATCGAATCGAAGCGTCGGCCGCGGGGCAGCGTGGGTACCTTTTCGACGAAGCGATTCCGTTGAAACGCGCCGACTTCGACGTTGCCAGGCAGAACGCACGCGCCGCGGTCGATACGCTCGCGGGGTTGACCAGTGAAAAGTTCGTGACGTCGCCGGAAGACGTCTGGCTGAGGCTTGGTCGCGCTACTGAGGCAGCCGGTGATCGCAGCAAGGCCATTGATGCTTATCGAAAGGTCTATTACGAGTGGCCGCTGAGTCTGCAGGCGCTCGACGCGCAGAGTTTCCTCACGCGTCTGGACGAGGCACCGCTGGCGAACAGATTCAAGCTCGAACTCGCGCGAGCCGAACGCATCTTCAACGCCCGGCGGTGGGCGCAGGCGCGAGCGGGCTTCGCACCGCTGGCCAGCCTCGCATCGGGAGACGACAAAGAGCTGATTGGACTTCGGATCGCCGAGTGCGACTATTACCTCGATCGGTTTCGCGCCTCACGCGACGCGTTGTCGCCATATCTTGCGAACGCCTCTCGCAAGGCCGAGGCACGCTTCTTTTATCTCACCGCGACGCGTGGCCTCGGCGACCACACGGCGTATGTGCTCGAGGCGCGCGCGCTTGTCGACGAGTTCCCCGACAGCAGCTGGGCACTCGAAACGCTGAACAACCTCGCGTCGCACTACGTGATCGTCGATGACGATGCGGCGGCGGATGGAGTGTTCCGCGATCTTGTTCGCCGCTTTCCTGAGAGCCGATACGCCGAGCGCGCCCTGTGGAAGATTGGCTGGTGGGCGTACCGGAACGGACGGTTTGCCGACGCGGCGGAGGCCTTCGATACGGGTTCATCGACGTTCCCCCGCGGCGACACACGCCCGGCCTGGTTGTACTGGTCGGGGCGAGCCCACGATCAGATCGGCGAAGCCGCGATCGCAAACGAGCGGTACGGGATCGAAATCGCTGATTACGGGAACTCGTATTACGGCCGTTTGGCGACGAAGATCATCGAGGGGCGTGCCGTCGCGCCCGTCTCGGACAACGTTACCGTCGCGCCGACTCCGGCGGCGCCGCCAATCCCGACCGCGCCGGTGATTCGACAACTGGTGACGCTCGAACTGTACGACGCAGCGCTCAGGGAGCTGCAGTTTGCGCAGCGCGCCTGGGGCGATTCGTCGCCGATTGAAGCGACGATTGCCTGGATACGGCACGAACAGGCGCAGAAAGAAACGGCACCGGAACGCTTCGATCATCTCCGGGGAGCGATCAACGTCATGAAGCGGGCCTACCCCCAGTACCTCGCTGCCGGTGGCGAGGATCTACCGCCGCCGGTGCTCGAAGTCATCTACCCGATGGATTACTGGCCGCTCATCGAGAAGTACTCCAAGGAAAATGGTCTCGATCCGTACCTGATGGCGGCGCTCATCGCGCAGGAGTCGACATTCACGGCGGATGTCAGGTCTTCAGCCAATGCGTACGGTCTGATGCAGCTGCTTCCATCGAATGGACGACGCTATGCCCAGCGTCTCGGCATCCGGCCATTCTCGACAGCGTCGTTGACGCGTCCCGAAACCAACATTCGGCTGGGGATGGCGCTCTTCAAGGATCTGCTCGATCGCTTCGGTGGCGCGCATTACGCGCTCGCGAGCTATAACGCGGGCGACAATCGGGTAGCCGAGTGGCTCGACGAACGTCCGGGGCTTCCGCAGGACGAATTCATCGACGATATTCCATATCCGGAGACGCAGAACTACGTGAAGCGTATCCTCGGCACGGCCGAGGACTACCGTCGCCTGTACGGCGAAGGCCGGCTGGTGCCTGGCAGCTTGAAGGACGCTCCACCTACACGTCCGCTGCGTGTCACCTCGAAGCGGAAGTCACCTCGCAAACCTCCTGTTCAGCGAGCTTCACGAAAAAAGAAGACTACGCGCTAATCGATGGACGATCTCCTCGACCTGACCAGCCGCGTCGAGGCGACGCATTTCTGGTTTCGAGGGTTTCGCCGGTTCGTCGCGCCGGCGATCGCGGAGATCGCCGGTGGCCGGCGCGGTCTCTTCCTCCTCGATTGTGGGTGTGGCACCGGCCATAACCTTGCCACATTGCTTCGGCCGCACGGATCGGCCTTCGGTTTCGATCTGACGCCCGCGGGTCTGGCACACGTACGAGCAGCGGGGCTGCGGCTGGCGCGCGCCGACATGGCCGCCATTCCGTTTCAATCCGGCCTCTTCGATCTCGTTACCTCGTTCGACGTGTTGCAGTACGTCCGGGACGACGCTGCCGTCATGAAGGAGCTGGCGAGGGTGATCAAACCCGGTGGTGCTCTCGTGCTGACTGCTGCCGCGCTCGAGCTGCTTCGCGGTGGCCACGCGGGAACATGGCCCGAGGTGCGCCGTTACACGACCGCGCGGATGCAATCGATCGTCGACGGTGCGGGATTGAAAATTCGCCGCCTGACGTATCTGTTCGCGACGCTGTTCCCCGCCATGCTCGTTGTGCGGCTGGCGGGCCGGGCTGGCCGGGCGGGTGAGGCGGGTGAGGCGGGTAGGGCGGGTAGGGCGGGTGGGGGTGATTGGGGGGATCAGGTACACGGCGCCACCATCAAGTGCACACTAGGCGGACGTGGCTGCACCGAAGCAGAGCATACACTCGCAATCTCCGTGCCCCGAGGAAGATTTGTG
>JACXTT010002422.1_pt1 | contig 29628 bp, 22 predicted proteins | sample 9270951 | NCBI WGS metagenome assembly JACXTT01 (sample SAMN15532306, study PRJNA645909) | rock metagenome | isolation source: weathered quartz diorite | place: Puerto Rico | collected 2017-06-21 | reverse complement strand
TTCGGGGTCGGTGTCTTGCGCCCGCTCGCGCGTCGGGCGCGCCGGACGGCTGCCAGCTCCGTGTTCACCGCTGCCGCAGACCGCTTTGGAATCTTCGGGACAGGCTCGTCGAAAGCACGCAAAAGGCGGACTCGCTCCTGTTCGTTGAGTCTTCCCATCCGGTCATGAAAATCTGGATCGCCTCCCGGACGATTGCACTTTGAGGTTTCGCTAGTCTCTCTGCAGCATCCCTGAGACAGCGGATAGTGACGGCATCGAGAGAGATGACTTTGCCCAGTGCCATATACCATACCCCCCCAATCCGGTCGACGCCGGATGAGGTTGGTCTGGTCACTCAAGGATGCCCGATATAATCCATCCGCCCGCCATCCACCGTGATCACTTGCGCCGTCAGGAAGCTCGATTCCCTCGCCACCAGAAACGCCACCGCATGAGCGATATCTTCCGGCTGGCCCACGCGCCCGACCATCGAGCGATCGCTGATGCTCTTCAAGAGTTTTTCGTGCTCGCCTTCCGGGCGCCCCTCTTTTACCATGTCCGTTAGTATGAAGCCCGGAGCTACGGCGTTCACCGTGATGCCATATGCGCCCAGCTCCATCGCGAACCGGCGCGTCAGCACCGACACGGCCGCCTTTGTAGCCGCGTAAAAGGTGGCGCCCGGCAACGTTGTGCCGTGAGCCGCGATGGATGTCACGTTCACGATGCGCCCGTAACGGTGATCTTTCATCCCGGGAACCACTGCGCGCGTGACATGGATCAGCCCGTCCACGTTGGTCCTTCGCATTCGCTCCAGGTCAGCCGGCTCGAACGTCTCGAGCGTCGCGCGAACCACGATGCCGGCATTGTTGACCAACACCGACACAGGTCCAAGTTCGGCCGTCACTCGCGACATCATGTCGGCGACCTGCGAACCATCGCCGATATCCGCGCGCGCCGCTATGGCGCGCCCGCCTTGGGCCTTGATCTCACCGACCAGGCTTTCCGCTTCGGTGCTGCGACCAACATAGTTGACGCACACCGCCGCGCCCTCGCTCGCCAGTTTTCTTGCGATTGCTCTACCCAGACCCCGCGACGCTCCAGTCACCAGGGCAGTCTGTCCGCTTAAGCTCATTCATCTATTTTGCCTGTTCGGTGCTAGTGACTTCGCGACTGTGAATCTACTTCAACGCGAGGGATGTACGATCCAAGCCCGCCGGAGTAAGCGGCGTCTTCTTTTGATTCTTGATCGTGTACATACGTCGGTCGGCTTCCGATAACAGCGTATCGACATCGCGACCGTCTGCTGGAAACGCAGCGACCCCGACAGTCATGGAAAGCAGGTCTTCGCCACAGACTTCGAGTCCCGCTTTTTCGGCGGCTCTAGGAAAGCGATCCGCATGCTGCTCGAAAGTTTCCCGGTGAAATCCCGGCATCACGATCACGAACTCGTCGCCGCCCAAGCGGGCGATATAGTCCCCTTCGCGGCAGACCGAACGGAGTCCACCAGCTACAGCGCGCAGCACCTCGTTGCCCTTGGCGTGACCGAATCGATCGTTGACTTGTTTGAATCCGTCCAGGTCACACACGACTACGGCCACATCGGATTCGTCGCGAGAGGCCCTGGAAATCTCACGCTGCAGTTCGATAAACAGCGAGCGGGCGTTGGGAAGGCCAGTCAAGTAATCGGTGGTTGCGGAACTCTCGGCGCGCCGGAATCGCAGCGCATTCTCAATCGCCTGCCCGACCCGGTGAGTAACGGCCTGCAAGATTCGAAGATGCTCGTTGTCGAACGCATCCGGATTATGGTGATAGAGAGTAAGGACGCCGGTCACACCGCCTTGCCCCTCCAGCGGAACCGCTAGCGCTGAATTCAACTGCCACGTCCCGGCATTGCCGCGATAGGAAAGTTCCACCGAGGGATTCCCATTCACGATAGGCTTATGATTCTCGGCCACCCAGCCCGACAGGCCGCCGCCGACCGGCAGTTCGGTAGCTGAGAACAGACCGCTGCTCTCACCACTGGTGTGAATTGGAGCGAGAGTGTCGCCTCGACGCATGTAGAACGTGATGGCATCGAAGGGCACTACGATCTTCAACCGAGTGCTGACGAGCGACAATGTTTCGTTGAGGCTTAGCGAGCTTCCGAGATCGCCCGTTAACTCGCGCAGAACCTGTTCTTCGAGCCGCGCTGAAGCGATCGGTTCGACGAAACCCTTGTGTGTTGATCCCGCACCGGCGAGCGTTGTGGCAAGGTTTTGCAAACCTGTAGCCGGTGCCACGCCCCGGTCTACTGTGTAGTCCGTCGAGAGCGCGGGCTGCTCACTGGTGACTGCGTGCGCCATCTCGTCCAAGTTGGCATAGCGCCGCTCCAGCACATTGACTACCTTGGGGTCGAAGCTCTTTCCTGATTCATCCCTCAGCTTCTGCATGGCCGCCTGAACAGCGAGAGCCCGGCGATACGGGCGATCGGAGGCAAGCGCGTCCAGATAATCGACGGCCGCCAGAATTCGAGCACCGATCGGAATCGCGTCGCCCGCAAGACCATCCGGATATCCAGTGCCGTCCCATTTCTCGTGGTGCGATCGGACAATCGGAACCGCGGGATATGGCAATTTCATCCGGCTGATGATTTCGGCGCCGACGATCGGATGAATTTTCATCTTTTCGAATTCTTCCGGCGTGAGCTTTCCCGGTTTTGAAATGATGTGCTCAGGGATGGCCAGCTTTCCGACGTCGTGGAGCAGTGAAGCAGTGCATAAGGCCTTCAGCTCGAGCTCATCGAGGCCGAGTTCCTTGCCGACTTCGAGTGCATAAACCTGAACTCGCTGTAAATGCCGCTGCGTAGTTTGATCCTTGGCTTCGATCGCGACCGCCAGCGCTTCGATGGTGCGCAGATGAACGGCGGCCATTTCCTCCGCATGTTGCTGCTCGGTCTCACGGGCAGCGAGATACAAGCGGTAGCCGCGTTCGATCACGAACAGGATCGGCAAAGCGACGATCGCGGCAGGCACGCCGGTTTGATGGCTGGTGCTGTTGATCATGCAACCGATGTAGCCGGCAGCCACGAACCAGGGAAGCAACGAGTACAGACGTTTGCGATAAAAAGACTTCAGCGAGGTTGTGGTGTCGCGCAGGATCGCTGACGCGATGGCGTAGTGGAAAAAGAAAACCAGTGAACTGGCCAAAAGCACTGCTGGGAAAATCGGATTCAGGCGATGTTGAGGCGCCAGATGGTAAGCGTTGTAGGCGGCGGCAATGCTGGTGGCCACACTTCCCACCGTGAAGATCAGCTCGCCGAATTTTACTTTGAATTTCGTCTGCCGAAGTTCACCGAGCAGCGTCGCGGTGCATCCGATAAACAGGACTTCCGGCAGGCTCAGCTCAACGATCCCGAGCAGCACCAGCAGGAATCCAGTCGGGAAGCCTCCCCGGTTCGTCGGAATGCGGAGGTTCAGCCAGGATGTGCAAACGGCAGCCGCCAGGTAAAGCAAGAACCGGAGTGGATTTTGTGGCCGGAATTGCGCGGCGTTCAGGAAGACCACCGTGAGCCCAACCAAGGTACAGGCCACGATGTAGATTCGTGAGTTGCCCTGGAACCGGCTCATGGGGCTGACTATGGCATTTCATACTCCAACTCTAGATATAGAATAAAGCCAATTATATCAATTGCTTACGCTGGCTTTAGAATTCGAGCCGCTCTCTTTTAGGACAAACTGTCAGCCTTCGAGTGCCTAAATGTCCTTTATTTAGAGGCGGATGTGGATGTGAAAGAAGCTGCGGCGGACTGCGTTGAATCGGCGTGTTGTCCTGCGGCGGCTTCGCTTTCCTCGCGCTCGAGCCAGGCCGGCGCGCCCCAGAATCGCAGCACGAGATAGCGAAGAACGTAGAAAAAGCAACCGAGCAGGATCGCGCGAACCGCATCGGCGACCAGGACCCCGACGGCTGTCGCGAGAAACGCGGTAGCATCGACCACGCGCATCTTGGTCAACCGTTTCCAAGTGCCCCAGTCGAGCAGCCGGAAACCCATCCAGGCAGTGACGCCGGCGAGCGCTGCGAGAGGGACGTGCGAAATCAAGCCTGCTCCCAAAGTCATCATGCCCCACAGCAGCGCGCCGTGGACCAGGTTAGAAACTTTTGTGGTCGCGCCGCACTGCACGTTCGCGACGCTGCGGGCGGGGATGCCCACGCTGGTTGGCGCGGCGAAGAGTCCACCAATGAGATTCGCGATTCCGTACGCGCCGAGTTCCATGTCGGCGTCGGCCTTCTTGACCAGCTTGTGCCGGCCGCGGAAATGATCAACCACGCGCGACGTCATCAGCAATTCGACCGAGGCCACGAAGGCCAATCCAAACGCGGATGGAAGAACTTTGAAGACATCCTCGGGCGCCCAAGTGAAACCGACGAAGGGCGGAAGGCTGATGGGAATGTTGCCGACCTCATTCACCTTCCATCCGAAAAGCGCGTCGGCGGCGACGACGATTGCAACACCCACGAAGGGGCCGGGAGCTTTCGGATAGCGCCTGCGGATGAGCGTCGAGATCAGCATCACGATGCCCGCTACCATCGCAGGGAGCCAATGGAACTGACGGAATTGTTCCAGGCTCTGGACCAGTTGGCCGAACATGGATTCCGACCACCCGCCGGGCGGAGCTTTGAGCGCGAAGATGACCTTCAGTTGCGAAATGACCATCAATCCGCCGATACCGCACGAGAATCCGGCGAGGACGGAATGAGGAACTTTGGCGACGTAACGGCCGAGGCGCAGAACGCAGAAGATGAGCAGGAAGATCGCGGCGAAGATACAGATTTTCGCGGCGGCGCTGACGCCTCCCGAGTGCACAGCGCCCAGGATGAACGGAACCGTCGCGCTGGAGGTGCCGCCAATCAGAACCGGGTTTCGTCCGAGCAGCGCGCAGATGGGCGCGGCGAGCAGCGAAGTATATAGGCCGAGGATGGGAGGCAGCCCCATCAGGGAGGCCATCGCCAAACCGTACGGCAGCGCGATGAGCGCAGCTATGGAACCGCCGAAGAAATCGCCTAGGAACAGCCGCCCGTTGTAGGCGCGGAGAGGATTCCTCAATAGCCCTCCGAAAACATCCCTACGCCATTACCTTCGCCAAGGCTGCTTTGAATTTGTCCATGTCGTCTTGGGTGCCGATGGAGACGCGGACGTGGGTCGGCCAAACGGGCCAGAGGCGGCCGATGATGACCTTTTGGTCGGCCAGGGCGCTGACCACTTCTCCGCCAGGCCGCTTGACGTCCATCATGAAATGGTTGGTTTCGCTGCGGACGTACGCGATTTTCTTGGCTTCAAGGAATTCGAAAACGTTGTCGCGGATATCTTTGTTGATTTTGCGGCGCTCGGCGACGACGGTTTTGGATTTCAGGCTGGCGGTAGCGGCAGCGAGTCCGGTGATGGGCAACGAGCCGGTGCCAAAGGGGCGAAGTTTTTCGATCAAATCGGGACGGCCGAGGGCGAAGCCGGCGCGAATGCCCGCCATTCCGTAGATTTTCGAGAAGGTGCGCAGTATGATGACGTCTTTGTCGGCGGCGACGAGGTCGAGGCCATGCTGGGCCTTGGCGCTGAAGTGAAGATACGCTTCGTCGAGCAACAGGACGGAACCCTTGGGCTTGTTGGCGAGAACGTAATCGATGTCGGCGCGAGAGGTGAGCGTACCGGTCGGGTTGTTGGGATTGACGAGGTAAATAAGCCCGGCGGTGGGGTCGGCCTTGACCATAGCGACGACGTCGTGCGAGTAATCCTTGCGCAAAGGAACGTGTGTGACTTTCGCGCCGATGAAGCGCGCGGTTCCTGCGCCCGATTCGTAACCCGGCTCGGCCATGACAAGGCCGCGCGTGGGCGAAGTGAAGGCGCAGACGGCGCGGTGTAGCGGATCGCCCGACCCGGCGAATGGAGCAATGTAATCGGGCTTGAGGCCTTCGATCTCGGAGAAAGTCTTGACCAACTCACCGGCTTCGTTGTGGGGCGAGTAGCGGCCGCCGTGTTTCGCGACCTTATATATAGCCTCGAGCGCATCCTGGCAGGGCCCGAGCGGGTTTTCATTCTCGTTGATGCGCACGGCATCGGGCGGAATTTCGCGGCGAGTGGCGCGTTGGGCCAGCGCTGATTCGTTGTAAAAGGGGAGAGCCGCGCCGGCGGTGAGGACGCTGGCGATGCGTCCGAGTTGCCTGCGAGTAAAGCCGCGGGACAAGAAATTTTCCGAGTGGGCGGGTGACCAGAGATTTTGCATTTTGAATTTCCTCGCTTGGGTGAAGTTTACTGAAATGAGCGGGCGAAGTCAAAGCCGCTGAGCTTGCGGAACTTGCGGCGCGCGCGGGCGATTTGAAAAAACGAAGCCAACTCGGGGAACGGTGGTATAAGCGCGACGGATCGCATGATAAGTGCCAGTCGAGCGAGATGGTGATTTGAAAAAACGAAGCCAGCCGGGGCGGGGCATTGGTGCTCCCTTCAATTCCGGGATAACACGCGAATGGGGAGGCGCGATATAAGGATGCCAGTAAACCATTGAGGCAGAACGACGGAACCGGTGCTGTGCAGGGGTTAACGTTCGGCTGGACCGCTGTGACCGTGGACTTGCAGCGTGTAATTTCGCGAGGAGTGAGCTTACGAATTGTTGCGGGCGTCGAGCAGGCGCACCATTTCCTTCAGTGACTCGTGCGAGGCCGGGATCTGCTTTTCGCCGAAAATGTGAGTCTCCAACTCCAAGCTCCCAGTAAAGCCGTCGCGGTCGAGCGCGTTCAAGATGGCGGGCCAATCCTGGTGCTCGGGATAGTCAAGGAGGGTCTTGCCTTTGACATGTATGTTCCACACACGGTCCTTGGGCAGTGACTCGTAACCGTCCGGATACGGTTTTTCACCAAGCGGCAAAGCGTTGAGTGAATCCCAATTGATCCCGACGTTCGCCGGCAGCAGCTTTAGAAGCTTCGCAGTTTCGAGCGAAGTACCCGCGTTCTGCGTGGTCTCGTTTTCGATCAGCAGCTTCACGCCTTCCTTGTCGGCGATGGAGGCCATCTCGCTGATGATTTCGGCGATGCGGGGGAATGTCGACTCGGGCTCGGCGACGCGCGTGAAGGTAAAGATGCGAACCAGCGGACAGTCGAAGGTGTGGCTGGCACGGATGCCCTGGCGTAGATCGTCGAGCCGGTTATCAAACAACGCCTGCTCTCGCGCCATCCGCTTCTCGCGCGCGGCGGGCTCCTCGGGCTTCTCCCGGACTGGCTCAGTGCCAGGCAGATCGTACTTCAGAAACGGAGTATCGAGAAAGGCGATGCGGATGCCGGCTTCCTTGAACTCGCGCGCTACCTGGTTGAGGGCGTCCATGTCCAGCGAAAAGTAGGGAATCTTCTTGGCGCCAAGCGGGGCGGGGATGTCGCGCAATGAAAGAAACTGCATGTTGTACTGATGCGCGAAATCGATGGCGTCGGCTGGGGAGCGAGAGATTTCATCGCTGATGGCGCTAATGCGGGAACGATCGATGCGTCGCGTGGTAGCAAAGGCCGGAACAGCGGCGCCCAGCGAGGCTGCGAGAAATGTGCGTCGGTTCATCGTGTCAAACCCCCCAACGTCTGGAATTATACTTCGATTGCGCGAGTGACCGCCTGCTACGGCAGGCCGAAGATGTACAACGCCTGGCCGCTCTGTGGGATCTTGATGTCGGGCGCAATCGCGGCCGGCACGTTGCGGGGACTGCCGCCACCGAGTCCGGTCATCACCGCGATGTACTGCTTTCCGTCGACGCTGTAGGTGACCGGGAAGCCTTGCACCGATGTCCCCAAGCGTGTTTCCCACAATACTTGTCCGGTTTTCACATCGAGAATATGCACGCCGCGATTGATGTCGCCGACGAGCACCCAACCGCCCGCGGTCGAAAGCGCAGCAGTGAGAAACGGCGCGTGCTGTTCGTATTTCCAGATCTCACTCATGGTTTTCACGTCGTACGCGGCGAGCTTACCGATATTGCCGTTCGTACCCGGCATCGGCAGGAATTTGCGGTCCGCACCTCCACCTGCGCCGTTACCATTGAAGTCGACTTCGCGGGCGGTAAAGTCCATGCAGGACTGGCTGAGCGGTGCAATGATCAGCCCTGTGGGCGGATTGTAGCTCATTGCTTGCCAGTTCTTCCCACCCTCGGTACTAGGGCACACGTTCACCGGTTTGTCGATCTGCATTTCAAGGAGGTCGGTACGATACTTCGGCGCGCCAGTCTTGGGATCAATGCGCTCCCACACGGTCTGTTTCACCATTTCCTTGCTGCCGAGATATTGGCCGGTCTTCCGATCGAGCTTCCAGAGGATGCCCGCTTTGCCGGCGTTGAATGACGCTTTCTGATCGCCGATGTCGACCAGCACACGCTCGAAGACTTCGTCGAGATCAAACGATTCGCCGGGCGCGTGTTGGAAGAACCAGACCAGCTTGCCAGTGTCCGGATTCAGCGCAACGGTGGAGTTGGCGTACAGCGTCTTGTCGAACGGAGTCAGCTTGCGGCTGAGAAAATTCCAGGGCTTGGATTGTGCGACGCCCCAATAGGTGATGTTGAGATCGGGATCATAGCTGCCGGCGAGCCACGTCTCGGCACCGGCGCGGTTATTCATCGGCAACCCGCCCCATGTTTCACTGCCAGGCTGGCCTTCACGCGGAATCGTGTAGAAGCGCCAGGCTCGCTGACCGGTGTGGATGTCGAACGCGGAAATATAACAGCCTTCGCCGTCGAAGCGGCCGCAGCCGGTCAACCCCATCAGCACCTTGTCGCCAATGACGATGGCGCCGCCGGTGGACACATGTGGTTTGTCGGAGGCCGGCGTGTCCCATAAAATCTGGCCGTTGCGCGCATTGATCGCCACCATGTGCGCATCGCTGGAGGAGAGGAACACTTTGTCTTCGGCGATCGCGATGCTCCGAATGCCGCCGTACCCGGGCGCCTGATCGGGGCCGGCGCGAGTTTCCCAAATCAAGTCTCCGGTCCTGGCATCCAGCGCCTGAACGATATTGCTGGGGCTCGCCAGATAGATCACGCCGTGGTGCACGATCGGCGTGGTCTGATTCGCACCCGAGTCGTTCATGGCCCAGGTCCACTTGAGCTGCAAGTTGTGTGCGTTGTCACGCGTGATCTGATTGAGCGGACTGTAGCTGTGTCTTTGGTAATTGCGTCCGAAGATGAGCCAGTCCTCGGGAGGAGGATTTTTTAGCATCGCGGACGTCACCGGGACATAGTTCGTGACTTCGCCGGGAACGGTGACTCCATGCGTCACGGATGAACCGCCTCTGCCATTGCCCGATCCAGCGCCGACTACCATCGGCCCGCCGCCACGACCGCCGCGTCCTTGTGTCTGCAAGTTGGCGGGCGCCTGGCCGGTAGCAATCGCGCGGATCAGTGTGGAGACGCCGGCTGTCAGCGGTTGCGGGCCGGACTGTGCGCCGTTACGTTGCAAGATGTACGCAGTGGCATTGAGCGCCGCCGCTTCGCCGAGTGTCCCCGGGTTGGTGGGCGGCATGGTCTGCAGAATCACGCCGAAGAGTTCACTCACCATCTTCGGGCCCCATTTGAGCATGAAGGTCCCGCCTGCTAGCGCAGGCGCATCGCCCGATCCTTCGAAGTTAAGACCGTGACACGCGGAACAATTCTGATCGTAGACAGCACGTCCCGACTGAGCCTGTGTGCCCGTGAAGGCGCCTGCCTGCTGCTGACGCGCCGGCTGCGCGGCGACCAGGCCAAGTACCGCTGCTCCGATCACCGCAAGAGCGAACAATCGAGACGGGGGTGCTGAATGCATGACGGATCTCCTCCGTCAAATATCGCTCATCTGACCCCTGGTCCGCCACGCAGGTTCGGTCCCTCACGGCGGCGATGGGGAGGCCTGTGCGTCAGACTCGCGAATTACTTCGATGTCGAAGCGAGCGTGTTCACGAGCTCGTTCATGTGGGCGACGATCTTGTCGCGAGCCGCGCCATATCCATCGCTCACGTCCGGCACATCGGTCCATTCGATTGTTTGTCGCGCGACCGAAGATTGGGAAGGCGGGAGTTTGCACATTATTGCGACTACCGCCGAGGCGCGGCTGGTCTCGGCCGTGTCCATGGCGACGGGCTTTTCGTCGACGCCGATTTCGAAACCGTCGCCGCGGATGGGTTCACGCACGTAAGGAGGAATCGTGCTTTCCGGTTCAATGCCGCGTGCGACGGCTCGATACGGCAGCCCTCGTTCAGCCGCGATGCGGTTGAAGAATCTGGCGGCGACGACGCTTTTCGCACTGCCATAGCGGCACACGAAGACTATCGTCTGAGGTTTATTCGCGGGCTGCCGCGAACTCTGGCCATTGACAAATGGAACCGCCGAACAGGCCAGTAAGGTTGCGACTGCTTTTCGTCTATTCATGTTCTACTCCTAAGGTTCGTGAAATCCACCGTGGCTATCAGCGTGGAGCAGAAAGCTGAGGATTTCGTGAGAGTGCGGCGGAATAGCGTTACTCACGAATTCCTCAGGTGGCGGGATCATACTACTAGGCACGGATACATGCGTATTCTTATCGTCGAAGACGACCGGAAGCTCGCGCACCAACTCAAGAAGGGCTTGGAGGAACAGGGCCAATCCGTCACCGTAGCAACCGACGGTCTTGAGGGACTCGAAGCGGCGATGTACGCTGAGTTCGACGTGCTCGTGCTGGATGTAATGCTTCCCGGCCTGGACGGGTTTTCGATTGTACGCCGCCTGCGAGCCGCTAAGCGAATTACACCGATCCTGCTGCTTACGGCGCGAGATACGGCGGACGACGTGGTCACCGGGCTAGATGCCGGCGCCGACGATTACCTGACCAAGCCGTTCTCGTTCAAGATACTGATGGCAAGACTTCGCGCATTATCACGGCGTAGGAATGTGGAACCGCGGACGCAGCTGCAAGCCGGTGATCTCATCCTGGATCCTGCTACTCGAGAAGTGAAACGGGCCGGTTCGCTGGTTTCACTCTCGAGGACGGAGTTCGTGCTCCTCGAGATTCTGATGCGGAACGCCGGCCGCGTAATTACGCGCACACGCATGATTGAAGCCGCCTGGGGATATGAACGAGACGTCGAAAACAATGCGCTGGATGTTTTTGTAAGCCAAATTCGAAAGAAGATTGATGTGCCGGGCTGCCTGAAACTTATTCACACCATCAGGGGTGTCGGATATGCGCTGCGCGAAGGGGAAAACTCTTGAAGAAGCGGTCGATCGGCTTTCGATTGACGAGCTGGTATTTCCTGGTACTCGCTAGCGGGCTGGCCGTGTTTGGTATCGCGGCGTGGTTCGCGATGCGCGCGAGCATCTATGACGCTATCGACGACGAGTTGCGCGACCGGGTGCGCGGGGTCGCGGGCTTCATGAACCTCCAGATCGGTTCTTTGACGGCGCCCGAGATGCGAGACGAGTTTCGAGAGCACGCGGTCCTGGGTCCCGCCGGTGATCTTTTTCAGGTGTGCGACCAAGAGGGGCAATGGTTGTACCGGTCGTTACCGCTGGAGAGCAACAATGTGCCGATAGCTGCGCCGGCCGCTCTCCCTGCACCGAGGTTTGAAATTGTGCGCGTCCAGGAACGGCCGCTCCGCTTCTACTCCGAGCGTATCGTCGTGCGGGGGAAGCCTTACGCGGTTCAGGTAGCGGCTCCGATGAAGGAAGCTTTCGAAGCGCTCGACCGGTTCAAGCTCCTGCTATTGCTCGCGATGCCACTGCTGGTGCTCGCGGCCAGCGCTGGTGGTTACTGGCTCAGCAGCCGCGCACTGGCTCCAGTCGACGAAATCTCACGCGCCGCGCAGCGAATCAGCATCGAAAACTTGGCGGATCGCTTACCGGTGACGCAGACAGGGGATCAGCTTCAACGGCTGTCGGAAACGCTCAATGCGATGTTCTCGCGGCTGGAAGCCTCCGTCCGCCGAATCACGCAATTCACGGCAGACGCATCGCACGAGCTGCGCGCTCCCGTGTCACTGATCAGGACGACCGCCGAGGTTGCCATACAGAAGAGGGATCGTGCGGCGGTGGAGTATTTCGAGGCCCTCGATGAAATCCTCAAGGAATCGGAGCGCACATCCCAGGTCGTCGATACGCTCATGTTACTGGCGCGCGCTGATGCTGGAAAGGAGAACTTAGCATGCGAGGCGACGGATGTTTGCGGCGTCGTTCGCGGAGCTGCCGAACAGGGTGAAAAGCTAGCTCGCAATCACGGACTGGAGTTTAACGTTAGTTTGCCGAGTGCTCCGATGACGGTTCAGGCGGACCGGGATGCGCTACGCCGGGCCTTGCTGATCTTGATCGACAACGCAGTCAAGTACACGCCGAAGGGCGGTTCTGTAAAGGTCAAATTGGCGATGAACGACGGCTTTGCGATCGTGTCGGTGGCGGATACGGGGATCGGAATTGCGAAGCCGGATCTGGCACACATCTTCGATCGATTCTGGCGAGCCGATAAGGCTCGTTCACGCGAGCAAGGCGGTGCAGGTCTGGGCCTGTCGATCGCGAAATGGATCGTTGATGAGCATCGGGGCATGATTGAGGTGGAAAGCGAACCCGGCAAAGGTTCTACCTTTCGCGTTCGCGTGCCTCTTGAACGAAGTTGAAATATTCGATGAGAAGGGAGATTTCTATGACAATAGCCGTAATCGTTGCGACACGTATGATGGCTGCGGTGGCGGTGGCCGGCACGGTGAATTTCGACGCTCTCACGACGGGTGCTCCGCCGCCAGATTGGACTGCCACCAAAACCGGGACTGGCACGGCGAAATGGACCATTGAAAAGGATGACAGCGCGCCCAGCAAGCCGAACGTCTTGAAGCAATCCGGGCAAGCGACATATCCGGTTTGCATTAAAGATGACACGAGCATCCAGGATGGTTTCGTGGAGGTGAAGTTCAAGCCAATCTCAGGAAAGGAAGATCAGGCAGGCGGCCTGATCTGGCGAGCGAAAGATTCCAACAATTACTACATCGCCCGCGCCAATGCACTCGAGGACAACGTGACCATCTACCACACCATTAACGGTCGGCGAACTGAAAAGAAGCGGACAAATGCGAAAGTGGCGTCCAATCAGTGGCACACCTTGAGGGTTGATTTCGGCGCCAACCATTTCACCGTAACGTTCGACGGTAAGAAGGCTCTGGATTGGGACGACGATACGTTTAAAGATGCCGGCAAGGTAGGAGTCTGGGCTAAAGCGGACAGCGTCACTCTCTTCGATGATTTTACTTATGCCGCCAAATAGGCGGATGGCGTCTGGCTGGCATCGGGAATAATTTCGATGCGCAGAAGGATCTTGCCCGTGCAGGAGGGAAACATGCACGAGCAATCAATCGGCAATTTGTTCCAGCGCGCATCGCAAGGCGTGTCACGTTTTGGCAATGCTCTGCAATTCGCGGCGCCGCTGCTAACGCGGCTGATGGTGGGCATCACGTTTTTCTACACTGGACTCGGCAAACTCCAGAACCTGGATCGCACCGCTTCGTTCTTCAGCGATCTGGGCATCCCATTTCCCGGTGCGAACGCGATTTTCATTTCTTCACTCGAGTTCATTGGCGGGCTGGGCTTAATAGCGGGCTTGGGCACACGGATCTTTGCTGCCCTGCTGTCATCCACGATGGTGGTCGCGCTGTTGACGGCCGACAAGGAGACCTTTGTGAGCAAATTCCCGGCGGACCTTACCGAGGTAGCGCCTGCCGTGCTCCTGCTGTTGTTGTTTTGGCTTATGCTGTATGGACCGGGGGCGGCGAGTCTGGATCGCCTCATTAGATACTTGGTACGGCGAAGGAAAGGCGATGAGCCGGCCATCGGGAAAAATATTTCCGCGTCGGGAATAATCCGGCCGGTCACTGGCATTCAATGATCGATGGCGGCAGGTCAGAGCTGGATGGAAGAATTGCCGGCGGCGCTCGCAACGGCTGCACCCGCGTCTGAGCGGTTCCAAACCGAGGCGCTTCCCCACCTGAACGACATCTTTCGGACTGCGACGCGCATCCTCGGCGATCGCAGCCGGGCAGAAGATGTCGTGCAAGAGGTATTTCTTCAAGCGTGGAAATCATTCAGCCGTTTCGAATCCGGGACGAATTGCCGCGCCTGGCTATTCAAGATCCTATTCCACTGCGTGAATCACCAGCGGCGGAAATGGTTCCGATTCCCTCTTCTCAAGGAGACGGAGGAATTTGTGGAAGCGAATTTGGCCTACGCACCACCGGTCGCGGAACACTTGACTGACGAGGACATTCTGGACGCCCTGGATCGGATTCCAGCCGACTTTCGGGCCGCTGTTCTCCTGGTAGATGTACAGGAATTCAGTTACAAAGAAACAGCTGAGATTCTTTGTGTTCCGGCCGGCACGGTGATGTCGCGATTGAGCCGCGGCAGAAAACTGTTGCGGGAGCAGCTTGGCGAAATAGCAAAATCATATGGCGTGATTCGGCCGTCGCAAGAAGGACAACGAGCATGAGTGATACACGAGAGCAACAGAAGTGCCAAGAGATGATGTCGCGGATGGACGCGTATCTCGACGACAGCATTCTGACGGATTCACGCCGGGATCTGCTCGCGCATGTGGAACAATGTCAGGTCTGCACGCAAGAACTAGCGGTTCGCACGAGTCTTCGCTCACGAGTCAAAACCGCTGTTCAAAGTGTGCAAGCGCCAGCTTTTCTAGAAGCCAGGATTCGCGCGAATCTGGACGTGCCTCGGCAAGGATTTCCGTGGAGAATGACGGCGCCGGTGGCTGGGGCCGCGGTTCTGTGTTTGGGCGCTGTACTCTCCTACCAGTCCGGGCGCTTCCGGCTCACGCGGAATTCGCAAGATTCCTATATCACTTCGGTCTCCACGCGTGTAGCGACACTCATGCGAGTCGGCTTAGGCGACCACATCCACTGCGCCGTTTTCCGCAAATATCCGAAGAATCCGCCGTCCATGGAACACTTCATCAGCGACATGGGGCCGCAATACAGCCCGATCATTCCGATCGTTCGCGATCGTGTACCTGGCGATCTCGTGCTGCAGCAGGCGCATCAGTGCTCGTATCACAGCCGGCCATTCGTCCACATGGTGTTGAAAAACGACTCGACGCTGTTGTCGATTGTGATTACACGGAAAGCTAAGGGCGAAGCCTTACGATCGGAAGAACTGGTGCCGGCTCTGTCCGAATCAGGCATTTCGTTCTACAACTCGAACACGCAGCGCTTCCAGATTTCCGCATTCGAGAGCCGCGACTACGTGGTGTACGTAATATCCGACCTTTCCGCGCAGCGGAACCTGGAACTGATGCGAGCCATGGCTCCGTCGCTGAGCGCTTATCTCGGCAAGCTGGAAAGCTAGCCGCTCCTGCGAAAACATCCGTCGCGGTAGCCGCACTCGTATAGGAATAAGAAGGCCCTCACACGGGATATAAGTGCAGGATCGGCGCCCGGCGAGGGTGCTTCGGTCAATAACTCAAAGGAGAAGTAGAAATGAAAGTCTCGAAGAAATCTCTGATGCTGGCGGCGGCGTTTTCAGGTCTGCTGAGCGGCACCACGACCCGGCTGAGTGCAGCGACCACATCGAACGGCTCAGCGCCGGCATTCTCGTCAGCGGACTCTCTCGCCGGCCAGCATGCGGGAGTTGCTCAAATCGCCAAGGGCGAGAAGCACGCTTGTCAGGGCAAGAACTCCTGCAAGGGCAAGGGTGGATGCAAAGGCGGCGACAACGGTTGCAAAGGCAAGAACTCTTGCAAGGGCAAGGGTGGATGCGCCACGGACGGTTCGAAAAAGAGCGGTCTAGCCGCCTGATTCAGTGACGACGGAAGGGGCCTACTGAGCGGGAGAGGCCCCTCCTTATTTCCATGCCTGCGAATCGCTTCAACGGTTTTACCGACTACGGAATTGGCATTGGCCTGCGCGTTCCGCACTACAATCACATCCTTAAACGAAAACCTATAGTCGACTGGTTCGAGATCATTTCGGAAAACTACATGATCGATGGTGGCCGGCCGCTCGCGATTCTGGATCAGATTCTCGAGCAATATCGAGTGGTGCAGCATGGGGTGTCGATGTACTTCGGTTCGGCGGAGCCACTAAATCGCGAACACTTGAAGCGGCTGAAGGCGCTGGTGAAGCGTACGCGCACGCCCTGGCTGACCGATCACCTGTGTTGGGGCAGCGTGGACGGCACCTACAGTCACGATCTGCTGCCGATGCCGTACACACTTGAAGCAGCAGGGATCACGGCTCGCAAGATCCGGGAGGCGAGGGATTTTCTCGAAGTTCCGATCGCAGTCGAAAACGTGAGCAGCTACGCGGAGTTTCACGTTTCGGAAATGACCGAATGGGAATTTCTAAATGAAGTGGTGGAGCCGGCCGATTGCGGGATCTTGCTCGACGTGAACAATATCTATGTGTCTTCGCGAAATCACGATTTCGATCCATGCGAATACTTGAACAGGGTTCCGCGCGACCGCGTGGCTCAGATGCATATTGCCGGCCACACCAAGTTCGAAAAATACATACTGGATACGCACGATCACCCGGTTATTGATCCGGTGTGGAAGCTGTACGAGCATGCGATCGGGCTCTTTGGACCCACTGCGACGCTGCTTGAATGGGACGATCGCATCCCGTCGTTCGAGCGAGTGCGCAGTGAGGCGCTCAAGGCCGCAAAGTACCTGCCTGCGCCGCTCGGAGTGAGCGCATGAGATTGCTCGAACTGCAACGGCGTATGGCTGCCGACATTATGCGGCCGCTGACCGGCTCTGATCGCCTTGCTCTGGAAATTCGCGCGGACTATGTTCAGCCGAACGATCGTCTCACTTCGACCGAACGCCTCCAGATTTACAGCCGCAGCTATTGGTATCGGCTGATCGATTCGATGCATGAGGATTTTCCCGGGCTGCGTGCGGTGCTCGGCGCGCATGCGTTCGACCAGTTGGTGCGAGCCTACCTCGCCGACTGCCCATCGCGATCTTTTACGCTGCGCGATCTTGGGTCGCAGCTCGAAGGCTGGATGCGCAAGAATCGAGGGCACGCAGGGAACAAGCTGCCGCAGGCGCTGGACATGGCGCGCCTGGAGTGGGCGCACATCGAGGCGTGGGATGGATTGGTTGTGACGCCGCTAGGTCCGGCAGACGTGCTCGATCTGGGGCCTGAGGCGAAGCTCGGGTTGCAACCTCATGTCCGTCTGGTGAAGCTGCGATTCCCCGTGGATGAGCTGAGGCTGCGAATCAAAAAAGCTGGTGAAGTACGGACCTTTGCGAGTGGTTTGGCGTGGCGAAAATTACATCCGCGTTACGTGGCCGTTCACCGCGTCGATCTTTCCGTGTTCTATAAGGCGATGACGCCGAAAGAATTCCAGATTCTCGAAGCGATTCGCAACGAGTGTTCAATCTCCAAGGCAATCGAACGTGTAGTCGGCAAGAGCTCGAGAAACGCGCGTGCAATCGAGCTGCGGATTGGGGCTTGGTTCAGGACTTGGGCGGAACTCGGGTGGCTTTACTCAGCAGCTTCGGGCGTCGTTAAGACATCTTGCTAAGGAAAGGCTCAGATGCTCCTCGTATGATACTGGGCTGGAGTGAATCTTCGCGCAGCATCAACACTGTGTCTGCTGGTTGCTTGGTTCCTATTCCCACAGGCGCGGGCGCAGACTCGATCACGCGATGTCCCGGCAGTTCGCACGATACAGGCCCCCGAACTCAACGGCATCGTTGGCGCTAGCTGGGCGGCCGGAGGACGAATCGAGGACTTTCACCAAAGGGAGCCGTTCGAAGGACGGGCAGCAACCGAAAAGACTGTCGTGAGGATTCTGTACGACAGGCATTACCTCTATTTCGGGATTGAGTGCTTCGATTCCGATTCAAAACGCGTTGTCGCCACTGAGCTCCGCCGCGACACGGATTACACTGTCGACGACTACTTTTCGATCATGATCTCGCCCAATGACGATGGGCGTAATGCATACATTTTCACGACCAATGCCTTGGGGACGCAATTCGACGCCTTGATTGCCGACGAAGGACGAATCAAGGATCCGAACTGGGATGGGATTTGGGAATCGAGGGCAAGAATCACTGCACAAGGGTGGTCAGCTACCATAGCGATTCCTTTTTCAACGCTCAATTTTAAGACTTCCGATGACGTGACGCTCGGGTTGAACTTTCGCCGATTCATCCGGCAAAAAAACGAGGAAGATCTATGGCAGTCATTTCTGAGAATTTACGGCTTGGAACGTGTTTCCGAGGGCGGCCACCTCACTGGCCTGAAGGAAATCGGAAGTGGCCGGCTGTTGGTCATTAAGCCGTACGTTCTTGGCGGATTGCTATCGAACTCAGCGGAGGGCGTTCGAGCACTTCATACGGCGGGGCTGGATTTCAAATACGGCATTCGAAGCAACCTCGTCGCCAATCTGACGCTGAACACCGATTTCGCCGATGCCGACGTGGACCCCTTACGAATTAACATCACACCGTTCAAGAATTCCTTGCCGGAGAAACGGCCATTCTTCCTAGAGAACGGCGGCTTCTTTCGCTTCGGGACGCAAGATAGTAACCAACTCTTTTTTAGCAGACAGATTGGGATCGATCCAAACACAGGAGAGCAAGTGCCGCTGGATGCCGGCGCGAAGCTGACCGGAACGCTTGGCGGTTTCGACATTGGTTTCCTGGATGCGAGAACGCGTGAAAGCGGCCGCAGCCCGTGGGCGAACTACGTAGTGGCTCGCGTCAAGAAGAAGATTCTTTCGGAGTCCTACATTGGCGCCATCGCGATCGACAAAGAAAGCGGCAACCCGCTTGATCGGTTCAATCGTACGGCTGGGGTCGACGCGAATTTTCTTCTTTTCAAACAGTTGACGCTCTCCGGGTACTACTCGAAGACTTTCTCCTATTTGCCGCAGCAGCGGGGAAGGGATTGGGCCGAAGGCTTCATCGCCTCGTACAACAGCAATCTGATTCAGGCACAGTGGCGTCATTCGATCATTCAGTCGAACTTCAACCCCGAAGTAGGGTTTGTCGACCGGACGGATCTGATCTCAAACTTTTACGACTTCCAGCTCTCGCCACGCCCAAAGACCGGTCCAGTGCGCGAACTTAACTTTGAAGGGTTTTATTCGCGTCAGCCGGATACGCATGGCGTCCTACAGACGCAAGAGTGGCAGACTACGTTTCGCGCCCTCTTTCACACCGGCGCCTACACCGATGACGATCTGTTCGATAACTTCATTCAGCGGCTGACGACACCTTTCAACATCTTCCGGAATGTTTTTGTTCCCGCCGGTGTCTACCATTTCGACCGCCACCAATTCACCTATGGTTCCGATCTGAGTAAGCGGTGGTTCTATAGCTTCTTCGAACGATTCGGGACCTACTACAACGGCACGCTGAACGAGTCTCGCGTTCGCGGGAACTATCGGCCAACGTCCAGGATCGCGTTCTCAGGATTCGAAACGTGGGATCGATTTCGGCTGGGCGGACACCTCTCAACGTACACATCGGCTCACTCAACTCCAGCTACTCATTCAGCCGCTTCTTAACCATGTCCATGCTCGCACAGGTGAATACTATCGAGAAGAATCCGGTGAGCGTCAACTTCCGGCTGCGCTATACCTATCGGCCCGATAGCGATTTGTTCGTGATCTATAATCTGGGCAGTCAGTTTAACAGCATCGCGGCTGGAAACCCTGTACTCCTTCGAGAACAGCGGTTGACGGTGAAGTTGACCTACTCGTTCCTGCGATGAAGCGCAACTTGTGCAAGTGGGCGAGTGTCGGCACGGTCAATCTACGCTCGCAAGTGCGCCTTGAGAAACCGTCCCGTGTGGGACGCCTTGCAGGCCGCGATGTCTTCTGGAGTGCCCGTTGCGACAACTTCTCCACCGGCGTGCCCACCCTCGGGCCCCAGGTCGATCACATGATCCGCAGTCTTGATCACGTCGAGGTGATGCTCAATCAACAACACGGTGTGGCTTGCATCCACGAGCCGATTTAACGACTCAAGCAGCCGTTCGATATCGGCGAGGTGCAGCCCCGTAGTCGGCTCGTCGAGAATGTACACCGTGTGTTTCGAACGTTGCAGCTTGCTCAACTCGGTCGCGATCTTGATCCGTTGCGCCTCGCCGCCTGACAATGTCGTCGCCGATTGTCCCAACGTCAGGTATCCGAGTCCTAGATCCGCCAGCACCTCGATCTTCTTGCCTACAACGGGGTCGCTCTCGAAGAACGCCACGCCCTCCTCCACCGACATATTCAACACATCGTCAATCGTTTTTCCGCGCAACGTCACATCCAGCGTCTCGTTATTGAATCGCGCCCCTTTGCATGCGCCGCAAGTCACCTCCACATCGGGCATGAAATAAAGTTGCGTTGTGATCACACCCTCACCCTGACACTCTTCGCAGCGGCCCCCTTTGACGTTGAAGCTGAAGCGACCCGCCTTGTAGCCGCGCTCTACCGACAGCGGCGCCTCGGTGAACAGGTCGCGGATGTTGTCGTAAAACCCGATGTAAGTCGCCGGATTCGACCGGCTGTTCCGACCGATCGGCGTCTGATCGATGTTCACCACCTTGCGCACATGCTCGATGCCATCCACTCCGTCGTGCTCGCCCGGCAGTGTGCGCGTGTCCACCAGCCGCTTCCATAGCGCCTTGTAAAGAATCTCGTTGATCAACGTGCTCTTGCCTGAGCCCGACGCACCCGTAATCGCCACCATCGCACCCAGCGGGAACGTCACATCGATGCTCTTGAGATTGTTTTCCCGCGCCCCGCGCACACGCAGCGTTTTGCCATTGCCCTTGCGCCTTCGCTTCGGCGTCTCGATCCGACGCTTACCGGAAAGGTACTGACCCGTCGGCGACGCTTTCGATCGCAGGACGTCATCGATCGTTCCCTGAACGACCACTTCTCCGCCATGCACGCCGGGCCCGGGGCCCATTTCGACGACGTGATCGGCCGCGCGAATCGTGTCCTCATCGTGCTCGACCACGATCACCGTGTTGCCAATGTCCCGCAGACTCTCAAGCGTGGCGATCATCTTCACGTTGTCTTTCGGGTGCAATCCGATGCTCGGCTCGTCGAGCACGTACAGCATTCCCATTAGCCCCGAGCCGATCTGCGTCGACAAGCGGATCCGCTGCGACTCACCGCCCGACAGCGTACTCGCTCTCCGATTGAAGCTCAGGTAATCAAGCCCGATACCTAGCAGCAGTCTGAGGCGCGCTCTCACTTCACTCAAGATCTGCCGGCCGGCATCCGCGCCGCGACCGACTGGCTTTAGGGAACCAAGGAACGCGTACAGTTCATCGAAGTGCAACTGGCCGATGTCGTAGAGCGTCTTGCCTTCGATGGTAAACAGCAGCCTGGTGGTCCGAACGCGCGCGCCATTGCAATCCGGACAGGTGTGCTCCACCATGACCTTGTCGAGCCACGCTTCCATTCCCGAGCTCGCCTCGCCGCGCTGCCGATAGCGGCGATAATGCCGCTCGATACGCCGAGCGATGCCGCGGAACCCCACCTCCTTACCTTCGGAGTCTTCGCGTTTCACTTTCGCATCCGGCGGCACTTTCATCACGATCTTTCGCGTGTCGATCCCATCCAGGATTGCGGTCCGAACGCTGTCCGGCAGCTTCTCCCACGGCGTATCGAGAGAAAACCCGAGGGCCTTCGACAGGCTGTACATGATCCGTCCATCCCAGGTGTCGGGGTTGTATTTGAACGCCTCCTTCACGAAGCAGCCACCGATGATGCTCCGCCGCGGATCAGGGACGAGCAGCTCCGGATGAGTCAGCTTGTGCACTCCGAGGCCGCCGCAGGTGCGGCACGCGCTTTCCGGATTGTTGAATACGAAGTATTCCGGTTGAATGTCACCGTAGACGAAGTGATGAGTCTTGCTGCACAGCCCGCGATAGAATCGTTGCGCCTCCGCCTTGCTGACGCCTTTGACAATTTCAACCTGCAGAAGCCCGTCGCCCACCAGCAGTGTGGCCGCAATTCCCGCCTTGATCGCCTTCTCATGCTTCGGGCCCACAACGAAGCGGTCCACGACGGCATCCATGTTCTTGATCTTGTCTTCATCCAACTCCGTCTCCGCTGAGATGTCCACCCGCTTGCCGTCGATCATCAGGATGCGGCAGCCTTTCTTCCGCACCTCAGTCAGAACGTAGTCGAGCTCCTCGCCGTACTGCTTGAATACCGGGGCCCGGAGCTCGCCCTCCGCGCCGTCAGGCAACCCAAGAATCGCTTCCAGAATCTGGCTCGACGTCCGGCCCGGCGCCGGCTCACTGGTGCGGGGGCAATGCGGAGCGCCGATGGTTGCGTAGAGCAGGTTCAGATAACTCGCGATGTCAGTCATCGTGCCCACGGTCGAGCGCGGGTTGCTCGCGATAGTCTTTTGCTCGATGGAGATGACGGGTGACAGTCCGTAGACGAAATCGACATCGGGCTTTGCCACCTGCGCGACGAACCTTTTGGCGTAGCTCGACAGTGACTCCATGTAGCGCCGCTGCCCCTCTGCGTAGATGGTGTCGAACGCCAAGCTCGACTTGCCCGATCCCGACAATCCCGTCACCACAACCAGCCGATCGCGCGGGATCTCAACGGAGATATTCTTCAGGTTATGAACGCGCGCGCCTTGCACGGCAATTGTGGTGCGTGCGGCGGCGCGGGACGTTGCTTTGGTTGTGCTAGAGGCCATCGAACGCTTCCCCCATGTGAGTGAAAGCCAGCTCCTCTACCATTACATTGCTCATTTTGGTGAGTTGCACAGGCGTCGAAACCTTGCCGATGAGCCCACGATCCGCCAGGTACTCGCACGCTGTGGTGACGCCCTCGATGTTGAAGTTGCGCTTGAAGTGAGTCTCGATTTCGGTCGCCGAGCGCGCTTCTCCCACGTCGCGCAGATGGTCGAGCAGCGGCCGGAACAGCGTGTTTGCGCGCGCCGCCAGGTAATCGTCGATCGCCTCCAGCGCTGCCTGCACGCCCTTGCGCGTCTTCTTGGTGTTTAACAGATCGGAATAGATGGTCTTGAAGAACGCGGGATTCAACTTCAAAGCCTGCGGGAGCACTTCGCGATCCGCCAGCAGCCGCGCGCCCATCACCTCGATCCGCGCCAGCGCTGTAGCCGCGTAGAGAATCCACAGTGCCGAGTAGTCCAGGTCACCGCGCGTCACCATCCATTTGTGCGCTTTGTCTATCGGCGGCAGTGCATGAGTCGCAGCCGCGAAAAGCTGCAGTTGCGTGTCACGCTCACCGATCTCGTGCAGGCGCGCGCATAGAGTGGCGATGGTTTCATCGTGGGTGTACAGCAGCCGACCCTTCGCCAGCAGGGAATGCAGGAACGAATTGTGGATGGAGCCTTCCACCGCCTTGCGGAAATCTGCGCGCGGCATGAGGAACGCATGGACGTTCACCCCACTCGCATGCAGCGCCAAGCCCTCCCGGCCGGCCCTTTTGTCATCGATGGTCACCAACACAAGGTCAATATCGGACTTCGACCATACAGTATCGTGCGCCAGACTCCCGCACAGGACGGCCGCCAGAATAGACCGATCCTTCTTCACTTGCGCCACCAATTCGTCGAGCGCCTCGGTGAACTTCTTTTGCATGGATGCTGACGAAGTGCTCACTGTTCCAGTACTCCTTCGGCAGAAGCGCCGCGGCCCGCATCGAGAATGCTTCGGGGATTATAACGTAGATTTCTTGGCTGCCGAGGGATGAGGGAACAGGAAGTTAACCATGCTAGGATGAGCGTGTGAAAAATCACTGGAGGCCCGTATTAGCGACGGTAATGCTGGCCATAGGCGGTCTGCCGTTTCTCGGCAGCCCTTCCAGCGACCGAGCCGGCTACGTAGACTCCAGCTTGTGCGCGAAATGCCACTCGACGATTTATGAGAGCTACCAGCGCACGGGAATGGCGCGTTCGTTCTATCGACCGTCGCCCGGCCGGATGCTAGAAAACTTTCGCACCAACAATAGCTACCGTCATCGGGCCTCCGGCACGTACTTCACGATGATCGAGCGGGACGGAAAATATTTTCAGCGTCGTTATCAGACGGGGTTTCAGGGAAAAGAAGTAAATATTGACGAAAAGCAGATTGATTTCGTCATGGGTTCCGGCAACCATGTCCGCACTTACCTGCACCGCACCAGCGCAGGCGCGCTTCAACAGCTTCCACTCGCCTGGTACGCCGAACGAGGTGGCTATTGGGCCATGAATCCAGGCTACGACAAACCCGATCAACCGAATGCGCGACGCAAGATCAGCCTGGAGTGCATGTTCTGTCACAACGCCTACCCGGAGGTCCGCGGGGGACATGAGCAGCTTCGAGCCGAGCCTTTATTCAGCGGTGCGATGCCGGAAGGAATCGATTGCCAGCGCTGCCACGGCCCGGGCGGCCGTCATGTCGAGTTGGCGCAAACTAGAGGTGCGGCTTCCGAAGCTGTGGCGCAAGCCATCATCAATCCCGCACGGCTTACGCCTGAGCGCCAGATGGAAATCTGCATGCAATGTCATCTGGAAACTACCAGTTTTCAGTTTCCACACTCGATCTTGAAGTACGAACGAAGGGCCTACTCCTATCGTCCCGGTGAGCCTTTGGGTGACTTCATGCTCTTCTTCGATCATGGGTCCACTCCGTCCGAAGATCGCTTCCAGATCGTGAACTCCGCCTATCGGTTGCGCATGTCACTGTGCTTTCGCAAAAGTAACGGAGCGCTTCAGTGCACGACCTGTCACGATCCTCACAATACTTCACGTGGTGAATCAGCCGCTAAACAGCACGAAAGAGCGTGTATGCGCTGCCACGCGGCGTCGTTGCGGCAGATGGTCGCGGACCGGCGTCACACGGAATCGACCGATTGTGCGGGCTGTCATATGCCGAAACGGCGAACTACCGATGTCGTGCACGCGATCATGACCGATCATTTCATTCAGCGCAGAAAACCCGAGGGCAACTTGGTGGCGGAAATTTCCGAGCCGCACGGTCCGGGGACGGTTTATCACGGCGAAGTGCTGCCCTACTATCCCGAACCACTTCCACGAACTGCGGAACACGAACTTTACGTGGCGTTGGCCCAAGTGCGCGAGGACAACAATTCAGAGCTGGGAATGTCTCGGTTCGCAGCCGCGATCGCGAAATACAAGCCGTCACAGCCCGAGTTTCACATCGAGCTGGCTGAGGCTTATGCGCGTCACGGCAAACCAGGAGAGGCGATCCCGTTGTTTGAGGAAGCTGCCCGGCGCAGGCCGGAATCGCTGGCAGCACATCTGGGGCTGGGGCGCGCGTTCGAATCGCGTGGCGATATCACACGGGCTGCGGCGGCACTTCGGCGCGCGGCTGAAGTTGCTCCAGACGATCCCTCAGCGTGGCTCGCGCTCGGCCAAGTTTATTTCAAACAGGGTGACAAGCAGGAGGCCGGCGCGGCGCTCGAAAAATCCGCCCGACTGGATCCCGAGATTCCCGAAACGCATTACTCGCTCGGACTGCTATGGTCGCAGCCCGCCGTCGAAGCCAAGCGCGCGGAAGAATCGTTCCGCGAAGCGATTCGCCTTAAGCCGGACTATCCGGAAGCGCACATGAATCTCGCGATCCTTCTGTTCCAGAAGCAGTTTGCTGACGAGGCGGCCTATCATTTCGAATCCGCACTTCGTCTGCGGCGGGACTACGCCTTGGCGCACTTGAATTACGGTCTAATGCTGAGCAAGTTAAATCGCGCCAAGGAAGCGAAGCAACACCTGGAGCAAGCGGCAGCCAGCACGGACTCCAACGTACGCGACGCAGCGCGCCGGCTGCTGAATCAAGTCCGCCGGTGAGTTCCGAGCGGCTTAGAAGTTTATACGACCCTGCAGCACAATCACACGATTTCCTGCGGCGCCTGTTCCTGTGATGCGGCCGAAGCTGGTGCTATTGATATCGATGTTCGGGTCGGAGAATATCGGCGAATTTGTTATGTTTTCTGCAGTCGCACCGACCTGGAACGTAAACCGCTCGTTGATCCTGATACGCTTGATCAGGTTCACGTTCAGGCTCTTCGCACCAGGACCTCGCAGACTCCCTTGACCCAGGCCGCCGAATTCTCCCGGCCCCGGGTTGACAAAGATAAGATGGCCGCTCGAATCCGCGATCGCCTTTAAAGTCGAGAGCGGCCGCAGACCGGCCGGCAGAGCCGCGACAGCAGGATCGGTGACTTGCTGAATCCCGCCGAAATAAATCACCCCGGTCGGGACCCTCTGGGTGCCATCACCGGGTAGTGACCCGACAATGTTGGGCGAGAATCTGGCGGAGCTGTACAACCCACCGGCACTCGCGCTGATAGTGTTGATGGTGTTTTGCGCGGTGATGTTCAGCGGCCGGCCGGAATAGAACAAGCCAACCGCGCCGAGTTGCCAGCCACCGATGATCCGATCCAGGAACCCGTTGGCATTGCGCCCAATCGCTTTGCCGCGGCCGAAGGGCAATTCATAGAGTCCGTTGATCTTGAAGACACTCTGGTAGTCGAAACTCAGCGGACGCTTGTCAAGGTGGCCGTTTCGCAGCGTCCGGAAATTATCCTGAATTCCACCGGTATTGGTCGCTGCGGAGACGTCGCCTTCAGAATCGCCGAGATTGTGAGCCCAGACATAACTGCTCTGCATCGTGAAGCCACGCGAGAAGCGCTTGTTCACCTCCACCTGCAGCGAGTTGTAGGTGGAGTTTGAGAAATTCCCGACTAAGAACGTGTTCAGGAATTGCGGATTGGCCACTATAAAATTCAACGGTAGCTTAGCGTTTTGCAGCAACCCGCCCACCACGCCGCTCAGTTGATTCGTCGTGCTGATGAAGTTTGCAAAGCCGCCGGGGTTATTATTGGCGAAAAATCCCTGCGTGGAACTATTGGTCCGCACATAGTTCGAGCCGCCGCCCGCCGCAGCCACGGCTGCATAGGAATTCGAGAAAATCTGATCGATCAGCGGTGAGGTACCGCCGGCTTGCACGACTTTGAACGCATTTAATATCCCATTTTCGAATATATTTACTTCATTAGTGTTGGCTGAACGCACTAATTTAGTACTCTTGCTGCCGACATAGCCGACGTTTATTACCAAATCCGAAGTGATCGCGCGCGTGATCGTAAAATTGTAATTCTGCGTATAAGGGGTGCGCAGATTGTTGTCGTAAGCGTAAAGGGTTTGCGTGTGGGAGCCGGTACCGGTGAGCGGCACAAGGCTAAGCGGCACACCAGTTGGCGGGACCGGTAGGCGTACATTACCGAGATTGGTGTACTGAAGCGCAGTGTCGATTTCCGATAAACCTGGCTCCTGTCCAGCTACTGTATTGATCACGCCAATCGGCAGCCGCTGATAGCCGATGCCGTAGCCCATGCGCACGGTCATCTTGTCCTTGCCGCCGCTGATCCATTTCCACTTGCCGCCGCCGGGTACTGCCCAGGCGAGCCCAACAGCGGGTGCGAAATTGTTGCGATCAGTTTTGTAGATCGGAACCCCGGGATTGGCCGTCCCCGCACCTATGCCTTGTACGACGCTCAGGGCCCCGCCAGTCGCGTTGGGATTGAATAAGCTGCCGAAAGTTGTACCTGAGATTCCAAATACCGACCCGCCTCCGCCGACCGGCGCCACCATTTTGCCTTGCGCTTCAGTCGGTGGAACATACAATTCGTAGCGAATGCCAAAATTCAGCGTCAGACCTGGCCGTACCTTGAAATCGTCCTTGAAATACCAGCTGTACTCGTTTTGATGCCATTCGTGATATGGCTGCAAACCTACTACGAATCGGGGATCGGTTCCACCCGGGGAGATGTTGATTTGTCTTGCCGAAGCTACCGACCCGGTCAGATCGTACAGTAGATTCGTCGCTGCCGTGGCGTTCTGCCCGATGCCTGGGATTGGGTTCGGGCCGTTGCTGATGTTGGTGGCTGGCAGAGTTCCCGGCGCGCCGATCGTTACGGTCGGAAAATTACTTGCGCCAAAATCAAAGCCCGCCAGCGAAATGTACCGGATCACGAAGCCACTCTTGAACGAATGCCGTCCCTTGATCCACGTTATGTCGTCGCCCCACTGATAGGTCGGGTCGAGGAAATTACCGGGAATGCCGCCATTGCCATAAGGCGTTGAAACGTTCCCCGTTGGATTCACGATGGCCTGCACGCCTCCAATCGTTGGAAGAAGATTCTTGCGGTCCTCCTCGGACGCGCCGGGCTGATTCGGTTCATAGGGCGCTTGGACGATGGTGCGGTAACGGAAAATGCCGACGCGCGCGTCGTTCAGCAGATTGGGGCGGAGAATGCTGGTAAGCGCCACGCTGTACTGCGTCGTCTCGGTTGGATCGGATTGCCCCGGCACTTTGGGGAATGGCGGCGGCGTGGCGACGTTGTAGCTGTGGTAAGACTGCTGATTCAACGTGAGTGCGAGGCGATGCTTGTCGTTAAATAGATGATCGATGCGCCCTTCATAGAGCTCGAAATTCACTGGCGTCGGCTGATTCCATGTATAAGCAGCGGTGTTCAATCCATCTCCGAAGCGAAAATTATTTGGCGGTGGAAGATAGCTCAGCACGTGGGCCATCGCACCGGTTGGATCGACAACCAGACGACTCGGATCGCGCCCCAGAACGCTTACGCTCTGCAGCGGACCCGTGGCCGCTGCGGGTTGGACCGGATTTCCTGAGCCATCGACAGTAGGAACAGCCTGAGAGAAATTCTGGTTTTGGACTCCCGGATAGAAGCGGAAAATGCCCTGGAGCGCGCTTGTGGTATAGACCAGATTGTTGCGAGTCGTGAAGTTGCGTTGCTTATACGGCTCCCAGATGCCGTTGAAGAATGTTCGATTCTTGCGGAGCGGTCCGCCGAAACGGACGCCATAATTGTTCTGTTTGAGCTGGCTTCTGGGTGCAATCTCGTGTCCACTAGCATCACGGCCCGCAGCGTTATTAAAAAATGTGTTGGCATTGAACACCGCATTGCGGACCTCCCAGTACGCGCTGCCGACGAATCGGTTTGTGCCGCCACGAGTGATCATCTGCACCTGGCCCGATCCGCGGCCGTACTCGGCATCAGCGGGCGACGTTACAACCCGAAATTCTTCGGCGCGATCCACGCTGACAACATTGCTATACAGATAAAACGCAGTGTTGTGTAAATTGTCCTGCGCCGTGATTCCGTCCATGGTGAAATTCACAGAGGCGCTCTGGTTGCCATTCAAGTAGTAACCGGTGCCTAGCTGGACGCCAGGTTGCGTTAGGATCAGGTTGTAAGCGCTACGGCCCGCGAGCGGAAGATCGAGCAGGCGCTTGCCTTCAACGACGCTGCCGACGGATGCGCTGGTGGCGTTCACAGCCGATGCGACAGCTTGTACCTCGACGGTTTCGGTAGTCTGTCCCAGTTCCAGCGCAAGATTGAGCGTCAGGACTGTCCCAACCTGTAGCTCCACTCCACTGCGCGCCGCTTTACGAAAACCCGGGTGCTCAACCGTGAACGTATATGTCCCCGGAGTCAGCGATGGCATGGTGTACACGCCGGCTGCGTTGGTCTGCACTTGAGTGACAACACCCGTGGCAGCGTTGGTCCCGATCACTGCGGCCCTACTCGCGTTGGCACCAGTCGGATCTGTTTACAGGCCGGAGACGGGGGCTAAGGTCTGGGCCCAGGACCACGCGGCCGTAGCAATCACGCCGACTCAGCG
>JACXTT010002421.1_pt1 | contig 29634 bp, 23 predicted proteins | sample 9270951 | NCBI WGS metagenome assembly JACXTT01 (sample SAMN15532306, study PRJNA645909) | rock metagenome | isolation source: weathered quartz diorite | place: Puerto Rico | collected 2017-06-21 | reverse complement strand
GTGCTTTGGTAGTGCAGCATGATGTCATCCGCGCCTGGAACTCCCATGATGTAGTTGCAGCCCGCCACGCCAAGGAGCGTTAGCAGCGCATCCATGTCGTCCTGGTCGGCCTCCGCGTGATTCGTGTAACAGACATCGCAACCGAGCGGAACTCCCATCAACTTGCCGCAAAAATGATCTTCCAGGCCGGCGCGGGTAATCTGCTTGCCATCGTACAGATACTCGGGTCCGATGAAGCCGACCACAGTGTTCACGAGAAGCGGCTGGTAGCGTCGCGCAACAGCGTAGGCGCGGGCTTCGAGCGTTTGCTGATCGACGCCGTGATGGGCGTTCGCCGACAGCGCGCTTCCCTGCCCGGTCTCGAAATACATGACATTTTCGCCGCGGCGCAGCGATTTCGCCGCATCCCAGGCTTCATCGAGCAGTTTCAGATTCACGCCGAACGACGTGTTGGCGCCTTCGCTTCCGGCAATGGATTGAAAGACCAGATCCACCGGTGCGCCGCGTTCGAGCGCCTGCATTTGCGTGGTGACGTGCGCGAGGACGCAACTCTGCGTGGGAATCTCAAAGCGTTGCCGCACCGCATCCACCATGCGCAGCAGCGTTTCGACATTTTTTACGTTGTCGGTCGCGGGGTTGATGCCAATGCAGGCGTCGCCGCTGCCAAGCAGCAGCCCATCCACGATCGAGGCCGCAATGCCATACGGATCGTCGGTGGGATGGTTCGGCTGCAGCCTGGCCGCGAGCCGCCCTTTCAATCCGATCGTCGTGCGAAAACGCGTCACCACGCGGCATTTCGCTGCAACGGAAATGAGATCCTGCAAGCGCATGACCTTCGAAACGGCCGCGGCCATTTCGGGAGTCACACCAGCCGCAATCGCAGTCACAGACTCGCCTGGCGCCGCGAGAAGCCAGTCGCGAAAGTCACCGACCGTCAAATGCGAAATCGGCGCGAACTCGGCCTCAGAATGCGAATCCAGGATCAACCGCGTGACTTCATCGGACTCATACGGAATCACTGCGTCATTCAAAAACGCCCGCAGAGGCGTATCCGCCAGCTTCATCTGCGCGCGCACACGCTCTTCCGCAGTGTCCGCCGCGATTCCCGCCAGCTGATCGCCGGAACGCAGAGGCGTTGCCTTCGCCAGCAATTCTTTCAGATGAGACATTTCGAATCCGGTATTCTACCGCGTCAACTTCCACAGTATCTGACGCAGCATGCCTTGCCAGATCTCCGCGTCCTTGCGGGAAATGCGCATCCGCTTCACGAGACGGTGGATCTTCATTCGATTCGATTCCGCGGTGCGTTCGTGCACGTAGCCGGACCTTTCGAGGACATCCGTGAGCAGGCCCGTGATACGCTCCTCGGCCTCGCCATCGGCGGGCTCCGCGCTCGCGGGGGCCCGGCGGTTGTCGAGTTCCGGAATGCTGCGGCCGCGCGCCAGCTCATACAGGCAAACCGCAACGGCCTGGCCGAGATTCATGGAACCATGCTCGAGATCGGACGGGATCGTCAGCAGCCAGTGGCAGTGCGCGAGATCCTCGTTCGAGAGCCCGAACTTCTCGCTGCCGAACACGAGCGCCACGCGGCCGGGCGCCGCGCCGTGCATGAGGCCGGCCGCATGCTCCAAGCGGTGGATCACATGGCGCGCCTCGCGAGGCCCGAGAGAAGCCGTGCCAACCACCAGAGCGCAGTCCTGCACCGCATCGGCAAGTGTCGCGAAATCGCGCGATTTCTCGAGCACGATGCCGGCATGGGTCGCCGATTTCGCTTCGGCCACAGCGTCGCGATACGCCTCGACGAGCCTCAAATCGAAGCAGCCGAAATTGCTCATCGCGCGGGCGACCGCGCCAATATTCAGAGGATTGCGAGGAGAGACGAGGACGACCGAAAGATCCATTACTCCGGTTTTGCCGCAGGCTCCGGCGCAGCCGGGGATTTCCCCCGGTTCACCGCATCGAGCACGCCGTTGATGAACGGCACCGATTCGTCGTTTGAAAACTGCCGCGCAAGCTCGATCGCTTCATCGATGACCACGGGCGCGGGCGTCTTGAGTATCTGCATCTCGTAAACGGCCATGCGCAGAATATTGCGATCGACGATCGGCATGCGCTCAATGCGCCAGTGTTCCGACTTCGACGAGATCGCAACATCGAGTTGCTTCTTGTTCTCTTCGGTTCCTTTGGCCAGCGATTCCATGAAAGGATCGGCGGCGGGCTGTTCCGGACTCTCTTCCGAATACAGAGTTTCGTAGAAATCGTGAATGGCGGCCTCGACGGCTTGGTTGCGAATGTCGGCCTGGTACAGCACTTGCACTGCTCTCTGACGCGACCTGTGACGTGCTGGCATTTGTAGTTGGTTTATTTGATCTGCTTGAGCAGGTTAGCCATTTCGATGGCCGTCATGGCCGCATCGAAACCCTTGTTCCCGCTCTTTGCGCCCGCGCGATCGATCGCCTGTTCCACGGTGTGCGTGGTGATGACGCCGAAAGCGACGGGAATACCTGTCTCCGTTTGTACAGACGCCAATCCGCTGGCGGCGTTACCTGCGACGTAGTCGAAATGCGGCGTATCGCCCTTGATCACCGCGCCGAGGGCGATGATCGCGTCGAAGCGGCGAGTGGCCGCAAGCGCCTTCGCGGCTACCGGCAGTTCCCACGACCCGGGGACGCGCACCACCTCTACTTCACCTAAATCGGCTCCGCTGCGCTGTAAAGCGTCGCGGGCGCCTTCGAGCAGCCTTTCGGTGACAAAACTGTTGAACCGGGCGATGACAATGGCAAACTTCAGCCCCCGGGCGCTGAGATCACCTTCAATTACTTTGCTGGACATGGGATACTGAAGTTTACAGCCTATTCTAACGCACGCGAAACGTGCGTTCTGTTTCAAACACTAAAAATCATGGATCCGCAGTTCATCCGCAACTTCTCTATCATTGCGCATATCGACCACGGCAAGTCGACGCTTGCCGATCGTCTCCTCGAATACACGGGCGCTTTATCGTCCCGCGAAATGATGGAACAGGTGCTCGATTCGATGGATCTCGAGCGCGAGCGTGGCATCACCATCAAAGCGCACGCCGTCCGCCTCAACTACAAAGCCGACGACGGCAACCTGTATCAGTTGAACCTGATCGACACGCCGGGCCACGTCGATTTCACCTATGAAGTGTCGCGCAGCTTGCAAGCTTGCGAAGGCGCGCTCCTCGTCGTGGACGCGTCGCAGGGCGTCGAAGCGCAAACGCTCGCAAACACGTACCTCGCCCTCACGCACAACCTCGAAATCATCCCGGTGATCAACAAGATCGATCTGCCCTCGGCGGAACCGGACCGCATCCGCGACCAGATCGAGCAGCTCGTCGGGCTCAACGCCAAGGACGCCGTGCTCGCGAGCGCGAAAAACGGCATCGGCATCAAGGACATTCTGGAAGCCGTCGTGTTGATGGTTCCGGCGCCGGCCGGCGACCCGGCCGCGCCCCTGAAGGCGCTCATTTTCGATTCCTGGTTCGACCCCTACCGCGGAGTCATCATTCTGGCGCGTATCGTCGAAGGCACGATGCGTGTGGGCCAGAAGATCGTGCTGATGTCCAACGGCAAGCAGCTCGAAGTGGAAGGCCTCGGCTACCAGTCCCCGAAACCAATCCCGTGCCAGGAACTTTCCGCGGGCGAAGCAGGCTTTCTCTACGCCAACATCAAGACGATTTCAGACGCCAAGATCGGCGACACCATCACCGACGCGAACAACAAGGCGGCAGAGGCCCTGCCGGGTTTTTCGGAAATCAAACCGATGGTGTTCGCAGGTCTGTACCCGGTCGAATCGCATGAACACGGCTTGCTGCGCGAGGCGCTCGAAAAGCTGCGCCTCAACGACAGCGCCTTCAATTTCGAACCGGAAAACTCGGTCGCGCTGGGCTTCGGCTTCCGCTGCGGCTTTCTCGGCCTGCTGCACCTCGAGATCGTGCAGGAACGGTTGGAGCGCGAATTCAACATCGACCTGATCACCACCGCGCCTGGCGTGCGGTACCAGATCACCAAGACCGACGGGGAGATGGTCATGGTCGAGAATCCCCAGAAATTCCCGCCGCCACAGGAAATCCAGCAGATCGAAGAACCGATCATCGACGCCACGCTGATCACGCGTGAAGAGTACATCGGCGAAATCCTGAAGCTCGTCGAAGAGAAGCGCGGCGTGCAAAAGAAGTTCGAATACATCGGCAGCGGCCGCGTGCTGCTGCTGTACGAGCTGCCGCTCAATGAAATCGTGCTCGACTTCTATGACAGGCTGAAGTCCGCCTCACGCGGCTACGCGTCGCTCGACTACCATTTGTCCGGCCATCGCGTGTCGCCAATGGTGAAGCTCGACGTGCTCGTCGCCGGCGAATCGGTGGACGCTCTCTCGATGATCGTCCACCGCGATTTTGCCTACGATCGCGGCAAGGACCTCATTGGCCGCTTGCGCAAACTCATTCCACGCCAGATGTTCGAAGTTGCGCTCCAAGCCGCGATCGGCAACAAGGTGGTGGCGCGCGAAACGATTCCGGCCATCCGCAAGAACGTGCTCGCCAAGTGCTACGGCGGCGACATCACGCGTAAGAAAAAGCTGCTCGAAAAGCAGAAAGAGGGCAAGCGCCGCATGAAGCGCGTGGGCAAGGTCGAGATCCCGCAAGAGGCCTTCCTGGCTGTCCTGAAGGTTGGCAATACCTCGAGCAACGACGACGACTAGTAAATCTTGCGGACCTTGCGCGTCTCTTTGGAAGCCAACGAAAACTGCGGCGGAATCGCCTTGCCTTCGGCGAGATCGGCAGCATAGGCGCCCACCGCAGGGCCGTGCTTGAAGCCGTGCCCGGAACCTCCTCCGACCGCCATCACGCCAGGCTCGATCCAGTCGATCAGGAACTCGCCGTTCGACGTGTTTTCGTACTGGCAGACCCGGGTTTCGACAATCGGCGCGTCCGCCAGATCCGGAAACACTCGCGCGACCTCTTTCCGCATCTTGGCGACTGAAGCGGGCGGCGCCACCCGGCTCCCGTTCGCGGGGTCGAACGCCGGGCCGTGGCGGTCGAACGCCACCTTGAATCCGCGGTTCTCCACGTCCGGCAAGCTATAGATTCCCGCGCCAAAGTCCACCCAAGCAGGCATGGAATCGGCATGAAAGCGGACGTCGCCCGGGGCCGCGCCAAGAAAGAAGACATCCTGCCTCGTGGGCCAGATTCGACTTCCCAGAATGGATGGAAATAGCGAAGGCAGCCAAGGTCCGCAGGCATAGATGTAAGCTTTGGCGCGGATTTCAGAACGAATCGTTGACGGATCGATGCCCGCCTGGATGTACTGCGCTCCCATTTCCTGCGCCCGCCCGGCCGTCAGCTGCACCGCCCGCCTTGCGAGCAGAACGCCGCTTGCGGGCTCCAAAATCCCCTCGCTGCCCGGCTCGAAGCGGATATGGGGATAGGCCTTGCGCAGCGCCGCCTCGGACATCTTCATCGCCGGAATGCGCAGGTTCTTCAATGTTTGCAGGCTCGCAGCGAGATGCGCGTTGCCGGCCCGCGCTGTAAACAGCGCCCCGGTCTCGAGAAACAGCACGTCGTTGTGCAGCCCAAACAGGTTCTTCCATTCGCGCAACGACCGCCACGCCATCTCCGTATAGTGCGTGGCCACGCCATAGCTCATGCGGATGATGCGCGTTTCACCCCCCGAACTCGCCCGCGCGTTGGCCGGCCCGTGGCTGTCCGCCAGCACCACCCGATAGCCGCGCCGGGCCAACTGCAGAGCCGTCCACGCGCCAAAACTTCCTGCGCCTATGACGGCAAAATCCGTGTTTATTGTGCGTCCCATTTTTGCGTGTGATCACCCGTCACGGCGAAACTGCCGGGAGGGTCAATCAGGTGGAAACGCGACCATGGCCCCGGAATCCATGGATATCGCTGAATGACCGACTCATCGACCTCGACTCCCAACCCCGGTGCGGTGGAAACCACTAGGTCTCCGTTTTCGATCACTGGCCGGGTCTTCAGAATCTCGCTCGCGAGATCGAAGGGATACATCCCCTCGCGTTGCGGCGATTCCGCATGGCCGGGGTAGCGATGGCAGGGAAACTCGAGCCATTCGACTACGGATTCCGGCCAGCAGATGCCCAAATGCGCCGCTGCCATCACCTCGAGGTCCGTGCCCCAGCTATGGAACGCGAAGCGCAGTTCCTCTTTCTCGAGCATGGCGAAGATTCGTTTTGCGGATGTGTAGCCGCCTTGGCAGACGATGTCCGCCTGCACGAAATCGGCGCACTGGCGCGAGATCAGGTCGTGGAAGCCTTCGTAAGAAGGTTCGTGTTCGCCCGAAGCGATGGCGACGATCTCGCGTTCCTTCAACTGCCGCAGCGCGCTGTGATCGTCGGGATGCACGGGCTCTTCGAGCCAATAAATGTCGTATTCCGCCAGTTGTTCCGCTAAACGCGACACCGTTTCCATGTCATACGAACGGTTTCCCATGCGCCACCAGGTGTGGGCGTCCACCATGATGTCGACGTCCGGACCCACGGCTTCGCGAATCTGCCGCACGGCCTCGAGGTCTTGTTCCGGCCCCATACCGGGGCGCATCTTGTACGCCTTGAAGCCCAGGTCCGCGATGGCCCGCGCTTCCGCTGCGTATTGCTCGGGAGGCATGTACATGCCGCCGCTGCCATAGACGCGGATGCGGTCGCGCACCCGCCCGCCGAGGAGTTCAGAAACCGGCACGCCGCGGTGCTTGCCGAGCGCGTCATACAACGCCACTTCGACAGCCGAATAGAACTTGGCGTTTCCAGCCGCCCGTTCGCTGCTCCCGAGGAACTGCACCCGGAGCGCGTCGGGATCCGCCAGGACCCGGCCCAGTAGAAAGGGAGCCACATCTTTGTCAATCGCCTGTTTCGCCTTTTCGCTGGCTTGGCCCGGAGCATGGCCCACAATTCCGGACTCTGTCTCCACGCGGATCAGCATCGCGTCTCGTTTGAGGATGGTCCGGTTCCCCCCGTAGTACGACAACTGCAGCGGTTCCGGCAGCGGATAGGAGAGCAGAAACGCGTCCACTCGTTTGATGCGCATGGAAGTAGTGTTCTCAGGATAAAACAAAAAAAGCCGGATGCTTGGTCTAGCATCCGGCTGAGGAGCACCCTCACGCCTCTCGGAGGTTAGGCGCGAGGTAGTGGAGGAGCCTACTTAGGCCAGGAGACCGCCATGCCCCAAAGCAGCAATCTCCCAACCTGAAACTCTATACCTAGCCAACATGGGCGGTAGAACCAGATCAACCACGTTTGGCTTCGCCGAACGGAAGCAGCCCGGCGCCGAGACCACCGGCACTTCCTCTTTATAGCCTAGCAGTAAAAGATTACCAGGTTCAACAGGTGCGAGGTATCTTTCGAAGGCAACTCCAGTATTTTGCATGGCCCTTCCCACCGCGTCTTCAGGTCCGGAGGGGGCTGTCGTGGATGCAAAGAGAACTAAAGTAGGTTTAGAGCGTAAGATATGCTGCAATGCGCGCGAAAGTGACCGATCGTCTTCAACCGCCGTCATCGCGATTTTCGCGTAGACGCCAAATCTTTCGAGACGCTGCTGCATGATGGGTTCAAAAAGTTGGCGGGCGCGATCCGCCTGAATCGGGTCGGCGTAGATTACCGCCACCGAGGGTTCGCGGATAGGCCGCGCCTGCAAAACGACACCCCGATCGCGAATAATAGTGACTACGGCTTCAAGGTGATCGGCGGGTACGGCGAACGGCGCGGATTTCACTGTAGCGATCCGTTCGCCCGCGCGGGCGAAGCTGAAATTGCTGACCGTGGCGATCACGGTGCTTGCCGTCCAGTTGATTTGCCGCAGCAGGTCGTCGTCTACCAGCACGCAACAATCTTCCGTAGCGATCAGGTTGGCTCTCCCACCGGCTGCCACGCGGATCTCAAAGCACCCAATGCCTAGTTCCTTGGCGACTTGCAGGACCGCGTCATCTTCTCCCACTTCGCCAGCCTCGATTTCGGTTACTGTAATCCGGTCGAGCCCTTCAGTCTCGAGCAGTCTCACGTCGTCTTCGCTGATCAAGTGTCCCTTGGCGAGAAGTTTCTTACCGCCTGTTCGGAACACGGTTGTGTTGAGAATTTTGCCAGTTGCTTTTCGAACGTCTACCAATAGTGCCTTCATGGGGTCCCTCCCAAGTTCGCTGGCGGATGTAGTTCGCCTATCCCAGCCAGTCATATTGGCGTAACAGATTTTTGACGCCTACTATATAGTTCGTCGAGACAGCCAAAAATCTCAACCTATTTTTTTTAATTGTGCACATTTTCAGTGCAGTTTATCCACCTGGGGCGCAGACCTTACAAACTTTTACGTTTCGTGACGGGAAATCGCCGCAGGCACGGGAAATTGGGCACTAACACCTAGAACGGGAAGGAGTTGGGTAATGTTCGACCTTGCGCTAGTTACGGGCTCGTCGCCCAGCCGCTTGAGCATCGCGATCTCGTCGCAGGCTTGGAATTTCGGGCAGCGAAGGCAGTCCTTCCAAGCCTTTAGCGGCAATTCGCCGCGATCGACCTGGTCGAAGCCGAGCTTGGTGAAAAAGCCGGGAACATACGTAAAAGCGAACATGGTGGCGAGCCCGTGCTCGATTGCTTCGGCCTCTAAAGCCTCGACAATCCTGCGGCCGAGCCCGCCGGCCTTGTAATTCGGATCGACGGCCAGCGAACGCACTTCTGCGCTCGTTGGCGTATAGAAGTGCAGCGCTCCGCAACCCACGATCGCGGGAGTCGAGTCGGCGGATCCGGCCGCCTCTACGACGACAAAATCGCGGATGTTTTCCGCCATTTCGAACTCAGTGCGAGGCAGCATGATCCCCTTGGCGGCATAGTCATTGATGACCTGCACCATCCGAGGGATATCCCGGAGTAACGCCTTGCGAATGAGTGTCATAGGAAACTCCTGTGGGCCGGCTTTATCCCCGGACCAAGGTGGTTCCGGCAGCCTTGCCATCCAACAACTCCTGAATGATTCCGGCCCTCGCGCCGGGTGCGATCACGACTTCGCCGACGCCCGATTCAAGGGCCAAAATCGCAGCCTCGAGCTTCGCCTGCATGCCTCCGGTGGCGACTCCTGCAGCGATGAGATTTCGCATTTCGACGATGGTAAGCTGCGTAGCGTTTTGCCCGGATGCGTCGCGCACGCCGTCCACATCGGTGAGAAAAATTAGCCTTTTGGCTAATATTCCGCCGGCGGTAGCCACCGCCATTTGATCGGCATTTACATTGTAAATGTTTCCAAGCCGGTCGCCGCCAATGCAGGCTACGACGGGCAGAAACCCGCCTCCCAGCAGCGTGTCAAGCAACTGCGGATTGCTCCGTAACGGCTTGCCAACAAAGCCATATTCGCCGCCGAGGGCCTCGCATTCGACGAGCGCGGAATCAATGCCGGTGATGCCCACCGCGTTCGATCCCGCCCGCACCAGACTCGCCACCAATTGATGATTTACCGTGCCGGCGAACACTTTTAATACTGCGTCAATTATCTCGGGCGTCGTGACGCGGAGCCCGTTCACAAAGCGGCTCTCGATGCCGCGTTCGGTCAGGAACCGGGTCATCTGCTTGCCACCGCCGTGCACCACGACAACGGAATGCTGGCGGCTTATCGAACAGATCTCTGCCGAAAGGCGCGCGCGGCTGGCTTCGTCGTCCACCAGAGTTCCACCGAGTTTGATCAGTACCCGCATGTTTAGAGCAGCGCCTCCGTTTCGGGGAAACCGAGAATGAGGTTCAGATTCTGGATTGCCTGTCCCGCAGCGCCCTTGACGAGATTGTCGATGACCGAGACGACCACCAGGCGGCCGGAAGCGGCGTCGAACTGAAAGCCGATGTCGCAGAAATTCGTCCGCGCCACCGACCGGATGTCCGGCAGTTTTCCCGGCGCGTAGAGCCGGACGAACGGTTCGTCGCGGTAACGCGCCTCGTAGATCGCCAACACGTCGGCGGCAGACGAGAGGCCCTTTGTCCTGATGTAGATTGTCTCGAGAATGCCCCGGTCGATCGGCAGCAGGTGCGCGGTGAAGCTGATCTGCGACTCTGCGAGCCCGGAATTCATGAAGATTTCCGGCACGTGGCGGTGATTGAGCACCGAGTAGGCATTGAAATTCTCGGTGACCTCGCAAAAGGCGGTCTTGAGAGTAGGCTTGCGCCCGGCGCCGCTGACGCCGCTCTTTGCGTCACAAACGATGCCGGCTTCGACATCCACGATCCCCGCGGCGACCAGAGGCTGAATCGCAAGGTTCGCGGCGGTTGGGTAGCAGCCTGGGTTCGAAACCAGGCGTTTGCCGGGGATCGACGCCCGGTAGAATTCAGGCAGACCGTACACGGCTTCGGCGATCAGTTCCGGAGCGTGATGTTCTTCTTTATACCAGCGCGTGAAGGCCTCGGCGCTGCGCAGGCGAAAGGCGCCGCTGAGGTCGACGACCTTGATATCCGCGGCAAGCAGGTCCTTGGTAAGGGCGATCGAAACATCCGGAGGCGTGGTGAGGAGTACGGCCTGGACGCCGTTTTCGCGGGCGGCCTCTGCGGTGCAGGCGATGCGGCGCGGCAAGGTGGAGCGGATAGCTTCCGCGCGATGTTCGGCATCGGCGCGATGCTCCATCAGAAATACTTCGACGCCAGGGTGGCGGGCGAGGATCCGGATCGCCTCGGCGCCGCTATAGCCTCTGTAACCTACAATACCAACGGGGATTTTCTGCATGGGGTCTTCTTCTACTGGGAGTGACTAAGTATTCAGATGTATGAATAATTATAACAGGTTTGAGTAGTGGCGGTGTCCTACGGTTGTGTTGGGTATGAGGGAGTTATGTTGACGCGGTTCGGCCTTAGTTATAAGTCCGAGCTTCCTTGACTTCGGCGGCAATCTCTTTGGGAGACACGTCCTCCTGGTCTCCTTTGAAGTACACCATGAGACCGATGAGTGTTTTGGGGTTAGCGGCTAGCTCGATACAGACACACACAAAGCGAAAGCATTTCCGAGGATCACGCTTCAGATCTAAGCTTGCGACGTCGTACTTCCACACCTCGTATGTTCCATCACTATGACCCCGCATCGGGACACGCTGAGCGTGGTATCGAGGGTTAGTGTAGTCCGACTCTATGCCTTTTGCCAGAGTGAGCAGATCTGATTCGAAATGCGGATATTTTCGCTTCAGCTTTTCAATTTGTCGGCACAGAGGCGGATAGTCCAGGGTTACTTTGCAGTGGGGCAATCACGCGGCTCCGGTGTAGCTCTGATCTCTTCAACTGAGCTTCGGACCACTTCGCAGAAATCCGGGTCTAAAGAAAGGCTGTATCCCTCAATGATGCTTTCGAGGTAAGCGTTTTGGTCTCCGAGTGAATAGATCAACCCGCTGTAGGGCCACATGCCGGCGATGCTGCATCCAGCCAGATTCTCATAAACTTCATCTATGTGAGCTTGCAGAAGCTTGAGCTTCCTAGTCATCGCTTTAAGTTCCACGGCAGAAGAAGGATTCTGCTCCAATGCGAGCGCCCGATTGGTCGTTCGCATCGTAGAAATTAGAGTTGTCAGCTTTGGTATCAAGATTAAGTATGTAAACCAAGAAAGCCTGGCACTGATCTTTTGAGCACGCCGAACAGACACTGCAGTCTGACTGACGCGCTTTTGTAACGCGTCGTAAGCGATGGCAATGGGTGGTGGCACGATAGTAACCTAAACTTTACGCATTGGCCCTCGTTTTACAAGACGAACGCCAATTCAACGCGTTGCCCACATTGTGCAACGCGTTGCAGCAAGATTGCAACCCCCATACTTCGGCTCTTCTGATGCTCCTATCCGATTGCGCGAGAGTCCACACATCACCTCTATAATTGGATTTCGCCCATGACGGACCACATACGAGGCCAACTCGAGAAGGCGCGGCTGGAACTGCTCGACCTCTCGTCCCGCAACCGGTTGCTGAATGCTCCGCTCGAGTCCGCGAAGTCCGCCCGCAGCATTCGGGTGCGCGATGAGGTCGTTTCAGAAATCTACCGCCTGCTTGTGACAGAAGGCAAGGTTTTGACGTTTGCACCCGGTCTCGAGCGCAGCAATGATGGCAGCAGCGACGCGGCGGCGGAGACTGACGAGGCGGACCTCCCACAACCGGACGAAAAAGAATCCGTCGATGAGCGCGGCGTCAAATCCAGGCATCGCGACGCCAAACTGCAGACGGCAATGACTTCGCGGGGACTCCAAAAACGCCTTCTGCAGATGTACTATGACGCGCGAACCTTTGCCGAGGAGCAAGGCGTCAACATTCTCTACCTCGCACTTGGATTTCTGAAGTGGGTCGAGGCCGACGACAAAAAGACCGCGCGCTATGCACCGCTGGTGCTGGTTCCGGTGAACCTCGAGCGCCAAAGCGCGGCCGAGAAGTTTCGTCTGCGCTGGTCGCAGGAAGACGCCGACGGCAATCTCACGCTCGCCGCCAAGCTCGATACCGAATTTCAATTGAAGCTGCCGCCCTTCCCCGATGTTTCCGCGGACGACTTCGATCTCGGCAAGTACTTCGACGCGGTGGCCGAGGCCGTGAAGCTGCAGCCCGGCTGGGAAGTGCTCCGCGACGATATTCTGCTGGGGTTCTTTTCGTTCGCGAAGTTCCTCATGTATCGGGACCTCGACCCCGCCAACTGGCCTGAAGCGGCGCTGGCGGAACATCCGCTGGTGTCGGGCTTGCTGGGCGCCGGAGTGGCGCCGCAAAGCCTCGCGATTCCCGAAGAGGCGCATCTCGATGCCCATCTGCGTGTGGCGGAAGTCGGCCATGTCGTCGACGCCGACAGTTCGCAGACCATGGCGATTCAGGAAGTGCGGCGCGGGGCCAACCTGGTGATCCAGGGGCCTCCCGGCACAGGCAAGTCGCAGACGATTTCGAACTTCATAGCGGGCGCGGTGCTGGACGGAAAGAAGGTCCTGTTCGTCGCGGAAAAAATGGCCGCGCTCGAAGTCGTGAAGCGCCGCCTCGATGCGATTGGCCTCGGCCCGATCTGCCTCGAAATGCACAGCAACAAGGTGCAGAAGCGCGCCGTGCTCGACGAACTGGGCCGGACCATGCAGTTGGGCAAACCGTCGGGCGGCGCGGAAACCGGCCTGCATCAGGCGCTCGAGGAGGTCCGCGGGACGCTCAACCGTCATTGCGATCGCATGCACTCGATGCAACTGCCCGGTGAAGTGAGCGCGTACGAAAGCATGGGCGTACTGACGCGACTGCGCAAACGGGGCCTCGCTCCGCTTGAAATCGCGCTCGAGTCCCCTGAGAGTTGGAGCCCCGCGGAACGAATTCGCCGCAAGAATCTGGTGGGGCAGATTGCCGAATGGATCACGGCGAATGGACTGCCTGCCACTCACGCATGGCAGGGCGCGACCTGCGGGCCGATGCTGCGGGCCGACGCGGACCTGCTGCTGTCGAAATTGCCGGCGAACCTGCCGGTGCTCGACGCTGCAGCCTCCGCGGCGTCAATGTTCGGGATGTCAACCCTTGAAGCCGCATGGAGCCTCGCCGCCCATTTGCGGGCCAATCCAGGCATGCCGACCGAAGGCATTTCTGCCGCCGCGTGGCGCACTCGCGCGGTCGAGATTCGTGACCTCGTTGCACGCGGCCAAGCCTGCAGTGCGTTGCGCGCGGAACTCGACGCGATATTCATTCCCACCGCATGGGAGCAGGACCTGCGCGAAACCCGTCACAACCTCGCCGTCCATGGCGACGGCATGTTGAAGTTCCTGTTCGGGAGTTTTCGGCAGGCGAAGAACACCCTCACCGGCTTGCTGCGGAACCCTGGGGCATTGCCGTCCACTGCCGCCGGGCGCGTCTCCTTGATCGATCGTCTGATGGCGGGCCAGAAGGCTCGCGCGGATCTTTCCCAACTCGAGGCGCTGGGCCGCGAGGCATTCGGTTCGCTGTGGCGAGGCGAGAGTTCCGACTGGGCGCTGCTCGAACGCATCGCGGCCTGGGCAGCGTCGCGTCCTGATGCGCTGGCGTTTCTGCATGTCGATGCGGTAGCGGCTTTTGGTCCGCTCGACCGCAGCCGCACGGCATTGCTCGAGTTGTCACGACAACTCGGCTGTGGCGACTCGCTGCTCGGCGAGATCGAGGCCACGCGGACGAGACTGCACGGCTGGCTCGCGGATCCCGAAGGCCTCTCGCGCTGGACCTCCTACCACGCGCTGGCAATCGCCGCCCGCGCGTCCGGCCTTGCCGCGCTGATGGATCTGCTGGCCGATGGGCGAGTGCCGGCGTCACAGGCGCTCGACCGATTCGCGTTCGCGTATCACAACGCGATGCTGCGCACGATGGCGTCTCGCGAGCCCGCGCTGGCGCGCTTCGACGGAGACACGCACAATCGCCTGGTGGACCACTTCGCATCGCTCGACGCCCAACTGCTCGAACGCAACCGCGGCGATATCATCCGCAAACATTATGCCGGAATTCCGCGCGTGGCCGGCCCCGTAGGCGCCCTCGGCGTAGTGAGTTCCGAAATCGCCAAGAAGCGCCGCCATCTGCCGCTGCGGCAACTGGTGAAACAAGCCGGACCCGCGCTGCAGGCGCTGAAACCCGTGTTTTTGATGAGTCCGCTGTCCGTCGCTCAGTTCCTCGAACCGGGCGCGCTCGACTTCGATCTGCTGGTGATCGACGAGGCGTCGCAGATTCAACCGGTGGATGCGCTGGGCGCCATGTCGCGCTGCCGTCAGGCCGTTGTCGTTGGCGATGACAAGCAGTTGCCGCCGACGCGCTTCTTTTCGCGCATGATGGGCGAGGATGTCAGTGATGAGGACGATCCCGCAACCGTTGCAGGCGATCTCGAAAGCGTCCTCGGCCTTTGCCGCGCGAAAGGTTTTCCGGAACGCATGTTGCGCTGGCATTACCGCAGCCGGCATGAATCCTTGATTGCGGTTTCGAACCACGAGTTCTACGACAACCGGTTGTTCATTGTGCCCAGCCCGTTTCGCAGTGAGGGCGGCTTGCGGTTCCACCATCAGCCTGGCGCGCTTTACGAACCGGGCCTTGGCGTGAATCGCGTCGAAGCGAAAGCGGTCGCGGAGGCCGCGCTGCGGCACGCGCTCGAGCGCCCCGGTCTCTCGCTCGGCATCGGCGCATTCTCGATCCGCCAGCGCGACGCGATCCTCGAAGAGCTCGAACGTCTGCGGCGCGCCAATCCCGCGGCGGAACCTTTCTTTGCCGCCGGCGCGCATGCCGCCGAACCCTTCTTTGTCAAGAATCTCGAAAACGTGCAAGGCGACGAACGCGACGTGATCTTCATCTCCGTCGGCTATGGGCGCGACGCGAGCGGCAATTTCGCCATGCGTTTTGGCGCACTCAATGCGCCAGGAGGCGAACGCCGTCTCAACGTCCTCATCTCGCGTTCTAAGCTGCGCTGCGAAGTCTTCTCGCCAATCCTCGCCGATGACATCGATCCTGCGCGCGCCAAGGGCCGCGGCGTCGCCGCGTTGCGCACGTTCCTCCGGTTCGCGCAGAGTGGGATCCTTCCGGCGGGCGCGCAACCCGAGTCCGCGGGCGGACGCAAGATGGTGGAAGAAGTCGCGGCAGTGTTGCGCGGCGCGGGGCTCGAAGCCAAAGAACGCTTCGGCCTCGCGGGCCTGTTTGTGGAACTGGCCGTGATAGATCCAGCGAAACCCGGCGAAGTCCTGCTCGGCGTTGAAATCGATGGCGACGAATATCGCGCCTCGCGCAGCGCCCGCGATCGCGACCGGTTGCGTGCATCGGTGCTGCAACGCCAAGGTTGGCGGTTGTATCGCGTGTGGTCCGCGGACTGGTATCAACGTCCTGACGAACAAGCAAAGAGGCTGCTCGCCGCGATCGAACAAGCCAAGATCGAGGCAGCGGCGGCGAAGCAGGAACCGGTTGCCGCGCCAACGCCGGCCGTCGAAATCGCTCGTGAGGAAGCGCCGCCTGCCGCCGAGGAAGCCTCTGGCATTCCCTATGTGGAGGCGGACATTCAAGCGCCCGCCAATCTCGATCCGCATGAGGTCCCAGTCGCGGCGATGGTGCAAATCGTGCGCCGGATCATCGAAACCGAGGGCCCCATCCATGAAGAGGAAGTCATCACAAGGGTGCGCCAAGCCTGGGGACTCGCGCGCGCGGGGAGCCGTATTCAGCAAGCCGTGCGCGTTGCGCTCGACCATTGCCAAGGCTTCGACCATGCCGACGGCTTTTACCATATGACCGGTAAACCCGTGCAGGCGAGGGATCGGTCGACCGTGGCATCGGCCGGACTCCGCAGGCCGGAACTCATTTCGCCCCTCGAACTCGACGCCGCGATTCTGGGCGTGATCGCTTCCCACTTGTCGGCGAGCCGCGAACAAATCCCCCTGCAGGCAGTTCGGATTCTCGGCTTCAAAGCTGCCAGCGGTCCCATGCGTTCGCTGCTCGACGGGCGCGTCGAAGGGCTGCTTGCAAGCGGCGCACTGTTGGAACGCAACGGTATGATTTCGGCTGGGTAACGGGCATTCGATGTATACTTCTCTCTAGAGAAGTCGGGAATGAACGTTTCCGTAAAAGGCGAATACGCCTTACAAGCAATCTTTGACCTGGCGGTTCAGGATTCCGCCGAACCTATCAAGATCGCAGACATTGCAAAGCGCCAGTCGATCCCCCAGAAGTTCCTCGAATTGATCCTCGCCAACCTCAAACAAGGTGGCTTTGTGAACTCCAAACGAGGGGCTGAGGGCGGGTATCTACTCGCGCGCCCGGCCGAAGCGATTTCGGTCGGCGAGGTGCTGCGGTATGTGGAAGGGAACAAAGCGACAAAGAGCGACCGCGTGAAAGAGAGCCCCCTCGGGGACTTTTGGGATCGCGTCAACGACTCGATGTCGCAGGTAATCGACAAGACCTCGTTCGCAGAACTGGCGCGCGAATGGAAAGACAAGCAAGCGAAATACATACCGAACTGGGAAATCTAGGATTCCGGCTCGTCATGTTTGAGAGAGGGAGACTCGAAATCGGATGATTTTTGACGACAATTCGCTGAGCATCGGCCGCACGCCGTTGATCCGGCTCAACCGTGTGATCGATGGAGCCCACGCCACCGTGCTGGCCAAAATCGAAGGCCGCAATCCGGCCTATTCGGTGAAGTGCCGCATTGGCGCTTCGATGATCTGGGACGCGGAAACGCGCGGGGTCCTCAAGCCCGGCAAGGAACTCATCGAGCCGACCAGCGGAAATACAGGCATCGCGCTCGCCTTCGTAGCAGCGGCGCGCGGCTATCCGATCACGCTCACGATGCCGGAAACCATGTCGATGGAACGCCGTAAGGTGCTCAAGGCGTTCGGCGCGAACCTGCTGTTGACCGAAGGTTCGCTGGGCATGAAGGGCGCCATCCTCAAAGCCGAGGAGTTGGCTGCCAACGATTCCGATCGCTATGTGCTACTGCAGCAGTTCAAAAATCCCGCGAATCCTGCCATTCACGTGAAGACCACTGGTCCTGAGATCTGGGACGACACCGAAGGCAAGGTCGACGTTTTGGTGTCCGGCGTCGGTACGGGCGGTACGATCTCGGGCGTGTCGCGATACTTCAAGCAGGTTCGCAATCAGCCGCTCCTGTCGGTGGCGGTGGAACCGGTGCATAGCCCGGTCATCACGCAGACGCTGGCGGGTGATGCGGTGAAGCCGGGTCCGCACAAGATTCAGGGCATCGGTGCGGGGTTCGTACCGGATACGCTCGATTTGAGCATGGTCGATCGCGTGGAACAGGTGACCAACGACGAATCGGTGGAGATGGCTCGCCGTCTGGCTCGCGAAGAAGGAATTCTCTGCGGCATCTCGTGCGGCGCGGCCGCAGTGGCAGCGATCAAGATCGCGAAGGAACCCGAGATGAAGGGCAAGACGATCGTGGTGGTGCTGCCGGATTCGGGCGAACGCTATCTCACGTCGATCCTGTACGAAGGCTTGTTCGAATAAGCTTCAAGATCGGGAGAGGGCTCCGGGGGTACCCGCATATCCCGGATTTGCCCTCTTTCTTACCCGGGTATCTCATTCTTCGTTGCGTCGCCACGGGACTGCACGAAACCATACCACGCGATCGCCGCGAGCATGACCAGCCGTAGATACGCCGGAGGGTTATACCAGATCAGCGGATCGAGCGTCGCTGGATTGCTGGTGAGGGTGTTGGCGGTGAACACCGCCACCGTCGCCGCCACCATGCCAACGCGCATCACGGCGAGAATCAGCCCACTGTAAATCGACAGCATCATTGGGATGACGAACAATGGATCGCCGTTGAAATTGACTCCTCCGCGGAACGCGAGAACGAGGCCAACAATTGCCGCCGCGATCCAATCTTTACGCGCAACCTGGCGGACTCCAAAGATCAGGAATAGGATTGTCATCGCGCTAGTCAACGCCCCGGAGGCGTGTTCCGCGGCCACCGCAATCCAGTTACGGGCGCCTATCGCCGTGTCGAGCGACACTGTGCTCGGCTTCCCGCCCGTCTGGAACGAGATGACGTTCGAGACTACGAAGACGGCTGCCACCAGGACTCCGATCCCACAACCGTACAAGATGTGCGAACCCAGTTGCGGATCGGAAAACTGCCCCGAAATCGCGCGGCTCCAGGTGATGATCGCATGGGGCCAGCGCGACCGCATCACGGGCTCGAGGGCGATATAGAGCAACCAGACCAGGCCCGCTCCGAAGGACGCAATCGAGACGCGATGCACCAGCAAGTCCCAGGACGAGCCATCGGGAACGAAGTGCATGCGGGCAGGCGCGGCGAGCATATTGAGAACGAAAAAGAGGATCGCAAGACGCCAGGCGCCCCTGCGGTCTCCCCTTCCCAGGAGCAGGTTGCGGCGCGCCAGCCAAATGCAGAAGAGGGTCCCCGAAAGCGCCATCAAGTCGCCGAGAACCATGTTGACGATTGCGGAAACCGGCCGCGCTTCGGATTCGGAGCGAACTGGTTTCGTCCACGGCCAGATCATTTGAACATCCACCACGCGCCCTCGCCAAGCGGCGATCTGTACGGTCACGTCGAGTTGATCGAGCGCCGGATGCCGGCCCTTCCACGCACGCCTCGAATCGAAGCCCATCGCCGGAGTCCACTGTGGCGCGACTTCCGTGAATTTCGACAATTCGAAGCCCGCCGCCTGAAACACTGGCTGCGGATCGAAAGGAATCACTGGCGGAGAGACGGAGGCTCCCGGGGCGGCGCCTTCAAACGGAGGAGGCACAGCGGCGAAGCGCCGGAGCCTGCCGAGCGTGTCCACCTCCAATTTCCACATGCCTGGTATGGTCTGCGGCGGCCGCTGTTCGTTCGTTGCGCCGTCCGGTAGAGCCTTCAACAACCGCGGGCTCTCCCGGTGAACGACTAACATGATCGGCTCGGCGTGAAACAACTTGTACCAGTCTTTATCCTGCTTCCAGTTCCGGTTGATCCAATCCACAAAGCCGGAATTGGAGATGAAGTCATAGTCCCAGTCGGCAGGGCGATCGGTATAGCCAAGTGCGGCGGCGTGGTCCCGTGCTTTTTGCTCCAAGACCTCCACCGGCATGTCGAGGGGCGAATACGACAGCGAATAGAATTTGTGAACCAGGAACGGAAAAACGATTAACGCGGCCAGCAGCGCGATCAAAACGGGTAGTGTATGTTTGAGCGGCACGGCCTCCCGCTTGCCGGAGGCCGCGAGCAGTTCCGGCGAAGGCGTTTCTCCCGCTGCGAGCGCGGCGGCCAGTGGATCCCCGCCAGGAAGCGCTGCGGCGACCGCGAGTGCGGACGCAGGACGCATGCCAGGATCGGGATGCAGGCAGCGTTTGATGATGCCTTCAACCGACGGATCGATGTCGGCCGCATGGCTCTTCATGCTGCTCAATTGCTGCGATTCCTGGAGGCTGATGAGTTCCGGAATCGTGCGCGCTTCGAACGGCTTTTTGCCGGTGAAGAGTTCATACAACACGAGGCCGAGCGCGTAGATGTCGCTTTTGGCCGTGACCTCCGAACCGCGCAACTGTTCCGGCGCCATGTAGGCGGGCGTGCCGTTGCGGGCTTCGGGTCCATGCAAGGTGTCGGCCACGGCGGCGAGTCCGAAATCCGTGATGAGAATCTCGCCGCGTTTGGTCATCATGAGGTTCTGCGGCTTCAGGTCGCGATGGATCACGCCTTTGTCGTGCGCCGCGGCGAGGCCCGCGCAGATCTTGCGGGCGGTCTCGATCGCTTTGTCGTGCGGCAGGCGCCCTATGCCGACGAGGAGAGTCGCAATGTCGTCGCCATCGACGAATTCCATCGAGAGAAACGGAACGCCGTCGGCCTCGCCGATATCGTAGACGCGGCAAACGTTGGGATGCGAAATCTGCCGCGCAATGCGAACTTCCGCGTGAAAACGTTCGAGCCAGCGCTGGTTGCCGCAGGCTTCGGAATTGAGGAATTTCAGCGCAACCGATTGCGCAAGCGCCAGGTCGGTGGCGCGGTAGACCTCGCCCATGCCGCCTTTGCCAAGGAGCCCGAGGATCCGGTACCGCCCGGCCACCAAAGCGCCAGGTAGAAAGCGGCCGTCCTCTTCGACAACCGACACGGAATTGATGCGCGAAGTGACGGTGTTCGCGATCGTAGGTCCAGAGGATTGGGGAAGCGCCGCAGCCTCGATGCTGACAAAGCCCGTGGCGACGGTCGCAACCAGGGAAGCGGTTCCGCTGGTGGCGAGGTCAGCGCCGCATTTCGGGCATTTCGTTACCGAATCCCGCACTTCTGTCGAGCAAGACGCGCATCGGGCCATGAGAGTATAGTCTAGCGCTTTCCGCGATTGCCGGAATGCAGTTTTCGCTGGCCGCTAGGCGGTCTCGCAAATTCCGCAAGGTTTTCTGATGAAACGGCCGAAAAGCCTATTCGGGATTTCGATTCAAGCGAACAACGTGCCGGTCAAAGGGTTCTTCCGAGAGCCGCACGGTTCTGACGATTTCGAAACCGGCGTTCCGAAATGCGCTGACGGAATGCAGATTGGTCGCCGACGGATCCGCCACGATGGCGTCCAGGTCGGCGTGAGCGAAAATGTAGTTCGTTGCGAACTCCCGAATCACGGCAGGCCCCAGCCCGCGACCCGTCATCTCGATCTCTCCAATCGCGAGGTCGATTCCGGCCGACGTATTGCTGGCTCCTAGTTGATTGGCATGCTCCGGAAAGTCTCGCCAACGGTACCACTGCATCCAGCCGATCTCGACGCCCTCGAACTGTATGAGATACACGTAAACTGACTCGCACCCGTCAATGCGCGGACCATATTTAGCCTCGAGGCTAGCCAGATCGAAGGGCTCATTCCACCACACTGAAACGTGTGGCGCCGCAAGCCACTTCTGCAGCAGAGAGAAGTCCGGCCGCCGAATCGGGCGGAATCCGATTCGGCGATTTTCGTCAGAGGGACGCACCGGAACCTAATCTACCATTCGCTTTGCCAGGCAGCGAAGACAGAGTCTCGTCAGTTCCTTACGAAGACATTGATCCCCTGCCGGATCGCCGAAGGAATCGTCACCGATTCTCCCCGATCGTTGACGATCGTAATCCCGAGCCCGTGCAACCCGTTTGCCAACAAGGTGGAATCCAAATGCCCACTGAAGCCGATATTCGGACAGGCAGCGGGCGGATTCGGAATATCCTTGCATTCGTTCCCACGCTCTTCACCATAGTTGAGAACTTGCACCGTTGATCCATCAATGGTTAACCGGACCTGCGTCACCCGCCGCGTTGGAAATGGCGACCATGCGTAGCCCCAGATCAGGACATCTCTTCCTGAAATGGTCTGGTTGTTTTCGGGCGTCGCAAGCACCCCGGTGGAAGGCGCTGCGGCGCCATTGGCCACGTTGATTGTGATCTCCGTATCGGGCATATCGATGAAATTGCCGTTGATGTCTCTTGCCCGGAGGCGGACCTTGTGTGGACCGTCTGGAATGGTCAACGGCGCAGTCACCGTGCTCAGGTTGACTTGGAACCCAATGCCGGGACAGTTGGCCGGGCGGCCATCCACGGGCAAGGCGTTGCAAATGTCCGTGCGCGGGAATCCATAAGTGATGCCGCCGATCGTGGCGCCATCAAGCACAATATCGACGCTCTGGAGCCGCACGGACGGGGAGTACGCGTATCCCCGCAGCGTGACCGTGCCGGATACCGTGGCGCCATCCGCCGGGGCTTCGAACTTGCCGACCGGTGGAACCGGCGCAGTCGGTTCATACTGGAACCGCACGCCGTCCGGCGCCAGTTCCGTCGCCCGCCCGGCAGTATTGATCGCGACAGCCCGAATATTGTGCTCGCCCTCGACCAGGCCCCTCGTTGTCAGGTCCACCGTCGTATCGAAGCCGAGAGCGCCGCAGGCAGTGTTAGTGAAGCCGAGGCGCGCACAAGCATCGGGTCTCGGCCGGGAAACACCCGCACGCGATGCATAAACGCCATCGACCAGGATTCCAATCTGGGAAATCGTCCCCCCGCCGCGATTTACCACGACACCGCTGACTCGTAAGTTCGATCCGGACTTCGAGTCGGCGACAGGGGTTTCGAGAAATCCCTCCGGGGCGGTCACGGACGGATCGGAACCCGACCACATGATGCTTGGCCCCTTATCGAGCGATCCAGGGAAGAGCGCATTGTCGCTGAGGTTCGAACGGCCAGCGCTCAGGCCAGCCACCGGACCCGCTCCGCAACTGGACAATGGATACGCCAGATGCAGATTCTGGTTGCCAGGACCGTAATCAAAGCGGATACGTCCGTCCCGGAACAATGTCGCCGCGGCTCGGAGCGGAGGAGGTAGGGGGAACAACGCGTAAGGCGCATAGAGGCCGCCCTCCCACCGGAATGTGACGGAGTCATCCGTCTGGCTCATGTAGACGCCCCACGACGGGTCGACCGGTGCCGGATAGAAACTGACATACAGCGGTGCAATCGAAGGAGCCGATAGAAACGCTTGCATGTCTTCGCAATAGTCGATTATGGGCAACCCGAACCCAAGCCTTCCGAACGGCGAAACGTCAATGGACCGGTGCGTTACTCCGTAAAATGTGAACGGAAAAGGCAGGATTACGGTCGTGGTGGCGACGGATGTTGGAATCCTCTGTTCGTTCGCGAATTTGAAGTCAGCCAGCGGGGGACCCGGAGTCTGTAGATAACCGATTAGCATTTCCGCCGACGCCAGGGTTCGAGTCGGGCCGAGCGCAGGATAAATCGCCGTCACGATATCACTCGGCAGCACCTGCAATGCGCCGTCTTCCACAGCAACCCCGCTACCGGTAGCCGGGAACAGCGTCGTACGCAGGGATCCGGTGAATACACTGCCGCGGCGCGCCAGGCTTACAGTTTCTTTGTCGCCGTACTTCGAGCGAACCACCACTGTAGCGGTATTGCCCGTAATCGCAGGATCGGAAAGGATGATCACCGTGCTTTCGCCGACCAATTGCGCGTCCCGGTAAACGGCCACTTTGGGCTCGCCGGGAACATCCGTTGAGGAGATGATCTCAGTCGAACCACCATTCGGAGAGTAGGCCAGCGCTCCGAGTCCGCGCTTGGCAAACGCGCGCCAGATCTGTTCCTGGCTCGCGCCCTGGAAGTCCGTGCGGTCGGCAAGCAGAATCGCATCGCGCATGTCCACCATGGAAGGTGCGGGCGTCGACAGTTTCATCCCGTCGATAACAATGAGGTTCGAGCGCCTGCGGCCTTCCTTTTCTCCGAACTGGGCGATCAGTTCGGCCCGCATATCCCACAACGATTCAAACCAGATCTCGCCATCGGCGTGGACTTCCGGCAGGATGGATACATTGCCGAGCTTCGCATAAGTCAGCGGGTTGACTTCCAGATTTGTGGAATAAGGCCGCGATCGAATGCCCACGCCCCACGACTGCAGAAAGTACTCGCCTACCGGATAGATACCATCGGGCGGAGCGCCCTCCGGTAGATTGAGCTCCAGGCCAAAATAATCGCTCCAGGCCTCACCCATGCTGGCGCCCTGAAATGTCGTGTATCCGCCGCGCACCAGCCGTCCGCTGACGCCGTGCGTGTATTCATGCACCACCACGTCAGTTTCGAGAGCCGTGTCTCCAGGAATACGAACCGCGCCGCCGCTCGTAACAAACATGGCCAGCATCACCTGCGATCCGTCGTCAGTGGAGCGCCACGAAAAGAACGCGTTGTTGGTGGATGCTCCGCCCATGCCTGCGATGCTGAAGTGGGTGTAGGCGAAAAGCGGATCTCCGCCAGCGCCTCCCCGTCCAAAGTTATCCTGCTGGAAGTTTCCCGCAGCTTCGTCAAATCCAAGGTCGTAAAAGAAGTCATGCGCGCGATTGGTCCAATAGAACATATTGGTGGTCGCCGCATCGGCAAAGTCGAGCGGATTCGCTCCCGCGCTGCCATCCAACGGGAATGCAAAGTTTCCATCGGCGCCGGCCACAGCTAACTTCGGTTCCGCGCTGAATCGAATGCCCAACCGGTTTTCTCCCGCGATCACATTGTTGCCCGCCGTCGTGTTGTTGCCCTTCAGCCATCCTTGCGGCGAGGCCTTGGGGTCGCCAGTCAGTGGGATCAGCACTCGATCGGCAAATGGCGGCGCGGCGTTCAATCGCACTCCCGGAGTGGGATTCGGCTGGGGGCTGTCTTTATCGAAAACCAGCCCCTTAGGCGCCGCTGCCTGCTGAAAGAACGTGTTGGACCTTCGCTGCATGACTGTACCTGTCTGCGCCTCTACAATCACTTCATAGGAGCTGACGCCATCGTCATCGGTCACCATCATGGACCATGCTGGAATCAGGGTTCCCCGAAACGGAAACCAGGTCTGCTCTGCTACAACGTCCGCCGCAAGTGGACCCGCGGCGAACACCACGCCGCCTGGCCGCCCGGAGTTGAACGCAGTCGCAATCGGCGCGAAACGCTCCCGCAATTTGGGATTGATTGCTTCCACGGCGCGCCGGGCTGCTGCGGCCGCAGTGGAAGGATCGGCATTGATGACGCCGGCAGCGGGACCATCATTCAATATGCCGCCGGAATTCAAGATGCGGCCGGAGCTGTCAAGATTGACCACCCACTCCGTTTCCCAAACATCCACGCCCTGAAAATGCTGGCGATAAATCTGGTGCGTTACGCCGTTGTGTTCCGTTTTATAGCTTTTGTAAAGGTAAATTCCATCGATACCTGCGGTCGCAAGACCAAGCTCGCTCGCCGTTTCGTGAACATGCCGTAGCGCAAAAACCTCAAGGGATTCACCGGATCTTCCCTCCATCGGCGTTGCAGGTGTGATGCGTTGCCGCCCGGTATCGGCCGCAAAGAGTTCGATCGCAAGAATCAACCAACTTGTGAGAAATCGCATGGTTTAGGGTAATAGGCCTGATTGCGGATCGCAAGCCTACCTGGAATTACCGCAAAATATGGGTTCCCGCGAAGGACTTTCGATATCGGCGTCCGCTAAATGGATCACCAACGGAATTGCATCGGGTGCACGCGGGCCTTCTAACCCATGCGCGGTTCTGGAAGGCTCTCCGCCCAAACTACCCAAAGTTGACAGAGAATGAGGAGATGCCTATCCTAGAAGTATGGCTACCGCCCCTGCGTTGCTCTGGAATGACCGCGCCGCAGCGAATTCCCCACTCGATCTGATTGGCCGGACTCCACTCATTCGCCTCGACCGCATCGATCGGGATCTGCCCGGCATCGAGATCTGGGCCAAAGGCGAATTCATGAACCCTGGCGGCTCCGTCAAAGACCGCGCGGGGCTCAACATGATCGAGGACGGCGAGCGTACCGGCCGCCTCAACAAAAACCGCATCATTCTCGATTCCACGAGCGGCAATACCGGCATCGCCTACGCCATGATCGCCGCCTACAAGGGCTACAAGGTGAAGCTGTGCCTTCCCTCGAACGCTTCGCCGGAACGCAAGCAGACCTTGAAAGCCTACGGCGCCGAAGTGATCCTCACGGACGCGGGCGAAGGCTCGGATGGCGCGATCCTCAGGTGCCGCGAGATCTATAAGGAAGATCCGGATGCCTACTTTTTTCCGGATCAGTACAACAACCCGGCTAATTGGCGCGCGCACTTCGACGGCACAGCCGTGGAGATCATGTCGCAGACCCATGGCCGGCTGACGCACTTCATCACCGCCATGGGAACCTCCGGCACGTTCGTCGGCAACGCGCGCCGCTTTCGTCGGGACATGCCCCACGTACGCTGCATTTCCGCGCAACCGTCCAGTGGATTTCACGGGCTCGAAGGCTTGAAGCACATGCCCACGGCGATCGTCCCGGGCATCTATGACCCATCGCTTGCCGACGACAACGTGTGGCTCGAAACCGAAGACGGGCTGGAAATGACGCGCCGGTTGGGCCGCAGCCAGGGCCTGCTCGTCGGCATTTCGAGCGGCGCCAATGTGCACGCGGCTTATCAACTCGGCAAACAGCTCGCCGCGCGTGGCGAACAAGCAGTAATTGTTACTATTCTCTGTGATAGCGCATCCAAGTATCTGAGCGAACATTTCTGGAACGAATGCTGACGATTGAAAAAGCCGCCTGGGAAGTCATGGTGGCGCATGCAGAGTCTACTTATCCCAATGAATGCTGTGGCGTGATGCTTGGCAAAGGCAAAACGGTTTCCGGTGCGAAAGCCCTCGAAAACACGTATGTCGGCGCGCAGGAAGACCGCTACGAGATCCGCCCTGAGGACCTTCTCGCGTCTGATCGCGAAGCGCGCAAAAACGGCCTCGACATCATCGGCATCTTTCATTCGCACCCCGATTGCCCGGCGTACTTCTCGAAGACCGATCTCGAGAACTCATGCCCGTGGTACTCCTTCGTTGTGCTGTCGATCGAGAAGGGAAAATTCGTCAACGCGGGAAGCTTTCTGCCGAATGCCGAGCAGACCGAGGCGCCCGAAGAGGAACTGATATGGCCAAAATCCTGATCCCCACGCCGCTGCGGCAATTCGCCGGCGGGAATGACACTGTGGACATTGCGGGTTCGACTGTGGGTGAAGCGCTCAGTGTGCTCACTACGCAGTTTCCGGACCTGCGCAAGAATCTCTACAACGACGCGGGCGCGCTGCGCAGCTTCGTTAACGTGTATTTGAACGACGAGGACATCCGCTACCTGTCGAAAGATGCGACCCCGCTCGCAGGCAGCGACACGATCTCCATCGTTCCGTCGATCGCCGGAGGGCGTTGACGTGCCGACGCAGCAGCTTTCCAACGAGGAAATACAGAGGTACTCGCGCCATCTGATCATGCCCGAGGTGGGCATGGAAGGCCAGTTGAAGCTGAAGGGCGCAAGCGTGCTGCTCATCGGCACGGGCGGATTGGGTTCGCCTTCCGCTCTTTACCTCGCGGCGGCGGGCATCGGGCGCGTCGGCCTCGTGGACTTCGACGTCGTCGACTTCTCGAACCTGCAGCGGCAGATCATTCACGGCACCAAAGACGTCGGCCGCAAGAAGCTGCACTCGGCGCGCGACAGCATGCACGACATCAACCCGTTCATGCAGATCGACCTGTTTGAGGAAGCCCTCGATAGTTCGAACGCGATGCGGATCATGAAAGATTACGACATCGTGCTCGACGGGACCGACAACTTTCCGACCCGCTATCTCACCAACGACGCCTGCGTGCTCTCAGGCAAGCCGAACGTCTACGGTTCGATCTTCCGGTTCGAAGGGCAAGCGACGGTGTTCGCGACTGCCGATGGTCCCTGTTATCGCTGCCTCTATCCGGAACCGCCACCTCCAGGGCTCGTGCCGTCATGCGCCGAAGGCGGCGTGCTGGGTATCCTGCCTGGCGTTATCGGCGTGATTCAGGCCACCGAGACGGTAAAGCTGATTCTTGGAGCCGGCAACCCGCTCATTGGACGCCTCATGCTGTACGATGCGCTGGGCATGAAATTCCGGGAGTTGAAGATTCGCAAGGATCCGAATTGCCCGATCTGCGGGCCGAACCGGACCATTCACGAACTGATCGACTATCACCAGTTCTGCGGCATTCCGGCAACCCCTCCGCCTCCACCGCCGGTGAGTTCCGAAATCGACCCCGTCGAAGTGAAGAAGTGGATCGACGAGAAGCGCGACTTCGTGTTGATCGACGTGCGCGAACCACACGAATACCAGATCTGCAAGATCGACGCGGCAAAGTTGATCCCGCTGGGCCAGGTTCCGAACCGGCTGGGCGAGATCGACAAGAACGCGCAGATCGTGGTGCACTGCAAGAGCGGCGCACGTTCGGCGAAGGCGCAGAAGGCCATGCAGGAAGCGGGCTTCGGCAACGTGCTCAACATGAAGGGCGGCATCCTCGCCTGGAGCGACAAGGTCGACCCGCGAGTTCCGAAGTACTAACTTTGACGGGGTTGGGTTTGGCGGTGTCCGCTCGACTCAACCCTGTTCCCAACCAATATTCGAGCTTGGACTAGTTACCGCCGCTCGAATCGGACGCAGCGGCAACCGCTTCCACTTCAAGCTTCCATATGGGATCGAGCAACTGGCAACAAACGACAGTCGAGGCGGGAGTATGCCCCTCGAGGTGTTTCATCCTCATGCGAACGTTGGCTTCGTCGTCCCCTGGATCCGCCAAATAGGTCCGGATCGAGACCAGGTTCGAAACTCCCATGCCAGCCGATTGCAGGATGGCCCGGAGGTGGGTCCACACCAACTCTGCCTGTTCTTCGAACAACGAAGGCATCGTTTTCCCGTCCGGCAAGAACCCATTTAATCCGCTGATGAACAGTAGTCTGGATGTCCCAGAAACCTCTACGGCGTGACTATAGGCGCGATAGGGAGGAAATACTGATGGAGGATTATGCTTTGTCATGAACATTTAGTTCTGAGTATGACGCAACAATCTATCTCTCAGCCTACCCCTCCCCCGGGACCTCCCCACCTGCCCCCCGCCTTTGCGCCTGAGAAACTTCCCGCCTGAAAACCACTAACTTTCATATGACGACTGCCGCCGCGGCCCCCGCCATCCTCACGCCCGAAGACGAACTCCATTGGCTCGCCCTACGCATGGTCACTGGACTCGGTTCCCGCCGGGCCCTTTCGCTCCTGACCCAGTTCCGCACTCCTCAAGGCGTCTTCCGCGCCTCCAAATCCGATCTCGAGGCCGCCGGGCTCTCGACGTCCACCGCGGCGAGCATCGCCTCCGGATGCTCGTTCGAGGATGCCGTCACCCAACAGGAACGCCTCCGCGCCGTCGGCGGCCAGATCATCACCTACCACGATCCCCGCTACCCTGCTCCACTGAAACAGATCTTCGATCCACCGGTCTCCCTGTACGCCCGCGGCCGTATCGAACTCCTGCAGACCGTCATGCTCGGGGTAGTCGGCACCCGCCGCCCCACGGCTTATGGGAACTCCGTCGCCGAACGCCTCTCCTCCGACTTGGCCCGCGCCGGACTCACCATCGCGAGCGGCATGGCGCGCGGCATCGACACCGCCGCGCACACCTCGTCCCTCGACGCCAACGGCAACACGGTCGCCGTCTTCGGATCCGGCATAGACCACATTTATCCATCCGAAAACCGCCGGCTCGCCGAACGGCTGTTCCAAAACGGCCTGGTGGTCTCCGAATACCCGCTCGGAACCCCTGGGTACCCCCAGAACTTTCCTGTTCGAAACCGCATTATTGCCGGCATGAGCGTGGGCGTCCTGGTAGTCGAAGGAGCGCA
>JACXTT010002420.1_pt1 | contig 29635 bp, 23 predicted proteins | sample 9270951 | NCBI WGS metagenome assembly JACXTT01 (sample SAMN15532306, study PRJNA645909) | rock metagenome | isolation source: weathered quartz diorite | place: Puerto Rico | collected 2017-06-21 | reverse complement strand
GCGGCGATGAGCCTGTCGATGTTCAAGCATCGGATGACGGCGGAGCGCAAGAGGTCTTTCAAGGAAGCGCTGCTCCGAGCGAGCGCCGAGCTTTCGGAGAAGCTGGGATACCACGGAGCATCGAAGCAGTTGGCCGTGTGAGGGTGAGAACCTGGAACTCGTCGTAGCTGCCTAACATCTGTCCCCGAAAGAAACTGACCGGAAGAAGGTTCTCACACAAGTCAGTAAGTCCGGTTCAGCAAAGAATAAAAGTTAACCGCCGATATATCGTGCCGAGACCAACGCATGCTGTGTTCTGCATTGCGGAACGACGTTCCATAAAAAGTTCTTGACAGCGCCTGGGGTGCGTGTTAGCAATGAGACCGCAGCTCAATGCAGGGGTGCGTTTAGCCGCGGCCGAACAGGGGTTCAAGCCTAGCTTCGAAAAGTGGAGGTGTTCTGTGAAGTGCCACCGCAAGCATATTTTCTTTTTCGTTCTTTCACTTGCACTTATTTCATTTCTGGGGATTTCCAGCGCCTGGGGACAAACTGCCTCGACGGGACAAATTGCCGGTAACGTAACCGACCCATCAAAAGCGGCCGTCCCCCAAGCCAACGTGACGGCGACCAATGAGGCGACGGGTTCGTCCCGTGCGGTCAAGACCAATTCCGATGGCGATTACGCAGTTCCGCTGCTGCCGCCGGGAAGTTACTCCGTCACGGTGGAAGCGGCGGGTTTTAAGAAGCAGACTACTCCGCATGTCCTCGTTGAAGTGGCGAGTACAGCGACCGTCAACATCCGCCTTCAAATCGGCGCGGCCAGCGAGACAATCACGATCGAAGCGACTGCCGAACTTCTTCAAACCGAGAGCGCCGCGAACGGCGGTGTCGTGAACGACAAGACGGTGCCGGCCCTTCCGCTGAGCAGCAGGAACTACACGCAAATCCTGGACCTGCAAGCGGGGGTTTCGGGCGGCGTGCCAAACGCCGGGAATTTGGGGAAGAACTCCGTCGACGTGTTCGTCAACGGCGGTCGCATCATGGACAACAGTTACCAGATGGACGGTCAGGACGTCGGGAATATGGAGACGCAGGGGACGGGAGCAATTCTGTCCATCGGCGGCATCTCGATTCCCAACCCCGATGCCATTCAGGAATTCAAAGTGCAGACAAGTTTGTACGATGCGTCCTATGGGCGCGGCGCGGGCGGCAACGTGAACGTAGTGACCAAGTCCGGCACAGACCGAATCCACGGCGCCTTGTTTGAGTTTCTTCGTAATGACATCTTTAACGCCAACGATTTTTTCCTCAATTTACATAAGGTAAAGCGTCCGCCTCTGAAGCAAAATCAATTTGGGGGGACCATCGGCGGCCCGATTATCAAAGGGAGACTATTTTATTTCGGCTCCTACCAGGGCACCCGGCAGATTAATGGCGTGAGCTCGAACTCAGTGGCCAACGCCATACTTCCCGGGTTGACGGATGACCGTTCGGCGCCGACTCTGGGCGCGATATTCGGCGGGTTGAAGGGAAGCAATGGGGGAACAATTGCAGCGAACGGGTCGAACATTAATCCAGTGGCCCTCAATTTGTTGAACCTCAAGGTTGCGAATGGGGGTTTCCTGATTCCCACACCCCAGAATGCCACGATCGCTGATCCAAACGGCGGCCCGCAGGGGACATCCGCTTTCAGCATACCTTCCAAGTTCAATGAAGATCAGTACATCGTGAACGTTGATTTTCTTCCGACGAGCAAGCATACGATTTCGGAGAAATTTTTCTACGCCAAGTCGCCGGAGTTCCTTGCTTTCACGTCATCCAACGTGCCGGGTTCGGGTACGAATGACTTGTTTAAAAACTGGAATGCAAATATCAAGGACACTTACGTGGCCACAACCTCGTTCATCAACGAATTCAGTTTCGGTTATCACCGCGCTTTCGGAAGAGTCGTAAGCGAGAACCTGGTCACCAATCAATCCATCGGGCTAACCCCGGGATGCAACAGCCCGTTCATGCCGATCATGGTGATTGGGTCGACGGAGTTGAGCGGCAACTTCAACGACGGCCAATTTACCGCTCCGACCGCCTGGGCGGCTAATGACCAAATCTCCTGGACTCACGGGAAGCATAATTTGCGCGCAGGGTTCGGGTGGGAGAAGGACATTGCCGATTCCGCGGACCAGGAGGTGACACGGGGCGACATGGCGTTCCTCAGCTTCGAAGATTTCCTACTGGGGGCGAGCGCGGTGCAGCTTGGCAATAATCTGCGGCTTCCAAATGATCCGAAGTTTAACCTCAGCAGTATCAACGTTTCGGACGATCTGTGCGGCGACACCACCCGTGAATTTCACGTGAGCACCCTGTATAGCTTTGCCCAAGACGACATTAAAGTGAACCCACACCTGACGGTAAACGTCGGATTACGCTGGGAGGGCATCGGTCAAACGTCGGACGGCAAAGGAAAGCTGGTGGATTTCTGGCCTACACTCGCGTCCAATGACCTTGCAAGCAGTCCGTTTTCCGGATTCATCGCCTCCTCTAATTTCCCGGGAACATTGCCCGCTGGCATAGCGAGGAATAGCAACCCAACTTTTGCAGCCAATGCCTGGGCGCTTAACAATTTTGGTCCAAGGGTGGGGTTTGCGTGGACGCCCCCGCGCTTCAACGAAAAGCTTGTTCTTCGCGGTGGATTTGGGATTTACTTCACGCATCCGCCGGTCAATGATGCGTTTCAGTTGATCGTCAACCCGCCGTTCTTTTCACGGCAGACAAACGTCGCTGCATTGAACAACTTGGCCACGTTACAGGTGCCCTTCAACCCTCCATCGAACGAGGTCTTCCCGAATTTCGTGCAACGCGTGCCAGGTGGTGGACTGACGATCAATTCGATTAGCCCGGACTGGAAGACCCCCTACACCGAGCAGTGGAACGTGGGGATTCAGTATGCGCTCAACAGCGCAACATCTTTCCAGATTGGCTACGTCGGAACGAGATCCCGGCGAATCGAGACGACGAATCAGATCAACCAGGCGGGTCTCGCAAGTCCCGCAAATCCAATCAATGGGGAGGTTACGAACACAGTGGCCAATGCCATCAACCGTGTCCCGGTTCTTGGCATCGCGCCGAGCGGCCTCAACCAGGCACAGTGGACCGGATATTCCAACTACAACAGCCTCCAGGCAACAGTCACGAGGCGGCTAAGCCATGGCGTACAATTCGGCGCTTCCTACACGTATGGAAAGACTTTGACGGACATCACCGGAGTCGGCACTTTTCCTCTGGGCGGCGGCGTCTACAACAATCAATTTGACCCGCGGAACGGCTACGGTCCCGCGGACTTTGATACGCGGAACAGGTTCGTAGCGAATTACCTGTGGAATCTGCCGAATTTTCACTCTAACGAAGGTATCGTCGGGAAGGCCCTGAGCGGATGGGGATTCTCCGGCGTAGTGGTGGTGCAGTCTGGCCCGGCCTTGACCTTCACTGACCCGTCGGCCGGGAGCGTCTATGGGCTCGCCGGCGCGTTCGGCACCTTTGGACCCACACTCTGCCCGGGGATGACCGCAAAGGACATCCTGACCCCTGGCCCAGTACAGACAAACCTGAACAACTTTTTCAATAAGAACGCTTTCTGCGCGCCACCGGCACTCGATGGGGGGACCGGATTCGGCACTTTGGGCCGCGGCGTCGTGTATGGCCCCGGACAGCACAACATGGACATGTCCATCTTCAAGGATACGAAGGTCGGTGGCTTGAGCGAGGGAGGCACGGTGCAGTTCCGCGCCGAGTTCTTCAACACCTTCAATACGCCGCAGTTCGCAAGCCAGACGACAACCCAATTCTCGACGGCGATCACGCAACTGGGTGCGCCGAGCTTCGGCCAAATTACGGCTACCACGGTGGCACCGCGCATCATCCAGTTCGGACTCAAATACACGTTCTAACGGTTAAATTCAAGTATCATCCATGATCGAAGAGGGGAGCGAATTCGGTTCGCTCCCCTTGCCGTAGGGAGGACGAAAATGCGGAGAATTCTTGGGACCTGCGTGATCTGTTTTGCCGTGGCGCTCGGATTGTTGGCCCAGGAAAAGCTCGCACTTTCTCCGGTGACCAAGAGCTTCATCTCGGTGGATGCCCCCGTTGTAGCGCTTCAGCACGTCCGAGTGATTGACGGTACCGGAGCGGCGGCTCAGGCGGATCAGACGGTGCTACTCGAGAACGGTCTGATTCGCGAGATGGGACCCGCCGCCTCCCTGCAAATTCCGCAAGGGGCGCGCGCGCTCGACCTCACGGGCCGGTCGGTGATTCCCGGTCTGGTTGGCATGCACGACCATATGTTTTATCCCACGGCGTCGGGACAAACGCCCGTGCCGGGCGCGCCGGCTCTTTACGGCGAAATGGGCTTCAGCTTTCCTCGGCTGTATCTCGCGGGCGGGGTAACCTCGATTCGCACCACCGGCAGCCTGGAAACCTATACGGATCTTGCGCTCAAGAAGTTGATAGATACCGGCAAAATGCCCGGCCCGAAGATCCACATCACGGGACCTTACCTCGAAGGAGTGGGCTCGTTCACACCGCAGTTGCACGAATTGAGCAGTGCCGATGAGACAACGCGTCTGGTGAACTATTGGATCGACGAAGGCGCGACGTCGTTCAAAGCGTACATGCATATCACGAGAGCGGAATTAGCGGCGGCCATCAAGGCGGCGCACGCGCGGGGTATCAAAGTCACTGGGCACCTGTGTTCGGTGGGCTTCACGGAAGCCGCGGAGCTGGGCATCGACGATCTCGAGCACGGCATTGTTGTCGACCAGGAATTCAATCCCAGTAAACAGCCCGATGTGTGCCCGCCCTCCGCAAACGATCATCCCAGTATAGAAAATGTGGATGTGGAGAGTGAACCGGTACAAACCATGATCAAAAAGCTTGTGCAGCATCACGTCGCGGTCACTTCCACGCTTGTGATCTTCGAGACCTTTGCGGCTAACCGGCCGCCGTTGCAAGAGAGGGTGCTGCAGGCGATGTCTTTACCTTCCCGGACGGACTATCTGGCGACACGCGCGCGAATCGCTGAAGCCAACGGTTCGGGCGGCCTACTGCTGAAAAAGGAAATGCAATTCGAGCACGATTTTGTCAGGGCAGGAGGAGTGTTGCTCTCCGGTGAGGACCCCACAGGATACGGAGGGGCGCTCGCGGGCTTCGGAGACCAGAGACAGACCGAGCTCCTGGTCGAGGCGGGGTTCACTCCGCTCGAAGCCATCCACATCGCCACGCAAAATGGCGCGGAATTTCTTGGGGAAGGAGCGCGGATCGGCACCCTCAAAACGGGCAAACAGGCGGACCTCGTGGTGATCAAGGGAGATCCCAGCCAGAAAATCGAGGATCTCGAAAACGTGGAACTCGTATTCAAGGACGGCTTAGGCTACGACTCTGAAAAGCTGATTCATTCCGTGCAAGGTGCGGTGGGATTGCACTGAGAGTCATACTGTCCGCTGAACCCCGAAATTAGGTTTCTCTCTTGGAGTGTCTCATTTTGGACATTCTTCCTTGCCAGAATAAGCTTCACCTCGTACACTAAATTTATCCCAGCCAATTAATAGGAGGATCCATGCGAGTTTTGCGGCGTACCTTGGCAGTGGCTACCATGCTCTCATTGGCCGGGACATCAGCGCGGGTCCAAGCTCATGAAAATCAACATGTTGTGTCACTGAAAGAACTGCAGAAAGACACCGCACGCCCGGGAGACACACGCCAAGCAAACGAAGCTGCTGTCCGGGACATTTTCTCCTCCGAGACGGCTCAAAAGGCTCTCAAGTCGGCCAAGATTGACTATCAGAGAATATACAAAGCCGTCGGACAACTAAGCGATGAAGATCTAGCCAGGTTGGCCGATCGATCCCGGCAAGCTAAACTGGACTTCGCGGCGGGCTCAGGCAACTTCTCCGACCGCGATCTTTTAATTATTGTGATCATCGGAGTTCTCGTCATCGCGCTGGTAGCTGCTCTGCACTGACGCGCATTCCCTGGGCCGTCACTGGAGGACAGGAGTGCACCGGAAGATCTTCTCGTTCGTGATCTGCTTTCTTCCGGCGCTCTCCGCTCCAGGGCAAAGCCAAGAGACCTCGGGAGCGTGGCTTGACGTACCTTTCGTCAAACAAACCGAGGAGGGCTGCGGATCGGCCGCCATTTCGATGCTCCTGCAGTACTGGAGCGCTCATGGCGTGGCGCTCGACGCGAGCCGGACCGATCCCGCAACCATCCAGGGAAAACTCTTTTCCCGCAAGGCGCACGGCATCTATGCTTCCGAAATGGAGCGCTACCTGAAAGAATCTGGTTTTCGCGCCTTCGGCTATCCCGGTGCGTGGCAGGATCTGCGAGATCACCTCGAGAAGGGGTGGCCACTCATCATTAGCCTGCAGCCGAAGGGCAGCAAAACACGATTCCATTATGTCGTTGTCGCTGGTTTGGACTGGGCGCATGAGGCTTTGTTCGTAAACGACCCGGCACGAGGCAAACTTCTTCGGCTGGAACGCGAGGAATTCGAGAAAGAATGGCACGCCACCGGCAATTGGATGCTGCTCGCGGTACCAGAATCGGGCAGGTGACGGTTTTTCTGATTGTCTTGCTATTCCCAAACACCCGCACCCTGGCTCAGGAAACCGCTTCCGATACCGCGCGAATCACAGCTGCGCAAAAAGCCTACGACGACGGCCAATGGGATCAGGCAGAAAAGTTCTCCACCGGACCGATAAATCAGCCGCCAAGTCTTGACTTCCTTCGCGGTCTCGCCTTGGCTCGTCTCAGCCAATGGGACGCTGCCAGGCAGGCTTTCCAAGCAGGTCATCAGAAAGCCCCGCGAGACCCGCGATTTCTAGTGGAACTTGCCGGCGTAGAGTACAAACAGCAGGATTTTCGCGCCGCGAAAAATGAACTTCGTGCCGCTTTGAAGCTGGATGCCAAGGATACTTATTCTCTAGAGTTCCTCGGGACCATCTATTTCCTGGAAGGCAATCTTGAGGCGGCACTGAAATATTGGAGCCCGGCGGGAAAGCCGAGGCTGAATAGTGTTGCGGTTTCGCCGCCGCCGCGACTCAAGGAAACGCTTCGCGAGGGCGCACTAGCCTTTAACGCGCCGCAAGTTTTGACCCCCGGCGCTCTTGCCACGACGGAAGCTCGCCTCGACAATCTAGGCATCTTTACGAATCGGCGTGTCGAACTTACGCAGACTGCATCGGGAACTTATGACTTGACGCTTCACTTGGCGGAACGCGACGGGTGGGGCGAGTCCAAAATGTCCGGCCTTCTGGCGCTATTCCGCGGTTTGCCCTACGCCACTGTTTATCCGGAGTTCTTCAATTTGGGCCATGCCGCCGTGAATTTCACGTCTCTCGTGCGGTGGGATGCACAAAAACGCCGCATCTTCGGAGAGTTTTCCACGCCTCTCTTTCACGATCCCGGCCTTGGGTTTCGTCTCTATCTTGATGCCCGAAATGAGAATTGGAACCTTTCCAGAGAACTTTTTGTATCTGGTGCGCCGCTCACTAACCTGAACCTTCGGCAAGTTGCCGGCGGCGCAGAACTCCACGGAGTCGTAAACGGAAATTGGAGCTGGAGCACGGGTCTGGAAGTATCAAATCGCAGTTTTCGCAATCTCCCAAATCAAGTAAGCGCGGGCGAACGGCCCTTATTCACAAATACATCCGGGTTTGCTTCCTGGCTGCGGGGAGAACGAATTCTCTTTAGGGTTCCTGAGCGGCGGTTCACACTGAACTCCAGCGCCGAAGCGCGCCTCGGACGCGATTTCGCACCCGGCTTGGGCCCTTACGGCACTCTGAAAGAATCGCTCAGCGCCCATTGGCTTCCGCGTGCGCAGGGTGATGACTACGAAGTTGAAGCCCAGCTGCGCGCCGGGGGCACGGCGGGAAAAGTACCCCTCGACAAACTCTTCCAGCTCGGCATCGAACGCGATAACGATCTCTGGCTTCGTGGCCACGCCGGCACGACCGACGGACGCAAGGGCGCCGCTCCTTTGGGACGCCGCTATCTGCTCGCGAATGGGGAACTCGATAAATATATTTTCAAGGGGGCTTTCTTTACCATGAAGCTCGGGCCATTTGTGGATTCCGGAGCAATCGCCGACTCTTCCGGGCTTCTTGGCTCTCAAAAATGGCTGTGGGATGCCGGTGGGCAATGCAAAGTCCGCATCCTCGGCAGCGTGACCGTGCTGCTTTCCTACGGACGCGATTTGCGTTCGGGGAGAGGCGTTTTCTACGCCACAACTCTGCGATAAAAATGTTTTCTCTACTCTTCAGCGGCCGTGACGAAGATAATCGTCCCTTCGCAAATTGTAGGGCCGTCCACTAGATTCTCCGCATGTCTTATTTTCTGGCGAGCACGATCAAGATTTCAGGAGCGGCCGTGTTTTGGGAGGCTGTTGCCATTTGCGGAGCGGAGACCAGCCGGAAAGAGGCCACGTTCAGGAATTCTCCGAATACTACTTGCAGATAGAGAGTTTCGGCTTTTTTGTAGCGCACGACGAACTCGCCGGCCGTATTCGTGAAGATAAGCTCTTCGCCGAGGCGAATGGCTGCACCCTCAATGGGCTGTCCTTTTTCGTCCAGCACGCGGCCGCGGATAACGTAGTTCAGGTGTTTGAGAGCCCTCTCCGCGTCGCCGCGGACGGGGCGGAAAGTGCTTGTCATCAGGGTGTTGCCGGAGGCTGTATAACGCAGGCGGCCGTCGGCAGAGCGGAAGGTCTGCAGATTAGTCTGCATGCTGCCGAAGAGGCGAACGTGAAGGCTGATGCTGATGCCCTGCGAGAAGGGATTAGCACGGAAGGGAAGGTAGAGGGTCTGGTAATCGACGCCGATCGTAAAGCGATTCGAAAGGTAACTTCCACCGTACAAGATGGTCGTCCGCCCTAGGGAGTAATTGACGACCTGCAAGAGACTAATCCTGGGGCAAAGCGTTTCCTGAACCGAAGTGGAGAAATCGCTAGAGTGGGGACTGGTTCCAGAAATCGTGCGGAAGTAGTTTGCGCCTACGTCGATGCTGTTCGTGATTTTCCGCGAAGCCGAAAAAGCCTCCGCCACATTGGTATAGTTTTGAGTGTTGGAACGAAAGACGCCGGCGCCAAACCGAAACTGGGCGATGTCAAACGCAGACTGCACCTGGCTCACGTTTGCGCGGAGAAACGCTGCATTGGCAGCAGCGCTCTGCGGCTGGAGAAAACTCTGGCGTCCCACCGTGAGAAGGACACCGGAGTACGGCTTGATGGCGGCCACGATGTTGGCGCCATCTACTTCGGTGGAAAAAACCGAAGGCGCGGTGACTCGTCGAAACCTGTTGCTCGCGGCGATGTACGCCGTCTTTAGGGATAACCAATCCCGTTCGATATCGGCCGTTGTCGCGAGGTAGGGCTTATCAGAGCCGATGCCCCCGGCAAAACCGGTCCGGAGCCACTTGCGCGGCCGCCAATCGAGCGCTTCGATGGAAGTTCGCTGCCGGGAAATGACAGTCTTGGAATAGAAATGGAGATTGGAAGAGAGCGGTAAATCGGTGAAGAGCATTGCCGTAGGCGCATCCGCGCGCGCCGTCTGAAAAAATGACATCCCGGTAGCCATGGCCGTTCTGCCCGCGAAGAGAAACACGTTCGCCTTTCCTTTGTGTGCAGCGACTCCGACGCCGCGCGTCTGGAAGTAATGATTCGTGCCGAAGATGTCGGTGGGGAAGTCGATAGCAATCGGCTGATCACCCAGGGTGACTATGTGAGAGAGAACCGTTGTGCGGACATAGGATCCCAGACCGAAAGCTCCTTCCAGATCGCCCGCCCCAATGTAACCAGTGTAATTGGGGCCTTGGAAGTTGATGGAGCCACCCTCGGAGGGCAGGAGGTCGGAAACCCCGGCATCGACTCTAATCAGCTGTGCGCCCGCTATGGACGCGAATGCGAGAAAGCAAGCCAGAATCAGGCCTGCGGAAGCCACCCACGGGTTTGGACGATTGAGCATAGTGCCGGGGGATCTGGCATCAAGGCGCTGTCGCCACTCCGTGATCTAATTTGAAATGCGCGAGGCGCAGTTGCAGCTTCGCCGGATCACCTGAAGCGTCCCAGGGAATTTCCACCTGGCGCTGGCTGAAGGGAAAGACAGGGAAGCCGCCCTGGGTAGACTTGTCCTTGGCCGAGGTTACATAGGACTCGAGGACCCGGCCGAAAGACGGGCCGGTGTTTTCCACGCGGACAATGACTTTCTTTTCCGCGGGGTGAAACTCGGCGAGCTTCACGACCAATTCGTCTTTTTGCAATTCCTGTTTGGGAAGCAAATAGATGGTGTGAGGCATTTGAATCTGGATGCGGAAACCTTCTGCCGTGCGCTCCTTGAAACCCCCGAAAGTGGCGTAGACAACAAACCATGAGGGCAATTTGTCCGCGGAGGCTTCATAGAATACGAAATAGTTCTGTTTCGGCGGGATGCGGAAGCTCATGGTGGAGAACTTCACATGGATCCACGCATCCAGCGGCCGGTAGGAGAGATCGCCAGTTTCGGAAACCGTGAACCCCTTAGCTTCCAAGACTACGGTGAGAGTCTCCAAGCTGTCGTTGATATATTCGATCTTCCCACTGGCGCTTTTGCCGGGAGCTTTGACGACGTTTTCGTCAATGAGCGGCTGCACGGTCTGAGCGAAAAGGGGCGTGGCGGACAAAAAAAGAAAAAGAGATGCGGCCCGGAAAAATTTAATTCCGGGCCGAACTCTCGAGACCCAGATGCAATGGATTCTCGTGGGCATAGGGATTAGGGAGTGGCTTGCGCCTGGATGTTCAACGTTCCGATGTAGGTGTCCGCGGGAAGCTGCGGCACCACGGTCGTGTCGATCTGGTAGGCCAGAGTGTCGGTGCGGCTGCTGTTCTTGTTTACGCCAGTGATAGCGATAGACGCACCGATCTGCAGGCCCGAAGCGGCCGCGTTAAAGGGGCTGACGGCAGTCAAGGCATTGAACGGACCCGCGCCGCCGACCTGGATTTTCACGGCTGAAGAGGGGATGTCGACCACGTTTCCCGCCGTCTGGTGGACCAAAGCGGAGGGCGCGCTCCCGAAGTAGGCCCACACTGCGACAGCGGTGCGGCCCGGCTTGAGGACCCACGCGGTCGTGACACTCGTGGTGGCGCTACCAGCGTTGACAGCGGTGTTTGGCGCCAAGGCAAAATTGACAACATTGCCGCTATTGACGGTGACCGTGAGAGATTCCGAGAGTGTTGCGTTCAGGGTTACCGTGCCAGTGTTCGAGTTGATCTGAGCTTTAGCGGTTGAGGGGTACGATGCAGTCATCGCCAGTGCCCCCGCTACCCATAAGACCTTCCAAAAATTCTTCATGAAGCCTCCGTTTAAGATTTTAAGAGGGGCACGCCCCTTCTTTTGCTTCTCGCACTTCCTAAATGCGACCTGGTTCACTGTGCGCAGGACGTTTTTAGCGTTTAGGGTGAAAAAGCAGCACTAGTACTCGTGTACCAAAATTGCACCTGATGTTGTCATTTGGAACACGAAACGGCAGCTATAGTTCATTCTGGAGCGGGTCTTCCCTTGCTAAGCTATTTAGATTCAGTAAGTAAGGTGAGGAAGGAGTTTTCCACAATCAAAGGGCTTACCAAGACAAGAGTCGCGGACTTTTGCGCTTGGTAGTGGCACCTGCATACAGGGGCAAGCGCCTGCCTTTCCGCCGCTCAATCTAGAAGAGTTGACGAAGTCTTCTAGAAAATTGATAAGCGTCCAAAGGTGCGGCTATCCTGAGGCGTCACTCAGCGGCCGTGACGAAGATAGTCGTCCGTCTTGTTCAACCAGTCTTCACGCGGCGGGTTGAACACATCCAGGTCAACGGTATCTTCCAGCGCCCAAGCCTCATGGGGCATGTGTGGCGGGATGCACAAGACTTCTCCGGCGCGAACGACGATTTCTTTTCCATCGATAGCAAACTTCAGCGCGCCTTCCAGGATGTAGGTCAATTGTTCGTTGTGGTGCTGGTGCTGCGGCACGTGCGCGCCTTTCTTCAGCAGCACGCGGGCCAGCATGACCTTATCACCGACGACCATCTCACGGTCGATGAGCGGATTCATTTTTTCACGTTCGACGTTTTTCCAAGCGATGTATTTCAATTGGGCCGGCGTGCTCATGACTTTCCTCCATAAAGTTTTGCCGCATTATCGTGCAGGTACAAGCGCGCCAATTCCAGCGCCTTTTCTTCACTCAACGCGCCCTCGGCAACAAGTTCTGCCAGCGCTTCGGCAACGGCGGTGCGCGCGGAACGTACCGCCAGCCAATAGGTCTCTTCCGCGCCAATCGCGTCATAGAGGGGAAACGCATCCGACGCGAACATAATCTTTTCGGGGTATAGCGAAATCCATTGCTTCAAAATCTTCTTCAGTTCCGAAGGATAGAGGTAGTAGCCCATCAGCGACGAATCGGTATAGACACTCTTGGCCGCCGTCAGCCAGATCATCTCTTGGGTATAGGGGTAGCCGCCGTGAATCAACACAAAGTTCACCCTGGCGTAGCGAGGGTCGCGCAGGACATTTTCCAAATTCAGGGGATTGCTATTGCGCAAGCTGAAGTAGTCACCGACTCCGACGGCGCTGTGGAAATGCATTGAAAGGTTGCGTTTCCCCGCTTCATCGACCAGCACGCGAAAAATGTAATCCTGGAATGTCCGGTATTCTTCATCGGAGGGGACATCCTTACTCCCGGCATATTTCGTGTAGATGACTTCGGCTCTCTCGCGCGGCGGGTCGCTGAAATAAAGGGAGCGGAAATAAGCCGCCTCAAACTTCATGGCCACGCCGCCCTTGTTCTGGTTGTCCTGAACGGTCTGCCGGACAAAAGCTTCATACCCGGCCAGGTCTGTCGGGATGGCTTTCCTGGCTTCTTGTGCCAGGTAGCGCTGGAGCATCTTCTCTTGTATCGGGATAAACACGCCCATGTCGCCGTTCTTCGCCGCAAGCGCGCGATTGTTGAGCGGAAAGAAAACCGAATCCATGAAGAAAACCCAATGGAAGCGCGCCGGATCGAGATATGGCGCCATGGCCACGCGATTCGCCAGACATGTTTCCACGTTTAGCTTGTCGAGGATGGAATTCCAGTACGCCGTGCCGCCGTCCTTCGCCGCGGCTTTTTTTTTCTCGATCAGCCACCTGGCGTGCTCAGGCTTGTAATCTTCGTAGGGGTATCCGAAGAGGGCTTTGGAGGCGGCCACAAACTCCGGATTGGTGTCCCGCAGGCGAAGCACGGTGCCGGCATCGGGCGGCAAAGCCATCGCATCCACGTCGGGATCATCGGCGAAGCTGGCGTGAGAGTGGTTATCGTATATGGCAATTTGATCGATCTGTTTCAGCAGGCGTTCGTATACTTTGGGCACATCCGAAGCGGGTGCAGGCTTTGCCTGTGGAGCAGCCGGTGCGATCCGGACCAGCATCAGAAAGGCGGACATTAGATAGGCAGCCTCAAGTCCGGGCACCGATTTCCTCGAACTGTTTTTCGGCGTCATTTTCTATTTCGTGACGGCTGCGCGCCAGCGAACCGAAACCCGCTGCATGCGATCCAGGGCTTCCTCGAGAAGACTGGGGGCGCTGACCAGAGAGAATCGCAGGAAATCCTTTCCTCCTTGTCCAAATGCCGCACCCGCAATTCCGGCCACGCCTGCTTCTTCGAGCAACATCTTCTGCACTTCCTCGGCGGGCATCCCGGTTTCTTCAATATTCACCCAGGCATAAAAGGCTCCCTCGGGCGCAAGGCAGCGGAATCCAGGAATGCGGTTCAGTCCCGCGACGAAGAGGTCCCGCCGTTTGCGGTATTCATCTACCATCGCGGCGACGGCATTTGTCGAATCGCGCAACGCTTCAATGGCTGCCACCTGTGTAAACTCCGCTGCGCAGGTAAAGGTATTCAGAACCAGCATGTCCAGAGCGTCCACGACAGGTTTTGGGGCCACCGCGTAGCCCAAGCGCCAACCCGTCATTGCAAAACTTTTTGAGAATCCATCGATGATGATGGTGCGCTCCACCATTCCCGGAAATGCCCGGATCGACTTGTAATCTCCGCGGAACAAAATGCGCGCGTAAATTTCGTCGGAAATAATCCACAGATCGTGCGTCGCCGCCAGTTTCGCAATTTCTGCCAAAGCCGGTTCGCTAAAAACCGTCCCGGTGGGATTGTTTGGAGAATTGAAGATCAGCACGCTCGTGCGGGGCCTGATTTTCGCAGCGATCTCTCTGAGATCCGGCTGAAAATTGTTTTTCTCTTCGAGACCGAAGGCAACCGGGGTTGCGGCCAGTCCACGCGTAAGAGAAGGGTAGATGGGAAAGCCGGGATCGGGATACAACACTTCGTCACCCGGCTCAATGAGCGCCGTCATCGCGAGCGACAACGCCATCTTGCAGCCGGGAGCCACAAGCACTTCCTCCGCCTCGACTTCCAGCCTTCGGGTCCTCTTCAAGTAGTGTGCGATGGCTTCGCGGAGGGGTGTGATTCCCCGCGTCGAAACGTAGCGGTCGCGCCCGCCGGCCACGGCTTCGCGCGCCGCGTCCACAACCGGCGCTGCGGGATGAAAATCCGGTTCGCCCAGCTCGAGGTGGATGATCGAACGGCCTTGCCGTTCGAGTTCTTTCGCGCGCGCGAAAACCGCCAGAGCGCCTTCGCCATTCAGTTGTGAAATGCGTGATGCAATGCACCGCATAGGGGCAAAATCATATCACTTGGCGGTGGAGGATGGGCAGCCCGGCAGGAGAAGAGGGCATACGCCGTAGCGCGTGCCCCACAAAGCAATGGACATCCGCCTGCCGGTTAAAAGGCGTATCGCAGTGAGAATTGAATGAGCCGCGGCGTGCCTACAGTGGCAAAGATTCTGCCGAAGGCAGCAGGATTCTGCACGTCGGTGACAGATGGATTCGCAAAGTTCGCGTGGTTCCAAACGTTGAAGAAGTCCGTTGTAAAGCGCAGTTGTTGCCGCTCGGTGATCTTGATGTTCTTGAGCAGCGAGAAGTCCCAGTTCTGTTGATGGGGACCGCGATAAATATTCCGGCCGAGGTTTCCGAACAGTGTCACTACGCCGTCTCCACCCAGTGCGGCGCTCAGCTTTGGATCTGGCGAGAAATTGTTGGGGTTCAGGTAGCCATTATTGACACGGCTATGAATGTCACCGTTCGTTGTACCCGCACCGATTGAGCCGCCCGTAGCCAGTTGCGCGCTCGTCGTTGCCGCTTCTAAGCCGCCTCCGAGGAATGCAGTACCGCCGGCAGAATCAAGGATGGAGAACGGCGTCCCGGATTGGAATATCGTAATTCCGCTAATCGCCCACCCGCTGAGAAGTACGTGCTGCCAGCCCTCGGCCTTCGAAAAGAACGGTAGATCGTAGCGGTAACTGATCGTCAGCCGATGTTTGCGGTCGAAGTCTGATAGCCCGCGCGAATTTTTGAGATCGGTCTGGTCATTAAAGGCGGTGTTAAGCGCCGTGTTTCCGCTCGAGGTCGCGTCCGTCGAACGGGAGAAGGTATAGGCTGCCTGGAAGTAACCTGCTCCCCAACGACGCGAAAGTGTCGACTGCAGGGAATGATAGTGTGAGTAGGCATCATCAGCGAAGATCTGGAAGCCGCTGTAACCGTTGACACCATGGAGCGCTGACCGCGCCGGACCGTTTGCGACCGTAGTCTCCGTGATGGTGAATGCCTGTCCGCCAAGGCCGGGAACAGTTAAAGGGTTTGTGGTGCTGGCCAGCACCCCCTGAATGTTTGTGCGTGTTTCGCGCAGGTGAACCGCGTGGGTACCCACATAACCCACTTCGAGCACCCAGTCGTGCCCAAGCGCGCGCTGGATCGTCAGGTTCCACTGTTGCGTGTTTGGCGCGACGTAGTGCGCCGGAACCGTCAGTACAAAGAGCCCATTCGACGGGATATTGCCCGGGCCGGCGCAACCGAAGTTGGGCGATTGGGTCGTATCGTTATTGTTAAAATTTGCGATTCCGCCAAGGCAGGGAACGAAGTTCGTGTCTAGCACTCCGGCTTTGGGTAGCGCGTTGACGTTGGACGTGCCACCGAACTGGAAACACTGCGGTGGGGCATTTGCCGAGAAAAATGTCGACAGGCAGCCGGGATTACCAGGTGCTCCTGCGATCGGAAGGAACGGCGCTTGGAAAGACAACTGGTCCACCGATCCAACGTCCTCCCTCACAAAATAGATGCCGTACCCGCCCCGTATAGTTGTCGTTTGGTGACCACCAAGATCATATGCAAATCCGATCCGCGGCTCCAGTCCCCTGGCGTAGTCGTTTTTGTAGGTCGTGTTGCTGCCCGTTGCATTCAGCCCAGCTACGTTCAATCCCTTCACGCACCCGCCGTAGATGAACGGGTACTTGCCGTTGTTGGCGAGCTGCGGATCGAAGTTTCCGATATGGCAGAGGTTATCGTGAAACGCTCCCAGAATTTCAGTTCGCAAACCCAGGTTGAGCGTTAGATTGCGACGGATTTTCCAATCATCCTGCGCAAAGAACGCGAAGTCTTGCGTGCGGTATTCGTGATTGAACACGCCGCCGCCGCCGAAGCTGCCGTCGGGAGCGCCCTCCAGAAATTTCTGGAAATCCGTGAACGCGCCGATGCTGGGCGAGGTGGCCGTGGCGGCGGAACCCTGAGAGTTGGAGAAGAACAACTGACCATTGAAGGTTTGCGGGAAGAGTTTATCCAGTAGGACTTTGGTGTATTCCCCACCAAACCGGAAAACATGAGAACCTCTCACCCAGCTTACATTGTCCACAAGATTGTAATTGTTCTGTGTCTGGAATTGGTCGGCCGGGGGTGTTGGCCCGAGCTGGAACCCGGAACTGTTCAACGTAAATTTGTAAATCGACTTTGTGATGTTATTCGTTGGCCGGTCGATTCCCAGGTCCGTGGTTGTCACGGGAGGCGCGTTGATCAAGCTGTAGTTGATATGCACGTATCCAAACCGGAAGTCGTTGACGAGCGTCGGAGAGAAGAGATGCGTTTCGCCCACCGAGAAGAATCGGCCACTCACCGGCAGGTCATAAGGAAAATCCAGGTCGTTAGCATTGATGCTGCTTGCCAGCGTCCCACCCAGCGAAGCCTGCAAGCCCCCCGCTCCAAACGGCAAGAAGGATTCCGCGTCTGAGAAGAAAAATCGGGCGGCCACCTTATCCTGCGCGTTGCGGAATTCGCGATCCCAATTCGCCGTAAACTGGTCGTCCGTATATTTGCCAGGTTTGCTGACGATAAATGGGGCGGTGTTCAAGCTCGCAAAGCATGTGTCAGGGTTAACCGTTATCCCTGGAGTTCCCGGCAGCGACGGATACAGCGGTCTGCTGGAATTTCCTGTGAACTGACCGCTCGTGAAGCTGAGGAGTTTCTGAGTCACCTGATCGATTGTGATCGGCACTGCAGGGCAGCCTGCAGGATTTGCCGCCGTCGGGGGTGTCGCAGGTGTGCTGAAAACCGCCGCCAGGTTGGCAGCGGACCGGTCCGCGGGCAAGATCGGCAGGCCTGGATTGTTGATCGAAGTCCCCGGCGAGAGGCCGCTGCGCTGCCGAGTCCCCTGATAATTCACGAAGAAGAAGCCGAATTTCTCCGTTCCCACAGGTCCGCCGAGGCTGCCGCCAAAAATATTCTGTTTCACGGAAGGACGCTTCTGTTTGTTCGCATTCAGGAAGTACTCGTTGGCATTCAGGACGTCGTTTCGGAAATATTCGTAGACGTCCCCATGAAATTCATTCGTTCCGCTCCTTAAGATCGCGTTGACGTTTCCTCCGCCGTTGCGGCCCTGGCTGGCGTCGTAGAGCGAGGTCTGCACCTTGAATTCCTGGATCACGTCGGGGTTGGGTAACGGCACGTTGGTAGACTGCGAAACGTTATAGTCTGTCGCGCTGATCCCTTCGATCAGATAATTATTGTTGTCCTCCCGCTGCCCGTTCACGATCACGCGCACGTTACCCCGCCCAAGCTGTGCCGAAGCATTCAGCTCACTCTGCGCGCCCGTCGAAAGGGTTAAGAGTTGCTGGTAGTTCTGCGTCGCCAGCGGGAGTTCTCGAACCGTCTCTGTGCCAATGGACTGGCCGGTGGTAGCACTGCTAGTTTCGACGGCGGTGACCTGCGCGGAGATTTCCACTTTTTCGGTTACGGCACCGGGCTTAAGCGTGATGGTTATGCGGGTGGTCTCGGTGACACGCACTTCGATGCTGCTTGCCTTCGCTTCCGCGAAGCCAGACTTGTTCACGACCACGGAGTAAACCCCTGGAGGAAGGAGGGTCGCAGTGAAGGCTCCGTCGGCGTTCGTCGGCAATTTGCGTGCGAGAAGCTCGGTGCGCGTGTCGATGATTTGCACGTCCGCCGCAACAATTGCCCCGCCACTGGTATCGACCACCACGCCCGTGATTGCTCCGGTCGCACCTCCTTGCCCGTAGGCCGCCACGCCGGCCAGCGACACCACGAACACCAAAACGCTTACAAATAGCCTCAACGTGTTTTGCATGATCTTCCCTCAGACGGAAGTAGGACTGTGCTGCCCCACGCTCGCGAGCGGCCCCTGACCCCACAGGAACGCGATAAGGACAATTAGCGGCTGGAACCCCCCGAGAGTGTCGCAGCGCCCCTAAGTAAGAAACTAATGATTCACTCTCTGGCTGTCAAGAAACTAAAGAATGAAAATTTTGAATTCATCGCAGGCGCCCCGAAGACTCACGCTCGCGTGACTTCTGCTTCCGGATTGCGCCCCTGTTTTCTCGACTTGACGCTTTCTCCGCAGGGGGAGAACATTACACAGGGCTAGATCGGCGCAACCTGCCCGTTGTTCTTAACGTCTAAGTAAATGGCACAAGGTCCCCTTGAAGGGGGTGAATATGACATCAAGTCTCCAGCTGCTCTTTGGAGTGATTTTGCTTGGTAATTCGCTCATGGCTGGCGCGCACCCCGCCGCCGCGGATTCCGGCCACGCCCGCATCATTCGTCTTAGCCTCGTCCAAGGAGATGTGCGTTTTACCCGCGATGCCCACGGCGATCCGCTCGCTGATGAAAAAGCGGTCTGGGAGACCGCCGTCCTAAATCTTCCAATCCGCCAGGGCTATATCATCGCCACGGATCACGGCCGCGCCGAAGTCGAATTTGAAAATGGCGCCATGGCGTTCTTGAGTGAAAATACCGTTCTTGAGTTTTACGATCTCTCACTGGACGACGGCGCGCGCACTACGCGTCTAGTCCTCCGCCAGGGAACCGTTTCGGTCTATGTCAACCCCGGCGGAGACGATTATTTCAGCGTTACCGGCGGCGACTTTACCGTCGAAGCTGCGGGACGCACCAGCTTCCGGCTGGATAATTTCGACGATGGCAGCAACGTGAACGTCACCAAAGGCCACGTTAATGTTCTTCATAAGAAGAGCACGACGCCCCTTGAGCAGGGCCAGTCTCTCTCCATGCGCGCGGGCGACGATTCTTCTCTCAACGTTGGAAGGTTGCCCGATAACGACGATTTTGACCGTTGGGTGTCCGGCCGCGTCGACAGCGTGGTAACAGCCACGACCGCGGCGATGCAGTATACCAGCGCGCCTTACACTTATTCTTCCGGGTTTAGCGATCTCTACACCTACGGCTCGTGGTTTCCCGTTGCCGGCTACGGCTACTGTTGGCGGCCCTACGGGGTCGGCATGGGCTGGTCGCCATTCAGTTACGGCAATTGGTTTTACGATCCGTTGTTCGGGTGGACGTTCCTGGGGAATCAACCCTGGGGCTGGTTGCCTTATCATTATGGTGGATGGCTCTTCCAGCCGGGATTTGGATTTCTTTGGTCGCCGTTTGGTTTTGGCGGAGTGCGCGGACCGGTCCGGTTTCGCCCAGTGACTGGTGTATTTGTCCACTCCGGCGCAACGCTTGCGCTCGTACCTTCTCATCCGATGGACGTGCGCGGGAAGACGCCGATAAATCTGGCGCAAGGCGCATTTCCTGTCAGCACGGGAAGAATTTCAGAGAGAATGGTCGCTGGCTCCAGCGCGGAGTGGAAAGCCCTTAAGCAGCCCCCGCGTGAAGCGTTGAGCGGTTCCTTAGCTGTGTCCGCGCCTCCTGAACGCCTCTCCCGCACCGTCTTGGCAAGCAATGCCGGAGCGCGTGTCGTCACCTTCAACAAGTATTCCTCAATCGCTTACAGCCCGCAGGAGCATCGCTTCGTCAACAACACAGGGCTCCCGGTAGAAAACAAAACCGAAAAAAATTCCGCATTCAGTCTCGAAAATCAACGAACCGGAAGCGCGCGAGTGGAAACCTCCACCGGCTCTATCAGCGCACCGGGTCTTCCTGAGGGAGCAACGAGAACCTGGAGCAACAACGGCGCGAGCCGTGCCGAAACACCCCATGCCTGGGCGCGCACAACAACGGCGCCTCCTGCATCGCGCGCGATGACGCCGCCTTCACCATCCCGGGTCTATTCTCCTGGAGGCGAACGCGGCGGTTCGAGCGGGAGTTCCTATCGAGGAGGGTCCGCGCCATCGCATCCGTCCGCGCCGGCACCGCACCCGTCGGCACCTTCCGGTCGCCCGCACTGATTATATTCCGCGATACAAAAAGGAGGCTCCGGATTCCGGAGCTTCCTTTTTGTATTTCTAAACTCAGGAAAACGTCAAGCCCGCATAGCCGACCACCGACCGGACATCGCCAGAAACATCAGCCGAAGTGGCGTACTTTACCAACTCCGCTTTTTTCGCGCCCAGAGCTTGCAACGCGGTGAGCATGGCCACCGCGGGACCCAGTCCACACATGGAAATCTCCTCCTGCCTGCAAGTCTCGTAGAGCCCGTGAGCGTTTAAACCCATCAATTGCTCGATCGCTTTACCGTCCTTCACGCGCGTCGTCGCATCATCTTCATAGTGATTCAGATCCGACGTTGTGAGCAGCAGGACATCCTCACTCCGTGAAGCCAGCGCCCGCGCGATTCCTTCTCCCACGAGAACTAAGTCCTCGAATCGCACCGTGCCCAGCGCCAGCGGCACAAACGTAAAGCCCGGCACAAGCACTTGCAAGAAAGGGAGCTGCACTTCCAGGGAATGTTCGGCGCTATGCGCAACGCTGTCTTCGCGGAACAAGCCGCATTCCCGGAGCAACACTTTAGCCAATGATTGGTCGATCTCGACATCGCCAAGCGGCGTGCGCCAGGCGCCGCGCGAAAGGATCGCAGCTTGTTCTCCCCGGGGGAAATGGCGCACACCGAGGATCACTATTTCCCTGGACAGCGCGATGCGTGAAAACACCATTCCTGCGACTTGTCCCGAATACACGTAGCCTGCATGCGGCACAAGACAAGCCTTCACCTGCTCTGGGGGAGTGGCATTTGCTTTAATCGTATATCTACGGACAAGTGTGGTCAGTTCGACGGGATCCGAAGGATAAAAGCGTCCGGCGACGGCAGGGAGGCGAAGCACCGTCTGGCTCCGTGTATCAAACAGGCTTCGAAGGCTTGCCCTTGATGTTCATTGCTTTTTGCGTTGCGGGATCGTAGAAAATCGTAACCTTATCGCCGTATTGATACCCGCCCTTGTCGATGATCTGCTGCATCTTGGCGGAGACTTGCTCGCTCAGCGAAAAAGTCTGGATGGCCATATCGTTGCCCTTGGCGCGGGCAGTGATTTGCGTGATGTTCGCGTGCATCACCGTACCTTCGAATTTTGCCCACTTGGAGGGCTTCGGCTTCAGCGCATTTACGACGATGGGAACTGCCGTGTCCACGACGATCGGGGTTATTACGGGGTCCTGCGCCGCGGCCGGCGCGCAGCACGCCGCCGCCAGCGCCAGAAGCGCGGGAATTCCTATGCTTGCCGACTTCGCAGAAAGCTTCATTCCATATCATCCGTTGCAATTCGCAGCGATTTCAGAAAACGCAAGTCTTGCGGCGTCATCGCTAGTTTCGCCACCGGCTTCTTTTCCCTCTCCGGCTCATCCATCGATTCCTGGTCTACCTGAATGCGCAGCGACTCCAGGAAGCGCCGATCGAGCGTCGTCAGCTGTGCGGCCTCGGCCGCAGCCGCGTCGCGTTTGGCGAGGCCAATGGTCGCGTCGAGCTTCAACACAATGTCGTAACCGTGGGCGCGCACGCCGGCAATCGCGCCGGTAATCCGGTCCGACTCCGAAACCGTATCGTTAATCGCGTGCCCCAATTCGCGTAGCAGGTTTTTCAGGCGATCGTCGAGTTGCAAGGCTGGTTCTCCCTACTTCAACCGCCATTCTAGGCCCACGTTTTGTTGGATACAAGTAACACTCTCACCGTTGTCTCCAATCTGTTCACAGTACTTCCGGCCAGTTGCCGTGCCCTGTCCCGATTGGCACGGCCGCTTCCGCAGGCGCTCTGGGCGACTTGAAGTGAATGGCGCGCCCGAAATAAAAAACTTCGGTCCACCAGCTCCCCGCACTCAGCCATGCGAGCGGACGCCCTGCTTTTTGCGCTAAACTGCTGTCATGTCCACGGCGGCATCCGCGGTCCCGACCGAACAGCCGAGTGGTTTTCGACGTGTTTGGCGCACGCTCAAGCAACTCTTTCATGAGCTTACGGGAGCGATTTTCGGCGTTCTCGCTCTGGGCTGGCTGAATGCCGTTTTTCGTTCCTGGACCCGCGACGCCGCTCACTGGCTTCTGGGTGTCGCGCTGATCGTTGCCGCGCTGTTCGCCTTTTTCTCGGTGACCTCGTTCCGCCGCGCGCGCAAGGTATAGCGCTGGAAGCAATTGAGGAGACAGAGGAAGCAATCGGTTAGGTTCTCTTAGATGTCCGACACCAAGACAAAATCCGCCGAACGCAAGGACCACTTCACAACCATCTCGGGACATCCCGTCGATCGCCTTTATACTCCCGAGAGTCTTCCTCATTGGAACCCCGAAGAAGCGCTCGGCTATCCCGGTGAATTTCCCTACACCCGCGGAATTTATCCCACCATGTACCGTGGCCGTTTCTGGACCATGCGCCAGTACGCCGGCTTTGGTAGCGCCGTCGAATCCAACCAGCGCTACCGGTATCTTCTCAGCAAAGGCCAGGCAGGTCTCTCCGTCGCTTTCGATCTTCCCACGCAGATTGGGATGGACTCTGACCATCCGCTCGCTCAGGGTGAAGTCGGAAAAGTCGGCGTGGCGATCGATTCGCTCGAAGACATGGAGACTCTGTTCGAGGGCATTCCCCTCGAGAAAGTCTCCACCTCCATGACCATCAATTCGACGGCGGCGATTCTTCTTTGCCTCTACGTCGCGGTGGCCAAAAAACAAGGGGCCGATCTTGCTCGGATTTCCGGCACGGTTCAGAACGACATCCTCAAGGAATACATCGCCCGCGGCACATACATTTATCCCGTGCGCCCGGCCATGCGCATCGTCACCGACATTTTTGCGTGGTGCCGCGACTCACTTCCCAAGTGGAACACCATCTCCATTTCCGGCTACCACATTCGCGAAGCCGGCTCGACCGCCATCCAGGAAGTCGCTTTCAGCCTTGCGGATGGCATTACTTATGTTCAGGCCGCGCTCGACGCCGGCCTTTCCGTCGACGATTTTGCACCGCAGCTCTCTTTCTTTTTCAACGCGCACAATGATCTGCTCGAGGAAATTGCCAAGTACCGTGCGGCACGCCGCCTGTGGGCCCGCATCATGCGCGATCGCTTCTCTGCCCGAGATCCGCGCTCGCTGCTTCTTCGTTTCCACGTGCAGACCGCGGGCTCTTCCCTGACCGCGCAGCAGCCCGAGAACAATATTGTGCGCGTCGCCATTCAGGCGCTCGCCGCCGTTCTCGGCGGCTGCCAGTCGCTGCATACGAACTCTCTTGACGAAGCCCTCGCGCTCCCCACCGAGGACGCCGCGCTTATCGCTCTGCGCACCCAGCAGATTCTTGCTCACGAGACCGGCGTCACCAACACGGTTGACCCCGTCGGCGGCTCCTATGCTATCGAGCACCTCACCTGCGAAATCGAAAAAGGCGCGCTTGCCTACATTGAAAAAATCGACGCCATGGGCGGCCCTTTTGGAGGAATGCTGCGGGCCATCGAGAGCGGCTTCGTCCAGGGTGAAATCCAGAAAGCGGCCTACGAATTTCAGCGCGCCATCGAGCACAAAGAGCAAATCGTTGTCGGCGTGAATGACTTCGTGGCTGAAGAAGATCGCACTATCCCAACACTTCGCATCGACGAGGAAATCGAACGCTCGCAGATCGCACGGCTCAACGCTCTCCGCGCCAAGCGAGACTCCGCCCGCGCACAATCGGCGCTTGTCGAGCTGCAGCGCCGCGCCGCCTCGACGGAAAACCTTCTCCCCGCCATCCTTGCCGCCGTCGAAAGCTACGCCACCGTCGGCGAAATCTCCGACGCCCTCCGCCGCGTCTTCGGCGAATATCAGGAATCCGTAGTTATCTGAATTTAGGATGATTTCGAATCGGGCGATCCTTCAGGCGGCACGGGAATTGGCGGACGAACACTTTCCCAGTCTTTCAGCCGGAACACGCTATAAACGCGATCGGAAAAGCAGAAATAAAGAAACCAGAGGAACATCATCACACACCTTCCGAGGTTCAGTGTGAAGGACTTTGGAAAGTACTTGGCATCCAAAGCCACTGATACGGCTGCAATGGCAATCTCTGCTCCGAGAGCCAGCCTTAGCCGTTCGACCCACACCCATTCGCGTTTTTTCAGCATTATCATGGCGATTCCGATGACGACACCCAGGGCAAACAGGCGTGGATGCACCGTAGCCATCAGCGCCAGATGATGCTCGCAGTCCGCTTTGGAGGAGGGAAGGAATACGCGATAGTGAGCGAAAACATCGTAGGCGTAGGCGACGAGCAAAGCATAGATCCAATAGTAGAAGTAGAGAAGCCAGCCTCCGATGGATTCCCTGCGGCGCAAGTAACTTGCGACGGCGAAAATAAGCGCCAACGGCAGAAAGACTCGATTGAGTGGATTCGAGGGTGCAGCTACAGATTGTAGAATTTCCACGTACATGCAAGCGCTTAACCGGCAATTCGACAATGAGCACGTTAGTGGTCGATCGGGAAAGCGTCAAGTCATATCAGAAGCGGCGTTAGACTCTTACCGCTTCGCCATACGGTAACGCACAGTTTCACTGGGAAGCGCTATACCAAGCCTACGCCCGCGAACACTCTGTAGTATTCTGCGCGAATCGAGAACTATGAAATTAATTCTTGCCTCCGCATCCACACGTCGCGCCGAGATCCTTCGCGACGCCGGCTTGTCCTTTGTGGTGCTTTCTTCCGCCGTCGATGAGACTCCCTACACGAATGAATCGCCTCATGATTTGGTCGAGCGTCTTGCTTCCGCCAAAGCTGAGCTTGTCGCGGCTCGCGCTATCGGGCCCGCGATCGTCATCGCCGCGGATACCGTTATTTCCCTCGATGGCCATATCCTCGGCAAGCCGCGCTCCAGCGACGACGCGCGCCATATGCTCGAGAAACTTTCCGGCCGAACCCATTCCGTCGTCACTGGCGTGGCTCTCATCCGCCTTCCGGACTCCGAGCGCCGCACTTTCGTCGAGTCCACTCTGGTCCACTTTGCGGCTCTCTCCACCGAGCAAATCACCCGCTACCTTGCCACCAGTGAGCCACACGACAAAGCCGGCGCGTATGCCATCCAAGGCCACGCCGGGCGCTTCATCCCACGCATCGAAGGGTGCTATTTCAACGTCGTCGGCCTTCCACTCTCGCGCCTCTACCACGCCCTCACCCAACTTGGCTGGTCTGAAGACTAACGCAATCGCAGGTCCGTGGATCGCCCTCCGTACAGTCGCACGCGAAGGAACCGCTTTTCGCCTTATAATCACGCCCATGAGCGACTCTCCTCGCGAGTGGGTAGACGGCTCCGCCGTTCGCCTGGACCGGCAGGACCCTTACCTGCGCCTCCAATCGGTTACGATTTACGTTCGCGACCTCGACCGCAGCCTGAATTTTTACCTCGATCAGCTCGGCTTCCAATTGATCTTTGACGCCCGCGTTCAAGCCGGCCGCCGCTGGATAACCGTTGCACCTCCGGACGGTACCGCGAATCTCACGCTGGTCGCGCCCGAGCCCGGCTCAGAACAGCACAAGCTCATTGGCCGTCCCACGCAAGTCGCCTTTGTCACCGAAGACGTGATTGCCAAGTTCCGTGAATGGAGCAAGCGCGGAGTTCGCTTCAACTTTACTCCGCGTCTGCGGCGTCTCAAGCATGAGGCGCAGATGCGCGTCCAGCAATTGTCCGGCCAATCGCCACCCGGCGCAGAGCACGCTCCGATTTGGGGTGGGGTCTTTACCCGGTTCAGGGATGTTGACGACAATTCCTTTTCGCTGGTCAGCTTCGACGAAGTGACCCACGCTGTCGAAGCGCAACGCCGCGCCATCGTCGAGAAGCTCGAATCCGAACGCCGCGTGGTTCAGGAACTTGAAATTGCCAAACAGGTCCAAGCCAGGCTCTTCCCACAGTCGCAGCCGCTCCTGAAGACCCTTGAATATGCGGGCCTTTGCCTCCAGGCTCGCAAGGTCGGCGGCGACTATTACGACTTCTTAGATCTCGGCCAGAAACGCCTCGGTCTCGTAATCGGCGACATCTCAGGAAAGGGCATCGCAGCCGCGCTCTTGATGGCCAATCTGCAAGCCAATCTGCGCAGCCAGTGCGCCATTGCATTGGATCAGCCGCAGCGCCTTTTGCGTTCGGTGAACCAGCTCTTTTGCGAAAATACGCCGGACGGCGCCTTCGCCACCCTTTTCTTCGCCGAATATGACGACCAGCTGGGCCGCTTGCGTTACGCCAATTGCGGCCATCTCTCCGCCCTTCTCCTCCGCAGCGACAACACGTTGGAGCGCCTCGATTCCATCGCCACCGTGCTCGGTGTCTTCAAAGAATGGGATTGTGAAATTGCCGAACGCCAGCTTTGCCCAGGAGACACCCTGGCGCTCTACACCGACGGCATCACCGAGTCATACAACCCCGCCGAAGAGGAATTCGGAGAACATCGCCTGGTAGAGGCCTTACAGCGCCATCGTGCGCTGCCTTCACAGACCTTGCTCGCTTCGATTGTGGAGGAAGTCCGTCAGTTCAGCCCCAACGAACAGCGCGACGACATGACCCTCATCATTGCCAAACATATAGGCAACTAAAATCGCTCTCTTGTGGCTGCCATTCAAGACTAGCGCGGCTCTAAAGTTTTCTAAAAAAAACAAAAGGGGCGGCCACAGGCCGCCCCTTTTGTTTCAAAGCAAAATTCAATTACCGCGCGCTACGCCTTCTTCTCATCCGCCGGCTTGTCGGCCGGAGCAGATGGCTGTGCGGGCGGCGTCGATTGTCCCTGGGAATTGCCATGCATGCCTTCCTTGAAGCCGCGCACGCCCTCGCCTAGCCCACGCATCAATTCGGGGATCTTCCGGCCTCCAAAAAGAATCAGCACGACGACCAGAATGATCAGCCAGTGCATTGGAAATTCCATAGTACCTCCTACGTTTGCCAAGCAGACTCTAACACGCCTTTAGGCCATCGCCTGGACGTCCACTGGCGGGAAGTCAGAGTATAACACGCTCGTCCCCTGCCCGCCGCGTCACGCGTTCCCGGTCCAGGTATTCCAGCAGCGGGATGGCGTATTTCCTCGTAATTCCCGCCAACTCCTTGAAAACAGGCACGCTGATGCGCTCACCCCTCTCTTTCTTATACCCAGAGAGGCGCTCGCGCAGTTGTACTAGCGCCTCCCGGTGGAAGATCAGCTCCGGCGAGACTCGCACCAAGCTCTTTTCGCGCAAAAGAATCTGCAGCAGCTTTTCCGCGCGTCTCGCTTCGACGGTAAGTTTCGCCAGGACTTCCTTCACGGCCGGTACAGCGAGCCCGGCCGATGAAAACGCTTTCTCAATTTGTTCTTTCGCGCGCGCTTCTTCGGGCAGCAAGGCGATCTTTGCTCCTGCTCGCCTCACAAGTTCGCCCTGTAAATCGATTTTCTTTCCGCTGGCTAGTTCTTCCAGCGCCGCGCGAAATGTCTCCGCGCTTACCCTTCGCCCCAGGCTCACGCGCAAGTCCTCGCGAAAGATGCCCGGCAGTAGCGGATTCTCTTTGTGAAATTTCTCAACATTTGCGGCAATTTTTGTGCTTACGTCTTCAAAGGTTTTTCGCGCTACTATCGTAAGCGGATCCGTGGCGACCACTCTCACCTTTTTCTCGGCGGCAAGTTTCTCGACCACCTCTTGAATCTCCTTTTCCTGCCTGCCCGTCCGCGCTACCAACTCCGGCCCGGTCAGTCCAACGGCGCGGTTGGCCGTTGCAAGGACCATGGAAGCCCGTTCCGCCATCGCCGCAACAATTTCCTCGCGCTTGCCTCCCTCCAGCGTTTCGAGAAACGCTGCGCGTCCCGTATCCCGCAGAAGCGGGCGGCGCGCCAGGGAATCCAGGATCACGCCGCCGCCAATCGTAATCACAGGGGAAAACTGCCGCACAATGAAGCGATCTCCTGGCAATAGCAGCGCCTCGTCCTGCAGCCGCAGTTGTGCCAGCGCACTCTGCCCCGGCGCAATGTCGCTGTGGCCGTACAGCAAGATTTCAGCGATTGTCTCGAGCGTTCCCGCGTGAAAATGAACGCGTGCCCGATGCTTCAGTTTTTGGGCGGATGGCAATAGCGTCAGGCGCGTGTCGACCCGCCGGCCCGCGCGAAACCTCCCCGGAACCGCCAGCGTCATGCCGCGTTTCACGGCAGTATGCTCGATCCCCGCCAGGTTCACTGCCGTCCGCTGGCCCGCGAAAGCCCGCTCTACGCTCTTGCCTCCGGACTGTACGCCGCGCACCCGCAACCACTGGCCCTTGGGGAAGAGCTCAACTTCGTCACCCGCGCCGACGCTCCCTGAAATCAATGTCCCCGTCACCACCGTCCCGAAACCTTTCATGGCAAACGCGCGGTCAATCGGCAGCCGGAAATGCCTCCCGGCGTCTTTTCCTACCGCCTGCGCGGCAACTTCCCGTAAAACGACCTTTAATTCTCCAATGCCTGTGCCCGTCTTCGCGCTCACGGAGACCACCGGTGCTCGCTCCAGAAACGACCCGCGCAGATATTCCTCGACTTCCAGCTTCACCAGCCCCAGCATGTCGGCATCAATCAAATCGGTTTTCGTGAGCACCACGATTCCGCGCTGCACGCCCAGCAGCCGGCAAATGTCAAAGTGTTCCCGGGTCTGCGGTTTGATCGATTCATCCGCCGCAATCACCAGCAGCACCAAGTCGATTCCCGCCGCGCCGGCGAGCATATTGCTTACAAACCGCTCGTGACCCGGAACATCGATAAATCCCAGGCGCACGCCATTCTCTTCCAGAAATGCAAAGCCTAGATCGATGGTTATGCCGCGTCGCTTTTCTTCCGCGAGCCGGTCCGGATGAGTTCCCGTCAGCGCTTCGACTAATGCCGACTTGCCATGGTCGATGTGCCCGGCCGTTCCTACAATTACGCTCTTGATGGGGGTAATCATGGGACAAGAATCCATTCCACGGCGGTTACCGGCAGTGCATGCTTCTAGCTTTGCGAATCACTTGCGATGCTACTGGAGAACGCAACGGGGGGTCAAACGACCGAAGAAAACCAATGAACGGCGATGGAGCATTTCAAAGTTATTTGCGGCCAATCTGTATTGGTCCTTCTAATTTGCAG
>JACXTT010002419.1_pt1 | contig 29672 bp, 21 predicted proteins | sample 9270951 | NCBI WGS metagenome assembly JACXTT01 (sample SAMN15532306, study PRJNA645909) | rock metagenome | isolation source: weathered quartz diorite | place: Puerto Rico | collected 2017-06-21 | reverse complement strand
CTCGGGCGCGTGCACTGGGTTTCATTTTTTCGGAGCGGGGGGGGTCGGTCGGCAAGCCCGCAGCGGGAGGGTTACACCGTGTGAGTTTGATGTCAGTCGACAGCGAGGGCGCTGGTTCCACACGATTCGCGGTCGCGCGAGCCTCCAGTTCCTGATAACGCGCCTGAAACGGGCGCACCACTGCCGGATCGAACGCTGTGCCGGCCTCCGCCGCAACTTTGGCCATGGCCTCATCCAAAGGCAACGCCCGGCGGTACTGCCGGTCGGATGCCAATGCATCGAGGCAATCTACCGCTGCCAGGATTCGCGCGCCGATTGGGATCTCGGTTTTCTTGAGTCCGTGCGGGTAACCGCTGCCGTCCCATTTTTCATGATGCGAGCGGACTATCGGCACCACCGGATACGGAAACTCGACTCTCTCCAAGATCTCTGCACCCACCACCGGATGGATCTTCATCTTCTCGAATTCGGCGCGCGTTAATTTCCCGGGTTTCGAAATGATGTGTTCGGGAACCGCCAGCTTGCCGATGTCATGCAGCACCGCGGCGGCCCGCAGAGCATCCAGCTCCACTTCCGTCAGCCCCAGATCTTTTCCGATTTCCAGTGCATAGAGCTGCACTCGCTGCAGGTGATCGTGCGTCGTGTGATCCTTGGCGTCAATCGCCAGCGCCAGCGCCTCGATCGTGCGCAGGTGCAGGCTGTTCATTTGTACAATGTGTTTCTTCTCCTGCTCCGCTTGAGCCATGTAGGTTCTATTGGATCGATGCACCAGGTACACCAGCGGCAGACAGATGATCGGCAGCTCCCACTGAATCGAGCGAGGCACGGTGCCTACTAACCACGCCAGCGATGATCCTACAACGTAGAAGGGCAGCATCCAACGATAACCGCGCCATACTGTGAAGAGCCCTTTGCCCTCGGTAAGAGCGATGATAGATGCGATCGGAAAAGTGTTTGCAAAAAAGAACCCGACCGCGAGTAAACCCAGGCTGACCGGCTCGACTACACGGTTGCGCAGATATCCGAACACCAGCGCGGAGGCATAGATCGCGGTCTCGAAGGCGCAAACGCTAAACAGCACTTGGATGGGCTGAGGGCGGCGTTGCGTCCGCCAGATGCACTGCACCAGCATCGAAACCGCGCCGAGCACGAGCGTTTCCGAGAGGCTCAGGTTCACTATGCCGACCAGGATGAGCAATGCCAGCACGGACGCTGCTCCGGTGACGCCCGGAAGACGAACCTTGAGGATCGCTGCGAGAACGGCAGTGGCGACGAACGAGAAGAACCTTAGTTGATCGTGCGACTGCCAATTGAGCAGGCACGACAGCAAGGTCGACGCGCCCAGCACAATGTTTGCGCACACATAGAACTGAGCCAACCGCTGGCGAATGTTCGGAGATGCGCGGACCTGTAACAAGTCGCCAGCCCTGCTTTCGTTTTATTGCTCGCCCTGCGTCGAGGTGCCCCACGACGCCGCGGTGCCCCAGGAAGCGGCCGTACCCCAGGAAGCAGCAGTACCCCAAGAAGCGGCGGTACCCCACGATGCCGCGCTGCCCCAAACTGCCGCCGTGCCGCTTTGACCCGATTGCAACACTGTCGTTCCCCAAACCGCGGCCGTACCCCACGAAGCCGCATTGCCCCAAATCAGCCAGGGATTGCTCGTAAGGTATGCAGTCTGCTGAGCCGAATTGTAGTAAACCTGCGGAGAAGCAGCCGAGCTAAACGCCCGTTCATAGTTCGACAATGCCGCAGCGATATCTAAATATCCTGCGCCAACAGTAAATAGATCGTAGACGCTCGGATACACGCCGCCCGTGGTCGGATCGTAGGCCACACTGTAGAGCGGAAATTTCTTATTGGCCGTCTTCATGATCCGCGCCTTCACCGTGTCTGGATTCAGCGTCGGATCTTTCTGCAGCATTAAAGCGACGGCGCCCGAAACGACAGGCGTCGCCATGCTTGTACCGCTCAGCCGGAAATACGCCGGCGAGTTCTGGTAGGTCGAACTCGTGTAGTACGACGGAGCGACCACATTTCCCGGATACTCATTCGCCAGCGTCGACCCGGGTGCGAGAAGCGAAACCACCAGATTGCCCGGCGCGACCACATCCGGCTTGGCCGTGAGATCGATATAGGTAGGACCCTTTGAGCTGTAACTGGCGATCTGGTCGTCGCTGCGGTCCATCGTCGATTCGGTCTTCATCGCGCCGACCGTGATCGCGTGTGGACTGTTGGCGGGCGACAAAACAGTGGCGTAACCGTTGCGTCCCAGATTACCCGCCGCTACTACTACCACGATTCCGTTATTCCAGGCGGCTTCTACAGCCTGACACAGCGGGTCTTTGCTGCAGCTCTCATAGATCGGGCGGCCGAGCGAAAGATTGATCACTCGGATGTTGTACTTGCTCTTGAGCTGCACTGCTTTGTCGATGGCCGAGATCACAGCGCTGTCATTGCTCAGGCCGTTAAGGTCCAACACTCGCAGATCGACCAGGTTGGCGTTGGGAGCAATGCCCTTCAGTGTGCGGAACGATCCTGCCTTCGACGATGAACTTCCATTCCCGGCTACGATTCCGGCGACATGCGTACCATGACCGAAGTCATCGTAATACTTGGACCCGCTGATGAAGCTCTGCCGGTACACTACTCGCGATGATCCCCAACGTGAGTTAAGATCCGGATGTGAGTAGATTCCGCTATCGATAACCGCAACTCCTACTCCGCTTCCATCCAATCCCGAATTCCACGCCAGCGGCGCGTTCACGGCCCCGGCGCTGTAGTCCAGCGATGCCAAGACGTTTCGGTCCAGCGAGATGTAGTTCACATTCGATTGGTTGGACAGGGTGATCACGTCGGCGCCGGTCACCGTCATCGCCACGGCGTTCAGCAGTGAAAAGGCAACCTTCACCACGCCGCCCACAACATTGACGACCGTGCAGACCACGCCTCCCAAGAGCCCTCCAGTACAAGTCTGCGGCGGCGAGTTGTATTGAACAATGACGTTCACCGAAATGGCCGGATTCGAGAGCAGCGGAAGCAGGTCGGGCGAAATCTTCGAATTGTCCGCAGACGCGAGGCCGACGGCCAAAAGAGCGAGAACGACATATCGCGTAAGCTTTCTGAGACAGATCGCGGAGAGAGCTTGCATGGCGCGATCTTAAAGGCAAGCGTCATGCCACCCGGGAGATACGCCTTAACCTGAAGGAAAGAAACTTAGTTCACGTTGGGGTGTCCATAGGCGACCACCTTAGAAAGCGCCAAAATGTCCCAAATCCCAAGACAGCGTGGCTGGGTCAAAACTCGGAAAGGACCTGGTGGCGGCTTGCTTTACCAGGCCAGCGCGAGCGCGTTGCTCCGCGGATCAGCCGCTGCCGTGAGCGTCCCGTTCTACCAATCCACCAGGACCGCCGCGCTCGAATTGAGCGACCACGGTCCACGCACGGTCACTTTGTGGCCGCGCTTTGCGAGATCCGCACGCACCGAATCCGGGATACGCCCCTCGAGCGCGAGATCGCCCGGATACATCGTGTGCGGGAATGTGGAGGCCGGGAACGAGCGCGTAGTCCAGCGCGGAGCTTCGATCGCTTGCTGCGCGTTCATGCCGAAATCGACGATGTTCAATAATGTCTGAATCGTCCGCAGGCACTGATCGTCGGCGCCCGGACTGCCGGTCGCCAGGAAAGGCTTTCCGTCCTTCAACACCAGCGTGCCCTGTAAGGTGCTGCGCGGACGCTTCTGCGGCGCGAGTGCATTAGCGTGCCCCGCGACGAGCGAAAAGTAATCGCCTCGACAATTGAGGATGAAACCCAGGTTGCCCATCACGATTTTTGATCCGAACGCGCTGTGCAGGCTGGGCGTGAACGTAATGATGTTCCGCTCTCTGTCCGCCACCGTAATGTAGCTGGTATCGCCTTCGTGATCGGCATTGCCTTTAAGGTTGACATCTCGCGGCCGATCCACTCGCTCGTAGCCCGGCGCGAACCGCCACACGTCGCCCGGACGAAATTCTTGCGAGGCCGTATCCGCATCGATCAGTCTGCGGCGCTCGGCGGCGTACTCTTTCGACAGCAGGCCCGGGTAAGGGATTTGGATGAAGTCCGCGTCACCGAGGTAGGTATCGCGATCCGCCATCGCCAGCTTCATCGCCTCCACCGACACATGTATGTAGTCAGCGGTATTGAGCCCCATCGCTTTCAGGTTGTATCCTTCGAGCAAGTTGAGCGCGACCAGCTCGGTCGGTCCCTGGGTGGCGGATGCATTCTTGTAAACCGTGTAGCCGCGATAATTCACCGACACAGGCTCCTCGAGCTTGGCCGAGTACTCCGCGAAATCTTGGTAGCGGAACAGGCCGCCGTTCTCTTCAGAAAACGCCGCCATCTCGCGCGCGATATCGCCTTTGTAGAATCGATCGCGAGCAGCCTTCAGCGCCGCTTGCCGGCCCTTTGACGCCGCTTCCTTCTCTGCTTCCACGAGCCGGCGTAGCGTACGGGCCAGGTCCGGGTTTTTCCATACTTCGCCGTCTTTCCAGACTTTACCGTCCGGCGCGCCGAAGAGTCGCATGCTCGATGGATATTTTGCGAGCGCCTTTGAGTTTAGCGATCCGCCGATCGGTACTCCGCGCTCGGCCAGTTCAATGGCGGGCGCAAGCAGCTCAGCGAAATTCTTAGTGCCCCACTTCGACAGCAGAATGTACCAGGCATCCACCACGCCGGGAACGGTGGCCGAAAGCAGCGAATCGTTGGCCGGAATTTTGCCGTCGCGATTCACCTTGTACCACTCGATAGTCGCGAGCTTGGGCGCGGTCCCTTCGGCGTTCAACGACACGACCTTCTTCAGCTTCGCGTCGTACACCAGCAGTTCTGCGTCGCCGCCGATCCCATTCAACGAAGGCAGTACGACGCCGAGCACTGCTTGCCCGGCCACGATCGCGTCAAAAGCATTGCCTCCCGAGCGCAACACGTGCTCGGCAGTCAGCGTGGCTTGCGGCATCATAGACGCGACGGCGTAGTCTGTACCGCGCGCCAATTGTTTCATCGTCTGCGGTGGCATTTGAGCGCTCAACGCGGACGCCACAATGCAGGTGAAAAGTGCAGCTATCGGGCGACCCATAGTAAGAGAGTATCGCACTGATCAAACGCCTTTCGGGAAGGTGATTATGCCTTCTGAGGCGTTTCGCGGCCACCAGGCCGAGTCCAGCCGGGACGAGGGCAATGGTAGACGGCTCGGAACCGTAACACCTTCGAGCGAGAACGCCATGTTGAACGTTGGTGCAGATCCACCAGTGACTGGAGGCCCAACAATGTCTGTCCCCATGCGCAGCCAGTCCGGAGCCAGGTTTGCATTGCGGATCCAGCTTTGCAGATCCGGCGAAAACGCGAATTGACCCACGATCGGCCGCTGGCCCGAAAGCCACAGAAAATTCCCAGCTGTGGGGCTGGAGAGCAGCACCTGCGGCACAAAGAAGTAGTGGTCGGCCGGCAGGCTAATCGGCGAGTTGAACGTAAACGTAAATAACACTTCCTGGCCTGATACAGGTCCTTCCCCGCCTGTCTTCTGGTTGGGACTCGGGTTGATCCCGTTCACGACACGACGAACGCCGGGCTCAATTGCGTTCCGTTGAAGCTCAACCCCATCGCCCCACCGGCTGCGCTGTCGCGATCGTCAAACGCCACATCACTAGGCGAGTTCGTCCGCGTCGGAACGCGCCCGGAAGGCGGATTCGCTGAGTCCAGGGGGAACACGCGATAGATCTCGATCGTAACCTGCGAAACTGAGCCGAGAGAAAGCCCCGCCGGTAAAAGCCCGGTGAATGTACCGCCGGTGATCATCGTCTGGGAATTCAACAGGAAGTCGTCCGCAGCCTCGATCTCGATCTGTCCTACTCCGGGCGGCCGCGAAGCCGCTCCGAGCTGGTTGGTTGCCGGCCCAGAATCGAAAATAGTTGTCGCTCCAGCTGGAATTACGAATGAGCAGGCTAGGGCTATGCTCAAAAAATAACGAGTCGCTGTCATCTTGTCCTCCGTATAGTCATGACCGCCCCAGCTGCCACGCGACCATCGGGCTTCATATTATATCTGGTGCAATGCGGTCCAGACCTAAGACAATCCCTTGGGCAGTACTATCCGGCCGCGAGGGTTTTAGGCCGCGCGGCTACTCAGTGGCGTTCTGGCGATCCTTCGGCAACGGCTTCGGCATCGGAATGCGCGGCATCATCTGGTCGCGCACTGCGGTGTGATACACGAACGTCGCCATGATCGCCGCGCCTTGCATGACGTCACCCGGCTGCACTCGATCGTAGACGTCCATGTTGGAGTGGTGCGTGCGCGTGTTGTACTCCATGGGATCTTGCATGAAGCCGAAGCCTGGAAGCCCCACGTAATCGAACGAAGTATGATCTGTTCCGCCCGGCCGCCGGGCGGTCAGCGCGGTCACGCCAGAAACCGTGGTAGCACCGAGATCGTGGAACGGCTTTAGCCACGCTTCGAAGATCGGCCTGACCTGATCGTTGCCCTGCGCGCCGATGCCGCGGAAGCGACCGGTGCCGGTGTCGTCGTTGTAATATGCCGACAGCTTGTAGTATTCCGGCTTCGGCTGCATGGTTTCACGATCGGCAAAATGCTGCTTGACGTAGGCTTGCGATCCGAGCAGGCCCTGCTCTTCCCCGCTCCACAGAGCAATACGCACCGTGCGGTCCATCTTGAGGTTCAGCGCCTTGAGAATTCGCACTGCTTCGATCGCCACTGACGAGCCGGTGGCATTATCGGTGGCGCCCGTACCGCCATGCCACGAATCCAGGTGCGCGCCGAGCATCACGATTTCATCCTTCTTCCGGCCGCCTTCAATCTCGCCAACCACGTTGAACGAATCGGTGGGCGAGTCGATGAATTGCGCCTTGATGTCGAACTCCAGCTTGACGGGAATCTTGTGCTCCAGCAGCCGCGCGATTCGGTTATAGTGCTCAGGCGTGACCGCCACCATCGGCGGCGGGACCGGATCTTTCACATCGCGCGATCCACCGGCCGCGGCGAATACTGTGCCTCCATCGCCGTTGTAGCCGTACTGCAGCACCACCAGGGCTCCCTCGTCGCTCAAAAACTGATTCACCTTCTTGCGGAAAGCGGCCTGCCGCTCACGCTCGGCGGGAGTCGTAGGTTGCGCTGCTGCCACCGGACCTCGGAATGGATTTCCTAGACGCGAAGGATCGAGAGCAGTTGCCCGCGCTTCCAGTTCCGTATCCGTTAGACGATGCCCCAGCGGCTCCAGAACCATGGTCAGTTGCTTCTGCGGCATCGACATTACGATCTTGCCTTTCAGCTTGCCTCGGAATTTGTCCAGATCCGCATCCGTGTTCAACGGCGCGTAGATCGCTTCGCCTTGCACGGCGCCATTGGTGCCGGGCGTCCAGGCCATCGGAAATCCGATCAAGGGCTGATACTGCGGCTCGATCATGTGACCGGCATAGTGGGAAAACGTCCAACTACGGCCGAACGGTCCCCACGATTCCTCGTGCACATTCGTGAGCCCGTATTCCTGCAGCCGCTTCGCCACCCAATCGCCCGCGGCCTTGTAACCCGGCGAGTTGGTGAGTCTCGGACCGTAGACATCGGTCAAGTAGAATTCGTGCTCCATCACTTTGGAGTTCTCGAACGCTTCTGCTTTAATGCGCTGAATCACCGACAGATCGGTCGGTTCCTGCGAGTATGCCTGGATTGCGGCCAATGCCAAGGCTGCTGCGAGTCCCAGGAGAAACGGGCGAAATCTCATCGTGTCACGGCTCCCTGCCTCTAGAGATTAAAACACAACCGGACTCGACTGGTTCGCGCCAGCCGAGTCCGGATTGAGGGGACCGTCGAATGAGGACGATTGATTTACCAGCGCCGAAAACCGCGATGGTAACGGAAGCTGAAACCGGGACTCCAGAAGGATCCGTAGTACGGTCCGAAGCCGCCGTAGAAAGGATAGTAGGGACCCGCGTAATACACGGGCGGCGGTCCGTATGCCGGCTGGCCATAGCGCGGGGGCGCAGGCCGGCGCAGTTCGCCGTTATCATAGTCGCGCTGAGACACGCGCGGGAACGCATCCGCGGATGCTTCCACAGTAAGCGGCGCATCCAGGCGGAAAGTCACCGGGGTCTCCGGATAAAGCACGGTGGGCCGTCCTCGCGTCAGCAGAACACCGATCGTGGAGGCGACAACGCCAGCCGCCGCGCCAACTCCCGCACCAACTCCGCCGTTAACTGCGGCGCCGATCGCTGCGCCGGTGGCGACTGTCGCTCCAATCGCCGCTGCGTCACGGCCATAGGATGTGTCTCCGTGCCGCTCCATCATCTTTGTTCGCACCGGGATCTGGCCCCCATCGGCCAGACTGATTTCGGTAAGCTCCAATCCCAGCCGCGAAAGTCCTTCCGCCCGACCGGCTTTCTTGGCTTCGGAAACTACTCCGCTCACCGTTTGACCGCGGCGCGCGATTACGCGCCCATTCGCGACGATCGGTTGGATGAGCGAACCCGTGAAATAATCGCCCGGCTGGTTGTGGTCGCTCGATAGCGGTTCGTCCAGACGGATCGCGATCCACGTGCCTGCCGGAATCGTGGCTCGCAACGGCGCGCCGGACGGTTGCTCATTCCGCGGAGGAGCTTGCTCATAGCGCGGAGGCGGAGCCTGTTCATATCGCGGCGACGCTTGCGATTCGGGCGGGGCCGGCGGAACGTCAGCCGAGGTCGACGGTTCAAACCTGCGCCAGCCTCCCGACGGCGGTGGCCCCGATGGGCTCGGATCTTGCGCGAATACTGGCGGAAGTCCGCCTACCGTTAATGTCATGAACGAAGCGAACAGGAATTGATTGATTCTCATAGTGAACTGGCCTTGCCGCAGCTTCCGTTGCATCTTGCATACCATCGGTAACTGCCTGTAACAGCGGAAATTGCGGCTATGCGCCCTGGCCGAGGGACACCATACGTGGTGGATTTCGGCCAACTATTCTCGGGACTGCTCGGCTAAACTGAGGATGCACCCGGGAGGTCATTGTGAAGCATGAAATCATCCTTCTGAGCATGCTTGCCGCTCTTGCATTGGCGCAAAATAGAACCATTACACCAACTCCAGTGCTGCGCGATCTCTGGGACGTTCACTATGCCGATCTCGAACCCCTGCTGGAGCGTCACCTCGCCAATAATCCGGATTCGCTCGAAACCATGGACGAGCTGGCCCGTGTCTACCGCGCTCTCGCAAAATATGAAAAAGCCGCGCAGCTCTACAAGAAAATCCTCGATTTGCGTCAGACGGCGTCCGGCCGTGACAGCCTGGACCTGGTACCGACGCTCGAGAGCTTCGCGCGAGTCCATCAATTGCTCAGCAAGCCCGCCGAGGCCGAGATCCTGCTCGCCCGCGCCATCGCGATTCGCGAGCGCACACAAGGCCCGGATCATACTGATGTCGCGACCGAATACAATGCGCTGGCCCGGCTCTTCTTCGTGCAAAAGAAGTTTCTGGAATCCGAGCCACTATACGTCCGCTCGATTCAGATCCTGGTGAAGAACTACGGCGAAACGGATCCGAAGCTGTGCCCCGCCCTGGACAGCCTGGCGTCCACGTTTCGGGAGCAAGCCAAGTTCGAGCAGGCCGAGCCCCTGCTGCGGCAGTGCCTCATCATCCGCGATACCGCGTCCGGGCCGGTTTCGCCCGACGTCGCAACCTCGCTCGATAGCCTCGCTTCGCTGTACTATGCACAAAAGCGATACGCCGATGCGCAGCCGCTGTACGAGCGATCGCTACAAATCTGGACCCAACTGATGGGCCCCGAACACCCCGTGGTCGCTACCAGTCTTGACAATCTCGCCGTCGTTTACGCCATGCAGAAAAAGTACGGCGAAGCCGAGCAGCTTTATCAGCGGTCGCTCGCGATTCGCGATACCGAGGACGCCGCCAGCCTCCACAACATGGCGCTCGTCGAGGAGGCCCTCAACAAGAACAAAGAGGCGGACGCGTTCTACAAGCGGATGGTCGGCCTGCCGGTCGACGATCTCAGCACGGCCCTCAAAGAGTACGCCGATTTGTTGCGCAAAATGAAGCGTCCAATGGAAGCGAACAAGATGGACAAGCGGGCCGATTCAATGGCAGATAAATCCAAATAATTTAGCGTCTTCCAGGATTTATCTAAAGTTTTTCAGTAGATCGATTTCTCGCCTTCTGGCCGAGTTTTCCAGCGCCTGTGAATCCACAACCATTGCCCCGGATATTCGCGGATGACGGCTTCCAGTTGGGCGTGCAGCCGCCGGGTATCTTCGGCCGCGTCACCGGTCATCTCGAGCGGCGGAAAGAACCGCAGAACATAGCTTTTCTCGGATTCGAGCCAGATCGCAAATCCAGGAATCACGGCCGCGCCTGTCCGTGCCGCGATCTTGGCGAAGGCCGTGTTCGCGCAGGCCTTGGTACCGAAAAAATTGACAAACACGCCCTCTTCGGGCGAAGTATTCTGATCGATCAAAATGCCGACTGCATCGTTCTCGTGCAAGGCTCGCAAAATCGCGCGAGCTCCGTCCCACTTTTCGATCAGCCTGTTGCCCGAAAGTTGACGGCGATGTTCGACCAGTTGATCGATCCGCCGGTTGTCGAGCGGCCGGATGACGACGTGCATCGGCTCGGTCATCAATCCGTGCGCGAAGGCGCTCAATTCCCAGTTGCCGAAGTGCGCCGTCGCGAAAAGGACGCCGTGTCCCGCTTTCTTGGCGGCCTGGAAATGTTCGAGGCCTTCGTAGCGGATCCATTGCGAGATGTTCTGAGCGTTGATCTGTGGAAAGCGCGCGAATGTGTAGAGCAGCCGGCCGATCGATTGGAAGACTTGATCGGCGATCGCATTTCGCTCCGCCGGCGTTTTTTCCGTATACGCAAGTTCGAGATTTCGGATCGCCACGCGGCGCAATCGTGGGATTGCCAGATCGAGCAGCTTGGCGTAGAACAACGCAAGGCCCGGCGAAGAATGCGCGAGCGACCACAGCACAAACCTGACGATGAAGTACTGGATGACTGCTATTCTATCCATCCTCCGCCGAGCACGAGGTCGCCATCGTAGAAGACCGCGCCTTGCCCGGGCGTGACGGCGCGCTGTGGTTCGTCGAAGTGGACCTCGGCACGCGCAGGATCTGCTGTTGGATAGATTGTCGCCAGCGCTGGAACATGCTTGTTGCGAATCTTGACGTGCCCACGAATCGGCGCGCCGATGGGCGCGATTGAAATCCAGTTCATGTCTTTGGCGGTGAGCCGTGCACGCAATAACTCTTCGTTGCGGCCGACGATCACGCGCTGAGCGGCGGGTTCAGTCGCGATCACGTACAACGGCTCGCCGGCGGCGATTCGCAATCCTCGGCGCTGTCCGACCGTGAATCGATGGACACCGTAGTGCTCGCCCAGAACGTGGCCTCCGCTATCGACAATCTCTCCACGCGTGCGCTCGGGTTCGATTCCCTGCTCTCGAAAGTACGCATCGATGAACGCCGCGTAGTCGCCGTTCGGCACAAAGCAGATTTCCTGGCTGTCCGGCTTTTCGGCAACCGGCAATCCCAGCTCACGTGCGAACTCGCGCACTTGCGGCTTGGTAAATTCGCCCAAAGGAAACTGTGTTCGAGCGAGTTGCTCCTGCTCGAGACCAAAGAGAAAATACGTCTGATCCTTCGATAAGTCGACACTTTTGCGCATTTGAAAGCGCCCGGTCGAGTCGTCATATGCGAGCCGCGCATAGTGTCCCGTCGCGATGTTTTCCGCCCCGACGCCCGCCGCCATGTCGAGAAACTGATCGAACTTCACGAAGTTGTTGCACAGCGTGCAGGGGATCGGCGTGCGGCCGGCGAGGTATTCATCAATGAACGGTTTTACCACTTGTTCTTCGAAGCGCTGCTCGAAGTTGACGACGTAATACGGAATTCCCAAATGCTGCGCGACGTAACGCGCATCGTAAACATCGTCGAGCGAACAGCAACGTCCGGTCGGCCCGCCCTCAGGCGCCAGCTCCGGAAGACGGCGCTGATTCCATAGCTGCATGGTCAAACCGACGATCCGCAACCCACGGCGATGCAAGAGTCCCGCGACAACGGAGCTGTCCACTCCGCCCGACATGGCGACGGCTATGGTTTTCTCAGACACTGGCGGTATAAGTAGGCGACAACTTGCGCAACTGTGCGACCGATTCCGACACGGCGTCGATAAGAGCATCCACTTGCTCTTCGGTGTTGGAGCGGCCCAGCGAAAATCGCAAACTGGCGCGCGCCCTTTCACGCGGCAATCCGATCGCGAGCAAGACATGCGATGGCTCGACAGCCCCGCTCGAGCAGGCCGATCCGCTCGACACCGAAAATCCTTTGAGGTCGAGTGAGATCACCAACGCCTCGCCTTCGAGGCCGTCGAAAAAGATGTTGGCCGTGTTCGGCGTTCGCCGCGAGCGCTCGCCGTTCACCCCCGAAGAAGGAACTTGCGCGAGTATTCCGTTTTCCAATCGATCGCGCAACGCGCCAAGGCGAGCCGATTCCACGGCGAGCGTCGATGCCGATGCTGCCGCGGCGGCTCCCAACGCAATCGCTCCCGGAACGTTCTCGGTTCCCGGCCGCCGTTCCCGCTCATGCTTCCCGCCGAACTGAATAGGGGCCAAATTGGTCCCGGCCTTCACGTACAAAGCCCCGACACCCTTCGGCGCGTAAAGCTTGTGCCCGCTGATCGAGTATAAATCCGCACCTAACGCCTTCACATCTACTGGAATCTTGCCGGCAGCCTGCACGCCGTCGGCATGCAGCAAGGCTCCGGCTTCACGTGCAATCTTCGAAATCTCTTCGAGCGGCTGAATCGTCCCCAGTTCGTTGTTGGCATGCATCACCGAAATCAGGACTGTTTCCGGACGCAACGACCGCCGGATCTCGGCCGGATCCGCGACGCCATCCCGACCCACTCGAACGTATGTCACATCGACGCCTTCACGCTCCAGTTCGCGGCAGGGATTCATCACGGCTGGGTGCTCGATGGCTGTCGTGATCACGTGCTTCCGCCCAGCCGGGTGCGACCGCACGATCCCCAGGATCGCCAGGTTGTCCGCCTCTGTCCCGCCGCTCAGGAAGACGACTTCCTTGGGATCGCAATGCAGCAATTCGGCCGTCTGCCGGCGTGCCAGCTCCAGCCGCTGCTTGGCTAACTGGCCGTCGTGATGAATGCTGGACGCGTTCCCATACACTTCAAGTAGCGCTGGAACCAGTACTTCGAGTACCGCTGGAGATACCGGCGTTGTCGCATTGTGATCGAAGTAGAAACGCTGCACTTCATCTATCAGTTTAACAACGTTACCGGACCGACTTGTTTTTCTTGGTACTACCTGTCAGAACTGTGGTGAAAACGGCTAAACTGAGTCGAGGAGAAACGATCGTGAACTATTCCCGCCGAGACCTCAGCCTGCTGCTTCCGGCTCTGGCAGCCGCAACCGCCGCGGCCCAGGAAGGCAGCAAAAACCTGCCCGCCCATGCTTACAAGTTCGAGGACCTTCCGGTGAAGGTGAACAAGACCAACCGGAGCCGGGCCGTCCTGCGTGGCGAGACGCATTCCGGCTTTCCGCTCGAAATGCACATGACCGAGCTCAACCCGGGCGAAGCTCCGCACCCGCCGCACAAGCATGTCCACGAGGAGATCTTCCTGCTGCGTGAGGGCACGATCGACGTCACCATCAGCGGGCAGACCACGCGACTCACGCCAGGTTCGGTCTCTTACATCGCTTCGAACGAGCTGCACGGGATCGTCAACACGGGAACACAACCCGCGCATTATTTCGTCATAGCTCTGGGCAACGACAATACTTGAAACCAGCGGTCTGCCTTTTAAGCGGCGGCCTGGATTCGGCGACGACCCTGGCATGTGCCCGCCGCGATGGTTTTGATTGCTACGCGCTCAGCTTCGACTACGGGCAGCGCCATCGCATCGAGCTTGACGCGGCGGCCAGAATTGCGGCGAATCTCGGCGCAGTGAAGCATCTCGTCGTTCCGATCGACTTGCGATCGTTCGGTGGATCCGCTCTCACCTCGAATATCGATGTTCCGAAAAATGGAGTGGGGCCCGGAATTCCGGTAACATACGTTCCCGCGCGCAATACGATCTTTCTTGCCTTCGCGCTGGCCTGGGCCGAGGTGCTGTCCTGTTCCGACATATTCATCGGCGTGAATGCGATTGACTATTCCGGCTATCCCGATTGCCGGCCCGAGTTCATCGCGGCTTTCGAACAGATGGCGAACCTTGCGACCAAAGCCGGAGTCGAAGGGCGCACGCGGGTTCACATCTACACGCCGCTAATCCAACTCTCAAAAAGCGAGATCATCAAGCTAGGGCGTGAACTCGGCGTGGACTTTCGCGCAACGCATAGCTGCTACGATCCGGATGAGCACGGCCGCGCGTGTGGATTCTGCGATTCCTGCCGCCTGCGCCGCAAGGGTTTCGCCGACGCGGGCCTCGAAGATCCGGTCGAGTATCGCACGTGAAGATCGCAGAGATTTTTTATTCGATTCAGGGCGAGGGTGTGCTGGCAGGCGTACCGTCGGTCTTCGTGCGCACCAGCGGCTGCAACTTGCGGTGCACCTGGTGCGATACCCCGTACACTTCCTGGCAGCCGGAAGGCGAAGAGCGGTCACTCGAGTCGATCGTCGACGAAGTGGCCCGCTATGGCGCGGAGCACGTTGTCATCACCGGTGGCGAGCCGATGATCGCGCCGCAAATCGAAGAGCTGACGCGCCTGCTGACCGGACACATCACCATCGAGACCGCTGGAACCGTGGAGGCCGATGTACGTTGCGATCTGATGAGCATCAGTCCGAAGCTTGCCAATTCCACTCCGCACGACCGCGACGGCGGACGCTGGGCAGCCCATCATGAGCGCTTGCGGTATCAGCCCGAGATCCTGAAAAGATTGATCGGCCGCTATCCTTATCAACTCAAATTTGTAATCAGCGATCCAGCCGACCTGGCCGAAATGCGCGACATCGTCACAAAAATCGGCGCGTCGAAAAAGTGTGTACTGCTGATGCCCGAAGGCATTGATCCCGCTGCCTTGGCCGAGCGCGGCCGCTGGCTCGTGGAACTCGCAAAGCAGGAAGGGTTCCGTTTCAGCCCGCGATTGCATATCGAGTTATGGGGCAATCGGCGCGGCGTCTGAAAACCTAGAGTTGCAGATCGCGTGAGGGCTATACTGATTACACACGGAGCTAAGCGTGTCCGAATCTGCGTATCCAGTTACGCGCTTGCTGATGGACTGGAACAACGGTGACAGCACCGCGCTGGATAAACTCACACCGCTGGTTTACGCCGAGCTCAAGCGGCTGGCCGAAAGCTACTTGCGGAAGGAGCGAGCCGGTCATACCCTGGAACCCACGGCGCTGGTTCACGAAGCCTATCTCCGGCTCGTCGACCAGTCGCTGCCGGAATGGAAAAGCCGATCGCATTTCTTTGGCGTAGCGGCGCAGCTCATGCGCCAAATCCTGGTGGATCACGCGCGGCGGCATGGCGCCGCCAAGCGCGATGGCGGAGAACGGGTCACGCTGACCGATACGGTCGCTATCACCGCCCACCGAAGTATTGATCTGCTCGCACTCGATGACGCGCTCAAGGAATTGGAGCAGGTCGATCCTCGCAAGACGCCCGCTTGAGAACCTCGGTTTTTCGCGGGACTTACTGTCGATGAGGTCGCGCAGATTCTGGATATATCGGTCGCGACGGTCCACCGTGAGATGAAAATGGCGGAGACATGGCTGTACAGCCGGCTAAATCCCCAATCGACTTGACGCCCCAGCGTTGGGCTCGGATCGAAGCGGCTTTCCATGACGCTCTAGAGCGTGAAGGCGGCCAACGCACGGCGTTTCTCGACGAAATCGGCTCCACGGACCCCTTGTTGCGCTCGGAATTGGAACGTTTGCTCGCTGTCGAAGACGCAGCCCGAGGATTTCTTGCCTCATTGACGACTGAGGCGATGGATTCACTTGGAATAACGGCGTCCGGTCCCGCGGTGGAATTGGCCGAGTTCGCGGGCAACCAACGATTCTTGCTGCAACGCAAGCTTGGCAGCGGAGGCTTCGGCACGGTCTACGAGACCCGCGACCGGGAGCACAACGCGATCGTCGCGCTGAAGACATTGCATCGCGCCGGTACTTCGGAAATCTACCGGCTCAAGCGTGAATTCCGTTCACTCGTGGATATCACGCATCCGAATCTCGTTTCCTTATACGAGCTGCTCTCCGACGGCGAACATTGGTTCTTCACCATGGAGCTGGTAGATGGAACCGACTTTCTCAGCTACGCCCGGCCCGACGGTTCACAATGCGACTGGACCAGGTTGCGGGCAACCCTGGCTCAGTTGGCTGCAGGTGTCTGCGCGCTCCATGATTCGGGCCGGCTGCATCGTGACCTGAAGCCATCGAATGTGCTGGTGTCGACCGAAGGGCGCGTGGTGATCGTGGATTTCGGCATGATCGCGGACAGCGAAGTTGAAGAGTTGCGTGGGCCGATCGCTGGAACGCCTGCCTACATGGCGCCGGAGCAGCTCGAAACCGGCCGCGCATCTGCCGCCACGGACTGGTATTCGGTCGGCATGATGCTATTCCAAGTGCTCACGGGGCGGCTGCCTTTCAGCCGCGAGATTCCTCAACTTCTAGCCGAGAAGAGAACGCCGCTCGCGCCACCGTCGCATTTCGATCCGCGGATTCCACATGATCTGGACGAGCTGTGTCAGGCGCTCTTGCGCTTGAATGCATGGGAGCGGCCTGGCGGGCGTGAAATCTTGCGGCTGCTCGATGCTGCCGATCCGGCGGGTTGGGCCGTGCTTCCCGAAGGGCCGCTGGTCGGACGTGAGCAGGAGCTTGACTCGCTCCACCATGCGCTTGGCATGGTCTCAGACGGCACTACCACTGTGGCATGCGTCGCGGGCAAGTCTGGCATGGGCAAGACAGTATTGGTCCATCATTTTCTCAACCAAGTCCGCCGGGATGGCCGATTTCTGGTTTTATCGGGGCGCTGTTATGAACAGGAGTCGGTCCCTTATAAAGGACTGGATGAGGTCGCCGATGCGCTCGCCGTCTATCTGCAACGCCTGTCTCGCGATGACGTGATGGCTGTCATGGATTCAAGCGTGGCTCTGGCCGCGCGCTTGTTCCCGGTGCTCCAGGCGTTTACTCCATCAGTTCAGTACAACAAGATTGACACTCAAGAGGTGCAACAGGCCGCCTTCGCTGCATTTCGAAGTCTGTTGAGACGATTATCGGAACGCTGTCCGCTGGTGATTCACATCGACGATCTCCAATGGTCGAATGCAGACAGCCTTCACTTGCTGACTGAGATTCTTCGGGCGCCCGGCTCGCCCGTTGCGCTGCTGATCGTATCGTTCCGCAGCGAAGCAGAGCAGGACTCCGGCACCGTCGATCCGGTGGCGGCTTGGCAGGCAAACGTCGCGACGCTCTGCCACACCATGCATGTTGCCGTGGGACAGCTTGCTCCGGACGAAGCGGATAAATTGGCATCGCTGTTGGCGCCGGAAATGCCTGACCGGGCCAAGTGGGTAGCGAGGGCGGCTCAAGAGTCGCGCGGCAATCCATTACTGCTGAGCGAACTCGCGGAGCACGCGCGATCTTCCGGAATTAATGCGCGCTCCGGCGTCTCGGTGGAGGAGATGTTGCAGTCTCGCGTTGCATTGCTGCCTGAGGACGCGCGGCAGTTGCTCGAAGTCGTCGCGATATCGGGACAGCCTTTGGAGACGCAAATTGCATGGAGAGCTGCCCGGTATGAGGAAGCCCGCCAGTCCGCGCTCGGAATCTTACGCGCACACCGCTTGATTCGCGTGCGCCGCGTGAGGGATCGGCAGGAAATCGAAACGTATCACGATCGCGTTCGCGAAAGTGTTGAAGCAGCGCTCGCTCCGGATATCCGCATACAATTGCACCTGCGGCTAGCCGAGGAACTGGAAGCATCTGGAGACGCGAGTCCCGACGCCCTGGCCGTCCACTTCCATGAGGGGCGTCAAAATCAGAAGGCATTCCAATACTCGATCCGCGCGGCCGAAGCCGCATCGCGCGCCCTGGCGTTCGAGCGAGCATCGCACTGGTACCGCCTCGCTCTGTCTGAGCGCGAAGATCGCGAGGTTCGTGTGCGCCTGGCGGATTCTCTCAGCAGCTCCGGGCGCGGCTCCGAGGCCGCGGAACTATATCTGCTCTGCTCAGAAAATGTCACGCAAAGAGAGGCGGTCGATCTGCGCAGGCGAGCTGCCACCGAACTGCTGATCAGCGGCCACATCGCGGAGGGACTGAAGTTACTGGAGCAAGTGCTTCGTGGAGTCGGAATCAACCCGCCCCGCACGGCGCGCCGAGCGATTCCATCGCTCCTTCTGAATCGAGTGCGAATTGCACTACGTGGCCTCGAACTCGGCCAGCGGCGGAGCGGAGAAATCGATGCCGACGCATTCGATCGCGTAGATGCCTGCTGGTCCGTCACACGCGGCTTTGCCATGGTCGACACCATTCGCGCCGCGGAGTTTCACAGCCGCAATCTGCTGCTGACTCTGAGCCTGGGTGACACTTACCGCGCAGCTCGCGCCTTATTCGTGGAGGCCGGCTATCAAGCGCTGTCGGGCGGCAAGGGCGAGGCGCGGAGGCAGAGGATTATGCGCATGGCCGGAGAGCAGGAACGATCGTGTGGCGATCCACATGCGCTGGGGCTCGAAAAGCTGGTGGCCGGAATGGCCGCGTTCCTGGGAGGCAGGTGGTCGAGCGCGCGCGATTCGCTCCAGGACGCCGAGGAGTTCCTTCGAGAACGATGCGCCGGTGTCGCGTGGGAACTGGCAACCGCGCGCTTCATGCACTGTGCTTGTTTGTATTTTCTCGGTGAGATCAAGAATCTGTCATTGCGCCTGCCGGTCTTGTTGGAAAACGCGAGAAGCCGAGGCGACCTTTACGAATCGACCGACTTAAAAATTCGTATCGCGCACGTTCGGCATTTAGCGTATGATCAGCCGGACGTGGCAGGGGCCGAGCTCAGGGAAGCAGTCGCGCAACGTCCTCAGGTGGAGTTCTATCTGCAACATTGGTGGGCCATGATTGCCGGAGTCGAGATCGCTATCTATCGCGGAGACACCGAGGGCGCTTGGACGCTGGTGAACTCCAAGTGGGTCGCGCTACGGCGATCGCTTCTCATGGGCATCCAGTATATCCGTATTGAGTCGTACGTGAATCGTGCGTTGGCGGCTCTGGCTTTTGCATCGTCGGCGCCGCAGAGAAAAGATCAGCTACTGCGGTCGGCGGTCGCGGATGCTGCCAGGATCGAGCGGGAGAAGGTGATGTGGGCGCAGCCTTTTGGTGACTTGATCCGTGGAAGAGCGGCCACGCTTCGAGGCGAGCCCGAAGCAGCGCTCCATCACATGGCGTCCGCTGAGACCGGTTTCAGCCGTGCCGGCATGCAGATGCTTGTTGCCGCCTCGCGACGCCGCCGAGGTCAACTAATCAGCGGTGATGAAGGCCGCGATCTGGTGGCTAACGCCGACGCGCGGATGAAGGCACAAGATATTCTCAACCCCGAGCGATTAGCCGGCATGCTGGCGCCCTAACTCAGCTCGTATCCGTGCTCGGCGATCCGCACCCACAGCGTCTCCGAACGATGACCACGCAGCGCGAAGATTTGACGTACCAAATCGCAAACCTGCTCGAAACCCTTTTCGTAGAACACCAGAATCGAGGGACCCGCGCCGCTCAGAGCGCAGCCGAGCAATCCTGGCGCTCGCAATTTCACCATCTCTTCCAGCCCCGGCACGAGCGGGTAGCGAAATGGCTGATGCAGGCGATCCTCGAATGCGGCGGGAAATGCGCTGGTGGTTCCGGTCGCAAGCGCCGCGATCAGCAACGCGCTGCGTTGCACATTGAAGATCGTGTCATCGCGCGAGTAACAGTCCGGCAACACCGCTCGCGCCTCCGCGGTCGGCAGGATGAAATCCGGAACAACCACTGCCAGTCCGTAGCTAGCTGGCAATTCCAGGCGCACGGCGCGCGCTACGCCGCCGGCATCCATGGCCGCTGCGACAATCGAACCGAGAACGCACGCCGAAACATTATCTGGATGGCCCTCAATCTGAGCTGCTTCGTCGAGAATGCGGTGCGGCTTCCAGTGCAGGCCCAGTAATTGATCGGCGATCACGACGCCCGCCGTCAGCGCCGCCGCGCTTGATCCCAGACCTTTTCCGATCGGAATGTCGTTTTCTATCTCGAGCGCGATCGGCCGCAGAATCTCGCCCACATCTTTCGCCACGGCGAGCGCGGTCTGCCAGATCAGGTTATCTTCTCCCGTCGAAATTTGCCCGGCGTCACGACCGATGGCGCGGATGGATAACCGTTCCGCCGGCTCGAAACGGCACGTCAAATAAATTCCAAGCGCCAGCCCTAGAGCATCGAAGCCGGGACCGAGATTGGCGCTGGAAGCTGGGACTCGAACCTGCATTCGGAAGTGGACGTTATACCTTGACCACGCATCCCTTCCGGCACGATTCGTAAATCGACACCACCAATTGCAGCGCGCGATATCCGTCTTCTCCGGAGGAGAGCGGTCTCCGGCCGGTACGGATCGCATCGCCAAAATCGAGGAATTGGCGCTCGAACGGCGCAAGTGAAATGGCCATGGGATCGGAAGCGCCGGAAGCCACCTCTCGTTCCACCGGCGCCGGTTCGCCGGAATCGTGCTCGACATTCCAGGCCGTGAGCTTGTCGCCGGATATGATGGCCGTGCCTTTCGTCCCGTGAATTTCGATCCGCTCCGTAAAGCCGGGCCAAAATGCCGTGGATGCCTGAAGGATGCCGGTCGCGCCGGAAGAGTACTTCATCACGGCCGAGATGACGTCTTCTGACTCGATCTTGTGCAGCGCTCCCAGCTGCCAGTAACCGAAGACTTCGGAAATGCCTCCGGTGAGCCAAAGCAAAATGTCGACCTGGTGGATCGCTTGATTGATCAGAGCGCCGCCGCCCTCGGTGGCCCAGCTTCCCTTGATGGGGCGCGAATAGTACGCGGCCGTCCGGTACCATTTGGTGTAGGCGTCGGCTTGCAGAAGCTTGCCCAGGCGTCCGCTGTCGAGCGCGCCGCGCAAGAATCGTGTTGAATCGTCGAACCGATGCTGGCTGACTACGCCCAGTTGAATGCCCGCGCTCGCGGCCACATCGATCATCTTGCGAGCCGTTTCGAGATTGGTCGCGATTGGCTTTTGAACCTGCACGTGTTTCTTCGCCTGGGCGCAGATTTCCAGTGGCTGCAACCGGAAATCGGGGAACGTGCAGACATCGACGTAGTCGATGCCGGGGTGCCGGCAGACCTCTTCATAGGTCGGGACGAACTGGCACCCATAGCGGTCGGCGAAGGCCCGCCCGCTCTCCGCATTAATGTCGGTGCACACCACCAGTTTGTAGCCGATGTTCCCGTACACCTGGGCGTGCTTGTGTGAAATAGCCCCGGTACCGATGATCCCTACGCGCATAAGTGGATTCGCGGTCCGCAGCCAGCGTGCCGCTTTCTGTTACTGTACCAGCCCGTTGTCCGTCCCGCAGATGCTCACTTCCATTCCAAGATTGCGGAACGTCGCCGCTTTCACCGCCAGCGCCTGGTTAGCGGCGCCCGCGCCGGGCGCGTAAACCACCTGGACGTGATTGGCCTTGTGGCGGGCCATCATCTGGTCGCGCGAAACGCCGTACGTCACAGCGTGCATGATGGGCCATTGCGGAGTGGTCATGCACCAGCGCCGCTTCGTTTCTTCATGAGGCAGCTCGCGCACAGCCGCTCGTCCCAGATCCGCCTTCAGCTTTCCGCTTTCAATAAACACGCGGCTCCACACGATTTCGCCCGGCTTGCTGATGCCCTTCATTGTTCCTCCACCGAGACGGAAATACATGGGAGGCTGCCGTTCGCTCACCGTCCCGGCGTATCCTCCAATAAAATGCTGCGGAGGCGCCGCGCCGCTGATCTCAAACACCCACACGAACTCTCCGTTGTAGTCTTCACCGTATCGAACGTCGTGCAGCGTGGTTTCGGGATCGAACCCGAGCCTGGTCCAGATGCGATTCGTGATCAGGGCGTCCAAGCCTGCGCACTCGTCCACTTCGTTGAAGTGCGGCAGCGCGCGTCCCTGGTAGAGCTCGCGTTTATCGCGCGAAAAAACGGGCGGCCGCTGCACGTTATTCAGCAGCCCCTCGGCCAGATCGGAAGCCGGAGCCAGGTCCTTCAGACCTTGCTGGTATTGAATTCCGATGGCGTCACAGCCGAACTCGTCCGCCATTCGCACGGCCGCGATGTACATTTTGCACTGCTCGAGAAGCTGTTGATCGGTGAGATCGGTCTCCGGATTCGGGCCCGTCATAAAACGAACGCCCTTGTGATCCAGCCACTCGCGAACCACCTGAGCCTCCTGATCCGTAACGCGTTGCATCTCGGCAAATAGAGCCGACTGGCTGAGCCGCTCCTTGAAAACGCCTGTCGGATGCAGCAGCTCATCCGGAATGATGGCGTTGTACATGCCCATACAGCCTTCATCAAACACGCCCAGGATCGCCTTGTTGCGCTGGAGATCGGTGGCAATTTCGCGGGCCGCGTTCTCGGTGTCGTCCGGCAACTTAAAATCGCGCAGCGGATGAACGTGACAGGTATTGTGACCGATGGGCTCGCCTTTCAGCCAGTGCGACAGCCCGCGAAGAAAGAACGCGTCGGTAAAGTCCACGCTCCAGAGGGTGTCGTAGCGAACGCCTGCTTTGGTGAGCGAACCATTCAAGTTCAGCATGCCAACCAAGCCTGGCCATTCGCCGCTCCAGTTCGCGACCGTCAGAATTGGCCCTTGATGCGAGTACAAGCCGTGCATTAGATGATGGCTGTACTGCCAAACTGCCTCCACCACAACCAGCCCCGCAGTCCGTGGAATGTTCCGAAAAACTTCCATGCCGTACTTCTGGCTGTCGATGAAGCCATGCTGTTTGGCGGGATCGTAGGGATGCCCTCGGAGGACTTTCCCTCCCAACTTGCAAATCGCATCCGTCACTGCCGCCTCGACCCGCTCTTGGGCGGGCCAGCACTTCTGATTGGCCGATAGCCGCAAATCCCCATTCGCGACTATAACGATAGAATTGGGCATTTATCGACATTGTGACACGACCGGGATGTGTTCTTCATCTGTTCCAGGCGCACACCGTATGTTATGTTGAAGAAGCTAGACCTTGCTTCGAGCGACTCCGGGCCGGTAGCTCAGTTGGTAGAGCATCGCACTTTTAATGCGGTGGTCGCGGGTTCGAGTCCCGCCCGGCTCACCATCATTCAAACGACCTTTCTCCTGCGCCTGTCAATAGGGTCTGTCACCGTCCCCTGGCTCTGAGCCGCGTCCTTCAACTTGAGGTGCGTTCCCAGCTTCATTATTCGAGAATCACCAACTCGTGATCGACGACGGAGTCGACTTTGAAAGTGGCCCAAGCGTCCTGGATCTTGGGCGTTACCGTCACGCCGGAAACAACCAGACGAACGCGGCGAGACGGCAGGTCTTTTGGCAACTTGAGGCGGATCGACAGCGGGCCCACAGGAAGATACTCGTCGATCGGAATGCGGCCAGTGTTACTCAAGTTGACGATGTGCATGACAAGACGCCCCGGTTGCACGTACACATTGCAATCGAGCAGGCCGGGACCACGCACCTCGAGAGGAACACTGTCGCCCGCGGCCCAACGCACCAGGTTCGCGAGCAGGTCGCCGTGGTCGGGCAAGTTCTCTCGCCCATAGCGGCGATCGAGGTCGGCCGGCAAGTACGCGACACGTTTGTTCAGGACCAGACCGGGAATATCGGTTTTCGGCTGGCGCATCCAGGCGGTCTCCGGCGGATAGGCAGGAAAGGGCGGAACAAAAGTCATGGGGACGATGACGCCCGCGTCGACGCGCATCGGCTCCAGCACACCGCCGTACGGCAGGATATCGGTTTCTTCAAAACCGCGCAACACTGCGTGACGCTGCCCGATGGGCGCCGGCTCATCACCGGCTTTCGGACCCGGAACGCTCGCCCGTAGTTCAGGGCTGAGACGTAAATAGGTCTGTTGCGATTGCGGTGTCGACTTTCGTTCAGCCGAGACGTTTGCGGGAGCGTGCACTCCGAACAGGTCGGCCAGCCTGAAGTCAGTTCGGGCATCGCCCCACTCGTTATATAGGCTCGTGGGACCCGTCGCGATGAGAGACCCGCCACCGTCAACGAAACGGCGGACGGCAGCACACTGCGGTTCAGACATAGCACCGATCGCCGGAAGAATGAGAGCTTTCAGGTTCCGCGCTTCCGGCGCGATGTTATCAATATGGATTGGAGTATATGGGATACGAGCGCGAATCATTGCCTGCATGAAACCACGATACGGTAGATCGGTGAGTTCGGCGGTATTGTCCTGGCCATAGAAATCGGTGTTGCGTTGGGACCAGACGAGTCCCACCGTGGCCCAGGGCCTGCGATTCAGCAAATAACGTTCGTTGTCCTTGTAGAAGCGCATGAGCGGCTCCGCGGTTTTGTACATGCGCCGATCTTCGTGGTACGCCGCCACGTGGTGCCACCAGGGTTGGATACCCCCCGCAAAGCCCTCGATCATCCACATCCGGGCTTCCGCGGGGGGCTTGTTTGCCATGCGGAAATTTGTCCGCCCGCCGGTACCGTACATGGCCATGCTTTCCGGCATGAGCTTGTCCCATCCGAGAATGCCGTGAATTAGTTTCCCGGTGTCGGCATTTTCCTGGAAGCCGGCGGCTCCCCGCGCCTGGTGGTCCAATATGAGAATTTCGGCGCGTTCCCAGATTGCTTTGCAGTCACGGAATGAGCGGCTCTGCCCCGTAATCGAGCCGCTATTCATTCCGATCCAAAGACAGTCCGGGCCTCCTGCGGCTTTCGTCACACGATTGTTCTGATCCCAGATCGCGACCCGGCGAGCATAATTCCACTGGATCCACTCGCGATAGGTCGAGTCGCTCCAATCATGTTTCTTCGGAAGAGCGTGGCCGGTCCCGTCACGAAACTTGCGCGCGCAATTATCGCAATAGCAGATGCTTTCGCGCGCAAGACCGCTCCAACTGTTATCGGTAAATCCTTCCGGATGGCTGCGCTGGATGATCTCGCGCATGACGTCAGGAATATATTCGTCGTAATAGCCGCTGTTGACGCACGTAATGTACTTGTCATCGGCGCGATACGGGTCACCCGATGCATTTCGAGTGAACCAGTCAGGGTGACTGCGATAGAAATTTTCGGCAACACGATTCGAGTCCATGCGTGCGAGCACTGCCAGTCCATCTTGATGTGCAGCTTCGCTTAACTCGCCGAACAGGTCGCGATCGCCAAGGAATTCGGCCCGGTGATGCAGCGGGAACTTGCTGGGATAATACGCGACGATCCCGCCTGCGTTGATGATGACCCCTTGCACATAAGTGCGCTTCCAATAATCGCGCCACCACGCGATGTCATAGCGCACCGGATCCTTCTCAGTGATGTTCGTCTGCCCCCATCGGCAAGCACGGCGGTACCAAGGAGTGCTATCCGCCAAGGCTGGGTCGCGCACGAAAAAGAGTGCGGCAGACCCGGTGGCGATAAAGTTCCGCCGGGTCATGCCAGTTTCAGCTCCCGAATCGCTTCTCCGGCGCCATTTAGATTCGCCATCTTCATTTCGGAATATTTGCGCGAGAGAATGACACCGTGAGCGCCGGCGCGGAAGGCCGCCAGCACCGCGTCTTTAGTGCCCTGCGGCGTACTCTTGCTGTTGTTCTGGGCGGTAGGGATATCGATGTCAATTCCCGGCCAGATTAGCGTTTTCGTGCCCGCTGCTCCGTCCAGGGCGCGTTTCGTCTCTCGATATACGGAGTCGGCCGATAATCCCGTGAAGGGAATCTGATCGTAGGCACGTTCACGGAAGTTCATAACGTTATACTCGAAATCGAGCGCGTCCTGGTTGGACATGTCTCCGAAGATATTACCCGTCACACTGTTAATGTAACCGGCCATGCGCTCCCCGCCGCAGTTGTGATACATCACCATTTTCAGGAAGTCCGAGTGCCTAGCGAGTTGCTGAAGATCTTGCTGAGCCCGATAAAACGGGCTGAATGAGTTGTTGTGCCAGATATGCCATCCGACATGAAGATCACGCTTCACAGAGTGCGCTCTCTCATAGATGCCGGCGTAGATCTCGCGCAACCCGTCGTGCCAGAACTGTTCCCAGGCTAGGATTTCCGGATACCGCATCAAGATGCGCCAGAACGTGACGTAATTGCCATCCACGGGGTGTTTGCCGGATCGCGTCTCCCTAACGTATTTCTCAAGTTCGGTGTACCCTTCCTTGACGCGCTCGAAGCGTACGATTCCATGCCGGCGAGCCTTCTGCTCGCAGAATCCACAGAAGCAACCGGCCGAACCGGGATCGCTATTCCGGCCCCCGTGGTTCGCGCCCAGAGCAATACCGAGCGCGCCATGCCGTTCCGATCCCCACATCAGACCATCGATATCGTAGGATCGCGCATAGTCTTCCGCCAGACCGTACAAAAAATTCCGGTGATAGGGGTTATTGACGCACACGCGTTTGGCCATGCGTCCATGCAGGTCGACCTCCTGAAGCTTCTCGATTCCGGGAAGATCGTAGCGCCACACGTCTTCGGTCCAAAGAATCGTCCGCATGCCGCGCTGCTTTGCCTTAGGGAGTACCTCAGCGATGATGTCAAGGTTGCCATGGTCGGGGGACCGGGTCGCTTCGGGCGCGACACCGGTGTCCTTATAATACTGCCGGTGGACGGTGCCGTAATTGCCACCGTGAAAATCGAGATCGTACGCCTGTTTACCATGATCCGGGAGCGGCTGTCCAGGTACCTGACGGCCAGCGATTCCGCGGCCATAGGTGAAGGTAGCGAGGAAAAGAGTGTTGATGCCGTTGCGTTGGAAAATGTCGAGGACTGCGTCCGTGCCCTCGTCTACAAACGAGACCGCCCCCACCTGAATGCCGATCATTTTTTTCGCGGCCGTTTGCTCCTGGGCAGCGACGCGGTTCAACGCCGAGGCGGATGCCACTCCTGCCCTGAGAAAGTCACGTCGATTTTTCATGCCACGTCAAAAGATGTACTTCAGTGCGAGCTGTTGCACGCGATTTCCGCTTTTTCCAGTGACCAAGCCGAACGATGCGCTAGTGGGATTGGCAGTAGCCCCGCCCCAGTTGGGATGGTTTAGGATATTGAAAACCTCCCAACGGAATTGCAAGAGTTGATGTTCGAATGTGGGGAAGTTCTTGCGAAGCCCCATGTCCCAGTTCCAGAATCCCGGCTGGCGGAGGATATTCCTATTGTTCTGTGTCGAGAACGTGCCCGCCGCGGGTTGTGTAAAGGCACCCTTGTTGAACCACACGGCGGAATCGGTGAACGGAGTCACCGTAGCGCTTGTATCTCCGGCCACGTTCCAGAACTGGTTGCCGCTGCCGGCGCCCACACCCGCGTAGTCCACATTCATCCGGACCGAGAATGGTGTGCCCGACTGCACCTGGTAAATCCCCGAGACTTCCCAGTTGCCCAATAGCCGCCGCGTCCAGGAGGAGGATCCCTTGAAGGGAAGTTCGTAGATATAGTTTGCGATGAACACCTGCGTGCGATCGACGTCGGATAGACCCCAATACGTGCGGTCGTCGTAGGAGTTCGGCAGAACATCCGTGAGCGACGAGCCGTTGTCCCGGGCGCGCGAGTACGTGTATGCAATGCCGAACTGCAGTCCCGTCACGAAGCGCCGCTCAATGCTCACTTGCAGACCGTCGTAGCGCGACCGGCCGGAATTCTCAGCAAGCCCCAGGATGCCTAATCCGATGAAAGGGCGCAAAGCATTGACGTTCACACCTGAGTTGGCTTGCGTGGTTCCCGGCAATAACTGGTTGATGTTCCTTTTGCGCTGGTTATGTATCCCGACTCGGCCGACGTAGCCGACTTCGACCGTCGTGCCCCAGCCGACCTCACGCTGGAACGTAGCATTCCAATTCCACGCTGTTGGAATCTTGAATACCGGATCCTGGCTGGTGAGTGTAAACGGAAACAATCGCGGCGTGGCGCCGGCAGGAGCATCGGCGCTGCCATTGATAACCGTAGTTTGTGGCTGGAATGGAGCGTTACCCCCAAGCGCCGTGTCGCGATTGATCGCCGTACGGTTGGCGAACATCCCGATACCGGCTCGGATTGCAGTTTTCTGATTGAGCGCGTAGGCAAGACCCAAGCGCGGCTGAAACACATTGTAATGCGTCTCAGCAAGGCCTTCCGGCAGGCAGTGATACAGACGGTCGAACTGGCCGTTGTGCAGCACCGGAAAGCGGTTGCCTTCCTCGCTGGGAACCTTGCAACCCGGCAGTACGATCCCGTCGTAGGGATCGCCGCTAGTGATGAATCCACCGGACCGGTCGACAACAGGCGCCTTCGCACGATCGTAAAACTGTGGCAGAAACTCGGCGAGACTTCCCCAACGGCTGTGCCAGGGTGGCCAAATGGAATGCCGGACGCCATACTCTATCGTCAACTTCGGTGTAGCCTTCCAACTATCTTGAATAAACCAGTCAAATGCAGTTGCTACCCACGGAGTGATCGGTTTTCCACCAAGCTCGGAGTAGTCATTGAACTTGCCGAGGAGGGCATTTCCAATTCCAACGCCGCTGAAACTGCCGTCCAGAAAACGGAACGATCCGTTCTCATTGATCGTCGCAGGGGCCGAGGCCGTGGTGAACTGGATGTGATCATTTTGCCCGGAGTGCTCGATAAATATTCCAGCCTTAAACGTATGGTTGTGGATAATCTTCGTGATATTGTCCGACCAGGCATAGACGAATCCGGCCCAGGAACCAGGGTAGGGGCTGTCCGTCGTTGTCGTGAAGTTCGTGATTGCTACGTTCGGCAGCTTCTGATCGAAAATCTTCGTCCCCGGGTAGATGTAGGGATAGTTGATTCCGTAGGTGCCACGCTGGCAATAGGCGCCGCACGTTTTATCGGTAGCAATGAGCCCCAATCCGTCCGAGTTTGCCGAAGCTGTAAATTCGTTGATGAAGGTCGGAGTGAAGGTGCTGGTCAGACTAAGCGCAGCCGTTCGATTCGGACGCTCCCAATATGCCGCTGTCAGGAAAAACGTGCTTCCCTCATTGGGCGAATCGAAAACCCACGGAATGTGGGTGCCACGGAAAGTGAGCCGGTGCTTGTCCGTCATCATGTAATCGATCTTTACGGTGTCCTTGCGAGTATCCGAGTAGTGTGGCCTCGATCCGATCCAGTTGGAAGTGCCCTGCTGGAAACCGGGCACAGGCACCGGATAGGAGCGGACCAGTGCGACGCCAGTTCGGCTTAACAACTCAGCAGGAATAATGTTTCCGTTGAACGGCTGTCCATTACTGGGATCGTTGACGACCACGCGCCGGCGGTAGAAAGGATTCGCCGCATCCAGCAATTCGCTGAGGTCTCCCGTCCGCATTTTCAACGTCGGGACAGTGCCGGTGTTGGTAACTCCCTCACGCCGTTTGATCCACTCCTCGGCCCAGAAGAAAAACAACTTGGTATTTTCTCGTTGGAACACTTTGGGAATGAAGACGGCAACGCCGATATCCCATCCGTACTGGTTAAAGCGTAATGGCCCCGGCCCCTCGGCAC
>JACXTT010002418.1_pt1 | contig 29679 bp, 24 predicted proteins | sample 9270951 | NCBI WGS metagenome assembly JACXTT01 (sample SAMN15532306, study PRJNA645909) | rock metagenome | isolation source: weathered quartz diorite | place: Puerto Rico | collected 2017-06-21 | reverse complement strand
GCGATTCCTCCTCACTCAGCTCGACACGGAAAGGACTCTTGGCCATGACGCCTTCTTCGACGCCGAGCCATCGGTCCCTTCAACCAATCGTGCGCGTACTAACGACCGGGGGCACTAAGCAGGGGTTCTCCATGGGCCGGGCAGGGATCGAACCTGCGACCTTGGGATTAAAAGTCCCCTGCTCTACCAACTGAGCTACCGGCCCCGGTTTGGATGGTAGGTGCTGCGCTGCTGAGTCGCCTCTCACGCGCTGTTGCGATGCCGAGCGAGCGTGCGGTTGCGGCCGAAGGCCGGCAGGACGGCCGAGAGGCCAAGCACGAGTTGCCAAGAAAGCAGCGAGAAGAAGGGGGGCGGCGGAAAACATGGCTTCCTCCGCGTCGAGTCTCCTGCTCTACCGACTGAGCTACCGGCCCCGGTGTGTGGATGGTAGGTGTTGGCGGCCGCCGTCAGGAGTTTCGGCGGCCGCGGGTTGGGCGATGCGGAGAGCAGACGACGTCCGCTCCACGGCGTGCGCCGCCGTGGGCAGCACCCGGTCGCGGAACCTGAGTACCGGGTACTCGATCAGCTTCGCGAAGGCGATTCCGAGTGCGAGCGACCCGAGGTAATACACCAGGGCATAGAAGCCCCAGCTCTGGATGCTCGTGTGCTTCTTGAGCTCGGCGACGACCCAGAACTGCACGGGCAGGTGCCAGAGGTAGATCGAGTACGAGTACGCGCCGATCGCGGCAAGCCCGCGTGTGAGCCGGCTCGTGCCCATCTTGGAGGTGAGCGCCGAGAGCAGGAGCAGCCCGCCTCCGAGGTAGAAGAGGCTGAGCCCGACGGTGGTCAGCCAGTGTTGCGATTCCAGCGACCACACGAACGGCGGCGCGAGCAGCAACACACCGGCGGCGGCGAGGCCCAAGCGGAACCGTCGGGCGAACGGTCTGTTCCGCAGGCCGCGTACGTGCCAGTAGTACGACAGAAGCACGCCGAAGAACAGCGAGTCGACACGGAGGTGAGTCGGAAAGAGGTTCGTCTGGTAACTGAACGTCGTCAGAGCGGACGTGACGATGCGGGCGACCAGGCAGGTCGCTGCGATGATTACGAAGAGCGCCGGTATGACGTCGAAAGTGTTCTCGCGGCGCCTCCACACGAGCACCGCGACGAGCGCCGCGAGCCCGAGGTAGAAGTGCTCCTCGACCGCCAGCGACCACGTGTGGTTCCAGATCTCCCCGATGTAGTTCTGCAGGAAGAACAGCTCGCCGAGCTGCTTGCGCACGGTGATCTGTGGCACGTGGAGCGCTGCCGGTACGACCACGGCGGTCGCCAGAAGCATGACCCAGAACGCGGGGTAGATCTTGAAGCCGCGCCGCAGCAGGAACCGGCGAACGTCGACGCCGCCCGTCTTCTGATACTCGGAGAACAGCAGACCGGAGACGAGAAATCCGCTCAGCACGAAGAAGAGGTCGACGCCGACCCAGCCGCCCCGTTGCCAGGCCTGCGTGACCTCGTGCAACACGCGGCTCGTCGCCGCAGGGCAGATGTAGCCGTGGCGGCCGAGCACGAGCGCGATGGCGACGAACCTGAGCAGGTCGAGCTCTACCAGCCGCGTGCGCGCCACTGCCGGCGAGCATAGACGTGCATCGGGACGAGTAGCGGTTTGCGGCGCTGCATGCGGTCGAGCTCGATGCGGCCGCGGCTCAGGTCCTTGACCAGATCCCACTGGAAGGCGCCTCTCGCCTGAGCGCTCGTCGAGAGCGTTGAGTCGCGGGCCGCGCCGTGTTGGGCGGCTAGCGGTACTCGCTGTGTTGCTCACCGGGCGAGTATCCGGTGGCGGCCGGAGGCGCCGGCTGACGGCCGAGAGACCAAGGACGCGTTGCCAGCCGTCGCTACAGAGGGTCTTGCACTGCGACCCAGATTGCGCCTGCTCCGTACGCAATTGCCGATCGGGCGGTCGGTGCAGTCGCAATCCTTGCGACAACGTCAGTTGTCGTCGGATCGATCCGCAGCACGGTGCCGTGGATGTCCACGGCCCACACCGCGCGGGCACCGACCGCGATGTCGAGCGGGTAGGCCGCCGTCGCTGCTCCGGGTGCGAGGCTGACCGTGGCGGCGTCGACCTGCTGTATGACGCCTCGGCCGAGGTAGACGACCAACCAGATCGAGTTCGCGCCGACGGCGGGTGCGAGCGCGTCACCGTTGAGCTGGAGTCGTTGCTCCTGGTCGCCCCGGGGCGAGAGCTCGATCAGCTGCTCGTCCTGCGTGACGACCCAGACAGCACCGAGCCCAGCTGCGAGCCCGGCGGGTGTGGGAATGGCGGTCTCGGTCACCACCTTCCTCGTCGTCGGGTCGATGCGCACCACGCGGTCGCCGCTGGTCGCCCATACGCCTCCCGTCCCCGTCGCAACCCAGAACACCGGCTGCGGGGAGCCGTTGTCCGGCCCCCCGACAGGCACGGTTTCCGTGGTTCGCGTTCTCGGGTCGATTCGCGTGACGGTGCCGTCTGCTCCGTCGGCGACCCAGACGGACCCGAAGCCCACGGCCAGATCGTGAACGTCGGTCCCGACCCCGATCGTGTCGACGACCTTCCTCGTGGTGGGATCGATTCGGGAGACGGTGCGGTCGCCTGCACTGGCGACCCAGACACTGCCTTCGCCGATCGCGATCGCTGCCGGCCGTCTGCCGACTGGGACGTCTGTGACGAACCGATTCGTGTTCGGGTCGATGACCGCAACGGAGTCGGCTCGCGCCAGGAGCCCGCCCGCGTCGGACGTCAGCGCGATTCCCGTCGCGGCGGCTCCGGCCACCCCGAGGATCGCGACAGCGACGACTGCGTGCAGGCGGCGCCGGCGCTTCCTCCGCGCGTCGGGGCGGTGCTGCACCGGCGGGGCGACCGGGCCGAGGGCCGGATCCTGCTCCAGGATCCCGCGCTCGAGCCGTCTGAGCCCCTCGCCCGGCTCGAGCCCGAGCTCGTCGGTGAGCAAAGCTCTTCCACGACGGTAGACCTCGAGCGCGTCCGCCTGTCTGCCCGACCGGTAGAGGGCGAGCATCAGCTGTCCGCGCAGCCGCTCCCGTAGCGGGTGATCGAGGACGAGCCCATCCAGCTCGGCGATCGTCTCGGAATGCCGTCCCAGCGTCAGGTCGGCGTCGACCCGCTCTTCGATTGTGAGCAGGCGTATCTCTTCCAGTCGGCGTCGCTCTGCGTCGACGAAGGGTGCAGCGTCGAGATCGCCGAGTGGTAGACCGCGCCAGAGGGCGAGCGCTTCCCGGAGCGTCTCGGCGGCGGTCGACGGCTCGAGCCCCTGCGCATCGCCCACCAGGCGCTCGAAGTGCTCGAGATCGATCTCGCCGGGGTCGCAGTGGAGGACGTATCCGGGTGGCCGGGTCTCGATGCGGTGCTTGCCGAGGACCTTGCGCAACCCGGAGACATACCCATGGATAGCCGTCGCGGCTGTCCCAGGAGGATGCTCTCCCCAGAGTGCGTCAGTCACCTGCTCCCTGCTGACGACCCGGTTCACGTGCAGGATCAGGAGAGCGAGGAGTGCTCGCTGCTTGGTCGGGCCGAGCGCGAGAAGGTGACCGTCCGCCTCGACCTCGAGCGGGCCGAGGATCCGAAACTCCATGTCTCTCCTGGTCGGAGGACTGACGGTAACACGGTCCGGAATCCCCCCCCAAGAGCAGGACATTTAGCGGTCGCTTAGCTCCGATCAGAGGGTCGCTGTAGGCGGTCCGTGTTTCCTCTGCGGGCGCCGATAGACCGACCTCCCGCACGACGAAAGGATCGACATGAGCAGACACAGAGCATTCGCGAGCGCGCTCGCCATCGCCGTCGCTCTCGGAGTGGCGACGACGCTTGCACAGGCCACTCCGCCCGGTAAGAACGGCTTGATCGCGTTCAGCCGCTACCGCTTCGTCAACAGCCCGCTGCGTCGTGAGATCTGGGTCCAGAACGCGGAGGGCGGCGGGCTGCGGCGGCTCACGCGGGTCGGGCCCAATGTCGTCGACTCGCGCCCCGCCTGGGCTCCGGACGGCTCCCGGCTCGTCTTCACCCGTTGCGGACAGAGCCCAGACGGCAGCGTAGGCGAGGGCCACTGTGCGATCTGGAGCGTGAACGCAGACGGCGGCGGCCTGCGGATGCTGAGCGCCCCCTGTACCGGTCGAGGCGACTACCTCACGTCTCGGTGCCCGGACGACACCGCCGCGACGTTCTCGCCCGACGGGCGACAATTCGTCTTCGGCCGCTGGGCCGGCAAGGGGACGATCATGGTCAGCGACAGCCAGCTCGGGCATGCCCACCCGGTGTTCACCTACCCGGGCTCGAAGGGGACACCGGATCTCGACGGCTATGCGTGGTCGCCCGACGGGAAGCAGCTCGCCTTCTCGGTCTACAACGACAACGGCAAACGCTTCAAACCGATCAGCGGTCGCGCGATCTTCGTCGTCAACACGGACGGCACCGGCCTGCGTCGCCTCACACCCTGGAGCCTGCACGCAGGAGGCTGGGAAGATCGCATCGACTGGTCGCCGGACGGCATCCACATCGTCTTCCACAGCCAGACAACCCAGCACGACGGCGCCCTACCGCCCGACGGTGACCTCTACACGATCCGGACGGACGGGACTTCCCTGCAGCGTCTCACCCACCTCCCAGCGGGAACGGGCATTCAGCTCGGCTCGTACTCCCCGGACGGCCGGTGGATCGTGTTCTCGACCACCGAGAAGGCGACACCGGCCTCCCCGGGCAGTGAACACACCTGGCCCGATATCTTCGTGATCAGGACTGACGGCACCGGCCTCACTCCCGTCACGCGGACGAGAAACTGGGAGGGTTCTCCCGCCTGGGGCCCGTGAGGGGTAGCGCCCGGGACGAAACGCCATGAAAGGGACCAGCTGAGCCGACGTCGAGCAACCGTCGCGGGGGTTCTCGTCCTCGCAGGAGCTGCCTGCCTCACGGCGACGCTCGCCCACGCGACGGCGCCCGGCGAAAACGGACGCATCGCCTTCGAGCGGTACCGTGTCAGCGACCGGCCGCTGTGGGCGGAAATCTGGGTCACGAACCCCGATGGGACGGGGGAGCACAAGGCCTCCCACCCTCCGCGCGGATACCTCGATCGCGCTCCCGACTGGGCGCCTGACGGCTCGCGGATCGCGTTCCAGCGCTGCCCGCCGAACGATCGTCCGTGCGAGATCTGGTCGGTGAAGCCCAACGGAAGCGACGAGCGCCGACTCAGCCCTCATTGCCCGCCAGGTGGGGACTTCCCTGAGTGCGTCTCCGACTTGCACCCCGCCTACTCGCCCGACGGGAAGCACATCGCCTTCGAGCGCGATTCGGGCCGGTTCGACCACAAGCGAGGACGCCCGTTCTCGGCGGCGATCATGGTCGCGGACGCCGACCTGAAGCACGCTCGTCGGGTGGCCTGGTTCGGACCGTTCCACGCCGGTCCGGACGCTCCCACATGGTCGCCTGACGGGAGACGGATCGCCTTTACGCAGGCGACGGGAACGAGCGTTGCGATCTACATCGTCAATGCCGACGGGACCGGGTTGCGTCGGCTCACGGCCTGGACGCTCCGGGCAGCCGCGCGTCTTGACTGGTCGCCCGACGGCACCCGGATCCTGTTCCGCACGCATCCGCGTCTCGACGGCGACTCGGGTGGCAACCTCTACACGATTCGCCCGGATGGATCCGGGCTGCAACAGCTCACGCACTTCGAGGATGCCGACACGAGTCCCGGGGCGTTGCGATCGGGCTCCTACTCCCCCGACGGCAGCTCGATCGTGTTCGCGACGTACCACGGGGCGGTCGTGGGCGGCGCGTGCTGCAATCTGCCAGACGTCTTCGTGATGAGCGCGGACGGCACCGACGTCAGACCCGTCACGAGATCGCAGAACTGGGACGGAGACCCCGACTGGGGTCCCGGATAGAAGTAGCGCACCGTGCCGGGTCTAGCGCAGGTTCGTCCCGGACATCTCCTCACCGGAGCCGGGCCGCGAAGCTCTGCCAGGCGGCGCTGAGGTCGCATCGTCGGGGGCCGTGGGCACCGTGAGCCGGCTGAATCGTCAACTGGCCGATGTCCTTCTTCCGGCTCTGGCCAACTAACCTGATCGGCGTGAGCCGCGCGACTGCGCATGCCGGGGAGAAGGTCGACAGGCAAGCACTGATACTCGAAGCGGTGCTCAGCCTGCTGTCCCGGCATGGGATTTCGGGGGTGAGCATGCGCGCCGTGGCACGCGAGGCGAATGTCGCTCTGGGTCTTGTGCACTACTACTACGAGGACAAGACAAGCCTGATCGCAGCTGCGCTGCGCCGCATCGAGGAGCATGACATTGCAATCGTGGAGCCCGATCGGATGCTGCCCGCGGAGGAGCGTGTCAGGGCAGCCCTTCGTCGCGTTGCCGATCCGGAGTTCCTCACCACGGAATACCTCTCCCTTCGACTCCAACTGTGGGCGCTTGCGCAAGCCCACGACGCGTTCGCGCACATCAACACGGCAGCGCAGAAGCGATACCGTGCCGGGCTCGCCGCACTCATCCGAGCCGCGAGACCTGGGTTGTCGCGGGCTGAGTGCGACAAACGGGCGGCTGACATCGACATCCTGCAGAACGGCATGTGGCTCACGACCCTGCTCGGGTTGGACCGGGCGTCGATCCGCAGGACTGTCACACGCAGCGAAGAGATCGCACTCGCCGACGAGAGCTCGTTGAAGTAATATTGAACGATCGTCCAAAATGGTGGTAGCCTGCGCCAATGGCACATGTCACAGTCGACGACGTTCGGGAGATCGCCGCGGGCTTCGACCCCGATCCTGCGTGCTCCATGTCGCTTCGCTCCATGGCGTACACGGATCCCAAGTGGGCGGAGGCTGACCTCGAGGCGATCTTCGCCCGCAGCTGGCAGTGGGTCTGCCACGTCGAGAAGCTCGCGAAGCCAGGCAGCTATGTGTCCGCGACGATCGCTGAGATGCCGATCGCGGTCGTCCGCGACCGCGACGGGTCCCTCCGCGCCTTCTACAACGTCTGCAAGCACCGGGCGCACGAGCTGCTGTCCGGCTCCGGGATCACCGGCAGCATCGTCTGTCCCTACCACGCGTGGGTCTACAGGCTCGACGGACAGCTCAAAGGGGCGCGCCGCGCCGACCGCATGGACACCTTCGACAAGTCGGAGATCCATCTCGACCAGGTGCGGGTGGAGGAGTTCGGCGGGTTCGTCTACGTCAACCTCGACCCGACTGCGCGGCCCTTGGCCGAGCAGGCCGCGGATCTTGCGGTCGAGATCGAGCGGTGGGCCCCGGACGTAGCCCAGCTGACGCACGCGAAGCGACTGACCTACGACGTGAAGACGAACTGGAAGAACGTCATCGACAACTTCCTCGAGTGCTACCACTGCCACATCGCGCACAAGGAGTTCGTCGATCTCGTCGACATGGACACCTACAAGGTGAAGACGCACGGGATCTGGTCGAGCCACTTCGCCGAGGCCGGCAAGCGCGAAAACGCCGCCTATGACGTGTCCCAGGCGACGGTCAACCAACACGCGGTCTGGTGGCTGTGGCCGAACACCTGCCTGCTTCGCTATCCCGGCCGAGGCAACTTCATGGTGTTCCAGATCCTCCCGTCAGGCCCCGACCGCACCCTGGAGACATGGGACTTCTACATGGAGACCCGAGAGCTGAACGACGCGGAAGTGCAATCTGTCCGGTACATCGACGAGGTGCTCCAACAACAGGACATCAGCCTCGTCGAGAGCGTGCAACGCGGAATGAAAACACCGGCATTCAACCAGGGTCGGATCGTCTACGACCCCGCCGGGTCAGGGCTGTCCGAGCACGGGGTGCACCACTTCCACGGGCTGGTTCTCGAGGCCTACCGATCCCGCGTGTCGGCTGCCGACGTTAGATGAGCCAGGCTCCGTTCTCCTGCACCGTCTGGCCGTCGAGCTCGATGCGGCCCCGACTCAGGTCCTTCACGAGATCCCAGTGGACCGCGCTCTCGTTCGTGCCGCCGATGTGCGGGAACCCGGACCCGAGCGCGAGATGCACGGTCCCGTCGACCTTCTCGTCGAACCACATGTGGCGGACGTGCCGTGGGATGCCGCGGTTGCAGCCGATGCCGAGCTCGCCCAGGAGGGAGGCACCGTCATCCGTCTCGAGGAAGCGCAGTAGGAACTCCTCGTTCGAACGGGCTGACGCCTCGACGACCCGGCCCGCTTCGAAGCGGAGACGGATCCCCTCGCAGCGACGACCGATCCAGGTCGCGGCGAACTCGGAGAATTCGATCGTCCCCTCCGCCGAGTCTTCGAGTGGTGACAGGAAGAACTCACCTCCCGGCATGTTCAGGTGCCCGTCGTCGATGTCGGACACGCGCCCCGCGACCGAGAGCGTGAGGTCTGTCCCCGGCGCGACGATCCGCACCTCGTCTGCGGGGTCGAAGCGGTCGGCGTACCGCTTCATCCGCTCGCGTTCGGCATCCCAGTCGCGCAGGCAGGCGTCGTAGAGGACGTCCTCGTAGGCACGAAGGGTCAGGCCCGCCTCCTGGGCCAGAGCCTCGGTCGGAAACGGACAGGCCACCCAGGGAACCTCGCCCGCCGCCTTGCGGCGGTTGAACGGCCGGTAGGCTTGCTGGAGCGCGAGCCGCCGCTCCGGCGCGAGCTCCGAGCCGTCGTAGATGTTGCCGGCGGAGAACACGAGCAACCAGGCGTCGAGCTGCTCCCGCGTATGTGCTTCGATCGGCGCGAGTGTCGGCAGCAGCTCCTCGGGCGCCTCCGCCGCCCACACGGCCTCGAGAGGGACCTGCTCACGATCGTTGAACGCCAGGCGCACCAGCGGGTAGGCGCCGCGCCGGGCGATCCCGCGCACGACCTCTTCGACGAGCGGCCGTGCGTGCGGGGTGGCGACGACCATCACCTGCCAGCCGGGCTGCACGTCGAGCGAGCGCGCGACGAGGAGCTCGGCGTATTGCTCGACGCGTGATCCGGCGGAGAGCATGTGCTTCTATCTCTACCAGTGTCGGGAGCGGACGTGCCCGGGTGGTGCCGGAACATCCTGACGGCCGCGCCGGTCCGGCCCGGCGAGCGGGTGCGGATTCTGGTCGACGAGCCGCTCGACCGAGCTGCGGAGGACATGGCGGCCGCCGTTCGCGGCGGCGGCGCCGAAGCCAGACTCGTCGCGTTCCCACCCGACCGCCCGATGCGTGAGCCGACCGCGGACATGCTCGAGAGCTCGGACTGGGCGGATCTCTCGATCGGTCTCCTGAGCAGGACGTTCGCGGAAGAGCTGCCGGCCCGTCGGCTCGTGCTCGACCGCCTCCTCCGCCACGGCGGTCGGGCGATCAGCGCCGACGGGATCGACGAGCCGACGCTGTACGGCGAGCTCTCGGCGCCGATGCCGGATCTCGGACAGCCGGCGCGAAGGCTTCTCGACGCCTTGAACGGTGCCCGCGAGGTGCGCGTGCGCGGTGCGGCTGGAACCGACCTCACGCTCCGCGTAGAGGGCCGCCGGTGGCTGAACGACGCACTTCCGCTCGAGCCGGGGCGGGTGGCCAACTTCCCCGGTGGCGAGATCTGCATCGCGCCTCTGGCCGACGGCGCCGAGGGCGAGCTGGTTGCGGATCTGACGATTCCGTGGGGCCCGATCGAGGGATTGCTGCCCGAGCCCGTGCGGGTCCGCTTCGAGGGCGGGCGCGCCCGGTCGATCGAGGGTGGCGCTGCCGGCGAGCGTCTCCGGCTGCTCGTCGAGGAGTCGGGTGCCGGTGCCGACGTGATCGCCGAGCTCGGCATCGGTCTCAACTCTGCGCTCCGGCCGCGCGGTCACGTGCTCTTCGACGAGAAGGCGGCCGGCACCGCGCACGTCGCGATCGGCAACAACACCGGTCCCTACGAAGGCGACAACTGGGCTGCGATCCACGTCGACTGCGTCTTCTCCGAGCCGGAGCTGACGGTCGAGGGGCGACCCGTCGACCTCGGCTAGTCAGACGCCCGGCAGCGCGCTCAGCAGGGCGGCGACGTCGTCGGCCGTGTTGTAGAAGTGCGCCGAGACACGGAGGGCGTCGTCGGCGACTCCACACGCGACTCGAGCCGACCGAAGCTGCCGCGTGATCTCGTCGGCGGCGCGCGCCGGGTGCCGCACGCAGACGAGTGCCGATCGTTCGGCCGGCTCCGGTGAGCTCACGACCTCGTAGCCGCGGGCTCTGAGCTCCTCGTCGACCGATCGCATCAACTCGACGGCGCGCCGCTCCCGCTCGGCGTCTTCGACCGAGTTGAGGAGACTCAACGACTCGACCATTCCCGCGAGCGTCGCCAGCGACGGCATCGTCGACTCGTAGCGCTCGGCCGAGTTCGGGTGCTCGAGCGTCATCGTCGTGTCCGTGATGCCGAGCGTGCTGTTCTTCCAGCCGACCTGTGGAATGCGGAGCTCCGAAAGCGCTCTCTCGGAGCAGTACGTGAGTGCTACGCCGAACCCCGAGGCCAGGAACTTGTAGCCGTGGGCGGCGACGATGTCCGCGCCGAGGGCGGGCGCATCGATCCGGTTGACGCCCAGGGCCTGTGCCGCGTCGAGCGCGTACCAGATGCCGCGTTCGGCGCAGAGCGCGCCGATTGCCTCGACGGGCGCTCGCGTGCCGGTCGCGCGATTCACCACGCTGACGCAAACGGCGCGCGTTCGCGGCGTGAGGAGGGCCTCCAGGTCGTCGATGTCGAAGCGGCCGCGTCCCGCGTCGCGGATCAAGCGCACGCGGACGCCGACGCGCTCCAGCTCGGCGAACGGCGCCAGACAGCCCCAGAAGTCGCGGTCATGGACGATCACCTCGTCGCCCGGGCGCCATTCGAGACCCTGAGCAAGGAGGCCTAGTCCCTCACTCGTGCTCTTCAGCAGCGCGACGTGACCGGGCTCGCAATGGAGCATCGTGGCGGCCTCGGATCGCACCGCGTCGAGCAGTTCCGTTCCGCCGAGCTCGCTCGTATCGGGAACCGCCAGGGCAGTGAGCATCTCGGTCGCCGCGCGAACGTGGCTCGCCGGCAACGGCCCGAAGGTCGCATGGTCGAGGTAGGCGCACTCGTGCGTCAACGGAAACTCGCGTTCACGCAGGGCTTCGACCACGACGCCGACATCATGGCGCGGAGCGGCGGGTTCGGCCGAAAGGCCAGACCGCTCGGCTTTGCGGCGCGTGATATCGGTAATGGGCCATGGGTTTCTCCGCGCACGACGCGCTCGTTCTTCTCGGGCTCCTCACCGCGGGTGCGGCGCTGCTCGCGCTCGCCCCGACGTTCCGCGTTCCCTATCCGATCCTGCTCGTGCTCGGCGGCGTCGCCGTGGGATTCGTGCCCGGCGTGCCCCACGTTGCGCTGCGACCCGAGATCGTGCTCGTCGCGGTTTTGCCGCCGCTTCTCTACTCAGCCGCGTTCTTCACCTCGCTGCGCGACCTGCGCGCGAACGTTCGGCCGCTCTCGCTGCTTGCGATCGGGCTCGTGCTCGCCACGATGGTGGGCGTTGCGGCGGCATGTCACGCCGGCATCTCCGGTCTGTCGTGGCCGACGTGCTTCGTGATCGGCGCGATCGTCGCGCCCACCGACGCTGTCGCGGCAACCGCCATCGCCTCCAGGCTCGGCGTCCCACGCAGGCTGGTCGCGATCCTCGAGGGGGAGAGCCTGATCAACGACGCAACCGCGCTCGTCGCATACGCCTTCGCCGTCACCGCCGTGATGACGGGGCATTTCTCCTTCTGGCACGCGGCCTGGCGCTTCCCGGTCGACGTCGTCGGCGGCGTGGCGATCGGGCTCGGCGTGGGTTTTCTCCTGCGACAGATCCGGCGGCGTCTCGACCACTCGCCGAGCGAGATCGCGATCGCGCTCCTGTCCGGTTACTTCGCGTACCTGCCGGCCCAGGCGGCCGGCGTGTCGGGTGTGCTGGCCGTCGTGACGGTCGGCATCTACGTCGGCTGGTACACGCCCGAGTTGACGACCGTGCAGACGCGCCTCCAGGGCGACGCCGTCTGGGAGATCCTCGTCTTCCTCCTCAACGCATTGCTCTTCGGCCTCGTCGGGCTCCAGGTGCGGCCGATCATCGACTCGCTTTCGGGAACGTCGACGACCACGCTCCTCGCCGACGCCGTCATCGTCAGCGCCGCCGTTGTCGTCTCGCGCTTCGTCTGGGTCTTCCCGGCGACGTACGTGCCGCGGTACCTATTCCGTCGGGTTCGGGAGCGGGACCCGTATCCGCCGTGGCAATACCCGACTCTCATCAGCTGGGCCGGCCTCCGCGGCGCCGTCTCGCTCGCTGCTGCGCTGGCTCTCCCGCTGACGACCGATTCGGGCACCCCCTTTCCGTCGCGCGAGCTCGTCATCTATCTCGCGTTCGCCGTGATCATCGCGACGCTTGTGCTGCAGGGCCTGAGCCTGCCGCTCGTGATCCGTCTCCTCGGTCTGGAGGAGGACGCCATCGCGGCAAAGGAGGAAGTCAAGGCGCGCATTCACGCCGCCGAGGCCGCACTCGGGCGACTCGAGGAGCTCGCCGGCGAGGACTGGGTGCGCGACGACACGGCCGAGCGCCTGCGCGGGCTCTACCGCTTTCGCCAGAGCCGCTTCGCGGCGCGCTTCGACGACGCCGACGACGGCGCGCTCGAGCAGCGGTCGCGCGACTATCAGCGCCTCCGCCGGGAGCTGCTTGACGCGGAACGCCACGCCGTCGTCGAGCTACGACGTCAGGGTCGCATCAATGACGAGATCATGAATCTCGTACAGCGTGACCTCGACCTCGAGGACGCGCGGCTCGATATCTGATCATCCGTGCGGCGGCCCGTTGCGGCCGGCGATGAGCACCGACAGCGTCATGCCCCCGTGCTCGCAGACCGGCGTCGCCGGGATGAGAGGCACAACGACGATGCCGCCGCCCGGAGGCACGGTCACGCGCGCCCGATACGACTTCGGCTCGCACGGGCCGTAACCACCTTCGCCCGGCCCCGGCACGTCGGGCGAGAAGCGTGCGGTTGCGGCCGTGTAGCCGCCGGGCCGCACGACGACGCGGACGGCGGTCAACGCGCCGGGATGAGACGGTCGGACATGGGTGGGCAACGCCCGACCGTGGCGGTCGACGAGCCGTAGGACGGGAAGGCCCGAGACGAAGCAGGCCCGCGACGAGCGATTGCGCAGCCGCAGGTTGTACGAGATGGACCCGGCGCCGGCGCTCCCGGGAACAGCAGCGAACGTGCCGGTGAGGTCTCGCCCCATACAGGGTGGTGTGGCAGCGGCAGTCACCGTCGTAGCCGCGAACGCGGCGATCGCTCCTGCTACGGCGGCGCCGCAGGCGATCGACCCCTTGCCTCTCATGCATCCTCCTCGGACGGCGTTGACGTCGCGATACGTCGCCGGCTCGGCTCCGCGTCACAGCGTGCACGTCGCAGGTTCTGCGAGCAAGTGCGTCCCTGCCGAGCAGCAGTCGTTCGTGGAGCTACTGAGAGTGCGAAGGCTTCGGGCGCCGACTCAGTTGCCGGTGGTCTCGAGCTGGTGGATGCGACGATCCATCCGCTCGGCGATGCGCTCGAACTGCTCGAGCACCTCGTCACGTCCGCTGCGAACCTGCAGCTCCGCTGACTCGAGCCCGCGCAGGAGCTTGTGCATCTCGTCGATGCGGTCGTCGACGCTGCGGTCGCGGACGATCTCGGCGACCGTCTTCTCGTGGTAGGCGAGGCGCATGCGAAGGCCTTCCACGGCAATCCGCAGCTGATCGAACGCGCGTGAGGTCGGCCAGGCATCGTCCCCTTCGTCACCGCCACGATCGGGGAGCGGTCCCGTGACGATCCGTGCCGCGAGCTCGGCCACGCGCTCACGCAGCCCGATCTGCTCGGCCGTCCAGCTTTCGCCGGTTCGTATGAGCTCTGCCGTGATCGCGTCCCGGTCGCGCTCGATCTCCTCCATTCGGTGGATCAGCTCGTGGAGCGCCTGCTCGGCGTTCTCCATGCTGCGCCCACCCACCTCGACCTCCTGCAGCCTTTCCTCGAAACCCGACAGCCGTTGCGCGAGGTGCGTCGCTCGCTCCGCGCCGGCAGTGTCGACTTCGTCGAGGCCGTCCTTCAACTCCGTCTCGAGCCTGATCGCGAGCTCGGACGCGACGGCCACCGCACCCTCGACCTGCTCGATGCGCTTGCCCAGCGTGAGCGCAACCCGCTCTCCGTACGGCGCGGGCAGCACGGCGCGCTCGCGCTGAAGCGCTACCTCTCCTGCCCGCAGCTCCCTGATGACGGCGTCGATCCGCTGGTGCACCTCGTCGAACCGCATGTCCGGGCTCTCGGAATCCTGGGCTCTCGCAGCGGCCGTCGCGGCGGCGCGTGCGATGGCGGCGACGCCCTCGAGCTGCTCGGCGAGCGACTCGGCGACGTTCTCGAGCTCCTCGCGCAGCTCGACGCCGGTGCGATCGGCGAGCGCCATCGCGACGGCGACTGAGCCCTCGACCTCCTGCAGCCGGCGCGCGAAGACGTGCGCAACGCGATGCCGCACGATCTCGGCGTACTCTTCGGTCTGGTCGGGATCAGCGGGCGGCGGGGTGTGTTCGCTATCCGACAAGCTGCCACGAGTATCGCGCTCGGTGCCCGTGCTGCGACATGCCTCGTTCGGGTGGTATTCGGTCGATTCGCCCGCCGTGGGTGGCCCGCGTTCCGCCGGCTCTCCCCAGAGCCATACGCGACCCTTGCCCACCGGTCAGTCGCTCAGTGGCAGCTGCCCGTTCCTGAGTCGGTAAAGCTCCCGTTGCCGGCGAACGACGCCGGTTGGAAGGACCAGTCGTAGCTTTGCGCCTGCAGGGTCAGCTTCAGGACGCCGAACGTGTCGGTGTTTCGCACCTCGCTGTTGCGTGCGATGCTGGCGATCGAAGTGTGGTTGGCACCACCGGTGCCGACGATGAACTCGCGAATACCGGCGCCCGGGTCGGCCAGTCCACCGGCGTTCTGCGGTGCGAAACGCTCATAGATATGGTCGTGACCGCTCAGGATTACGTCGACGCGGGCTGCGTACAGCTGCTGGACGATCGACGCCATGTTTTGGTTCGCTCGCCCTCCGCTCGACCAGAGGGGGATGTGCCAGTACGCGAGCGTGCAGGTCGTCTTGTGCGCGGCGAGGTCGGCGGCCAGCCACTGGCCTTGCGGTGAGCTCAACCCGCAGCCGCCAGCTGAGCTGCAGTTCGAGTTCAGGGCGATCAGATGCCAGGCACCGACGTCGAACGAGTAGTACCCCTTTCCCATCGCGCCCGCTGCCGCGCCGAAATAGGTGAAGTAGCCGGCGCCGTTGAGGTTGCTGCTGTCGCAGCCCGTGCCTCCGCTGGTCAGAAGCTCGTGATTCCCGATCGAGGGGTGAGTGATCGCCTTGTACTTCCCCCAGCTGAGGTCGTACGACTGTTTGAAGGCAGCGAGCCCGCCGCAGTAGTACTGGTTGTCGCCCAGCAGGAGCACTGCAGCCGCTCCTCCCAGTTCGGCGGCGGTCGAGGCCTGTCGGCAGGTGTTCCCGGAGCCGACGCCACCATGGAAGTTGGCCGACGACGGATCGCAGGCGATGTCGCCTGCCGCAGCGATGACCGGATCACCTCCTGCTGGCGGCGCGGGCGGGGGCGGTGGTGGAGGCGGAGGCGGAGCTCCGGCGTTCGAGGTGGTCACGATCAGCTGAGGCGCCGTCGATGCTCCACTCTCTCGTGAGGCGAACCGTGTGTTGGTCGAGTTGGTCGGCGCCAAGGTGAAGTCGACGAGCCCGTCTGTCGTGACCGCAGCGGTGACGTCCAGGCTCACCCAGCTACCGCTCGTCACCGGCGACGCGGTGGAGAGGATTGATCCAACGGCAAGATGCTCGAAGGTGGAGAACGTCAGTCCGGTCTCCGACCAGTCGGGATCGGTGTACGACGCCACCGCAACCGACGTGTTGTTCGACTGGGCGAACACGCGCAGTGTTGCCCGTGTGACCGATGCACCCCCGATGCCGCTGACAGCGAACTCGGTCACGGTGCGAACTTCGGGTGAGCCGTCCACGTACAGGGATGCCGATCTGCCGAAGTTCGTGCCGGGAGACGCTGCCGACACGTATGTATCAGCGGTGGTTGTGAATGTGAGCGTCTGCTCAGCCGCCGAACCATGGCTGGCGCGCACAGCGAGAGCGCAAACGGACACCAGGGCGAGCAGGGCGACTCGATATCGACGCACGATCGCCGCAGTTCGAAGCCTGCCGGCAAACTCCTGCCGACTGGTGCCTCGACGGACGCCCGTTAGTGATCGGAGCCGAGCGCGCGGCCCGTCGCTATTCTCGGCGAGCCGGGGCCCCCATCGACTAGCGGCCTAGGTCGCCACCCTTTCAAGGTGGTAGCACGGGTTCGAATCCCGTTGGGGGCATAACGCTGGAAGGTCCGTTCAGCTTGCGCTGCGGACTCTTCAGACGGCGTGCCGTTGACATGCCGCTCGCGGCCTCGTAGGCTGCCCGACTGCAGACGCATTCAGTCGGTCTGCAGCGAACTTGAGTCAGGTTTCCGACAGCCCGGCACCCATCGCTCTCGAGCACAGTGTGGGAGCGCGCCTGCGGACGCTGCGTCGAGCGCGGCGGCTCACGCTGCGGGAGATCGCCGAGCGCGCATCGCTCTCGGAGAGCTTCGTGAGCCAGCTCGAGCGCGGCCAGAGCGGCGCCACCATCCAGTCGCTCCAACGCATCTCGGCGGCCCTCGGGGTGGACGTCTCCGACCTGTTCGCCGAGGACACCCCGCCCGGGCCGCGGATCATCCGGCGTGACACGCGGCACCCCGTGGCCTGGGGCACGCTAGGCCGCAAGTCGCTCCTGACGCCGAAGCCGTTCGAGGCGCTCGAGGTGGTCGCAGCAGAGTTCGAGCCCGGCGGCTCGACCGGCGACGTCCCCTATACGCACGGCGACTCCGAGGAGCTGTTCCTGGTCATCGAAGGCAGCATCGACCTGGAGCTCGGGGGCGAGACGTTCACGCTCGGCGTGGGCGACAGCGCGCATTACCGAAGCTCGACGCCCCACCGAGCCTCCAATCCCGGGCCGATGCGAGCGGAGGTCATCTACGTGATCAGCCCGCCGAGCTACTGATGAGCGACACCACCGGCCGAGAGACTGACGGACAGTTCGACGTCGAGCTCCGCTCGGTGACGAAGCGCTTCGGCTCGCACGCCGCCGTCGCCGAGGTCAGCCTGCAGGTTCGGCACGGCGAGTTCCTGTCGTTGCTCGGCCCTTCCGGCTGCGGCAAGACGACGACGCTCAGGCTGATCTCCGGCTCAGAGCAGCCCGACGAGGGCGAGGTGCTGATCGGCGGCGTCAACGCGGTGGGGATCCCGCCGTACCGGCGGGATGTCAACACCGTGTTCCAGCAGTACGCGCTGTTCCCGCACATGTCGATCCTCGACAACGTCTCCTACGGGCTCAAGCAGCGGAAGATGCCGAAGAACGAGCGCTACGCGCGCGCTCGGGAAGCGCTCGAGCTCGTGCAGCTGCGAGGCAGGGACCAGGCTCGGCCGGCGCAGCTCTCGGGTGGACAGCAGCAGCGTGTCGCCCTGGCGCGGGCGCTCGTGATGAGCCCGCGAGTGCTTCTCCTGGACGAGCCGCTTGGGGCCCTGGATCTGAAGCTCCGCAAGGAGATGCAGATCGAGCTGAAGCGGATCCAGCAACAGGTCGGGATCACGTTTGTCTACGTCACGCACGATCAGGGCGAGGCGCTGTCGATGTCCGACCGGATCGCAGTGATGTCGAACGGAAGGATCGAGCAGCTCGGGGAGCCGAGGGAGATCTACGACCGGCCGAGGACCGCGTTCGTGGCGGACTTCATCGGGGACATGAACTTCCTCGAGGCAGTCGTGGTCGAGGCGTCCAACGGCAGCTTTGCGGCGGACGCGGGCGGGGCGATCGTGATTCGCGGCCGCGGGACGGCGGCATCGGGCGAGAATGTTCGTCTCGGAATCAGACCCGAGCGCCTCGTCGCCCATCCGTACGGACCGCGCGAAGGTGCGAACGTGGCGGCGGCGGACGTGATCACGAAGATGTATCTCGGCGACCAGCTCCAGCTGGTCGCCAAGCTGGGCAACGGGGTCGAAGTCGTGGTGCGCGAGCAGCGCGTGAACAGCGATCCGGCGCTCGACAACCTCCACCCGGGCGACCGGATCATCGTCCAGTGGGACGAGACGGCGCCCTTCCTGTTGTCCGGTCCACCAGCGACCCCGATCGGACAGGAGTCCGGCGGAAACAGCGTGAACGCACGAGAGGAGGAGGGATGAGTGAGGACGGCGAGGGCCTGCGGATCCTCGCGCCGCCTAGTGTGAAGCGGCGGCTCGACGCGATCGAGGCTGCGGTCCAGAAGGCGGTCGACCGGCCGATCAGCCGGCGCGACGCGCTCGGTGTGGCCGGGCTCGCGCTCCTGGCCGCGGGAGGCGTAGCGGGCAGCGCGCGCGCGGCTGGCGGGCTCGAGAGCCAGTTGGTGATCTACAACTGGTCGCAGTACGACGACCCGAGAACCTACAAGGACTTCAAAAAGAAGTTTCCCGGCACGTCGATCAAGGAGACGTACTACGCCTCCAACGACGAGCTGCTGGCGAAGCTGCAGGCGGGTGGGGCGGGCTACGACATCGTCGTTCCGAGTCAGAACGCCGTCGGGGAGCTGATCGAGCTGAAGAAGCTGATGAAGCTCGACAAGAGCCTGCTGTCCAACTACACGAAGAACGTCGACAAGGCGTGGCGGAAGCGTTCCTACGACCCGACAGACGACTACAGCATCGTCAAGGACTACGGGGTCACGCTGTTCTTCTACCGCAACGACATCGTCAAGGAGCGCCCGAAGACGATGCTCGACTTCTACAAGTTGCTCCCCAAGTACGGCAAGAAGGGGCGTACGAACCTGATGGAGGGCGCGGAGGAGGTCGTCCCGCTCGCGCTGATGGCGCTCGGGATCGACCCGAACACGGACAAGGATGCGGACTTCAAGAAGGTGGAGAAGTTCCTGCTCTCCATCCGCTCCGGCGTGACGACGATCACCTCGTCGAACTACATCAACGACGGGTCGGCGGGGAAGATCATTCTCGGGCAGGGCTGGAACGGCGACGTGCGGCGAATCGCCGCCGCTCGCAAGAAGCAGCGCGACATCACCGTCGTGCTCCCGCATGGGATGTCGGAGAAGTGGGCCGACAACTGGTGCATCCTGGCCAACGCCCCGCACCCCAAGGCCGCGCACGCGTGGCTCAACTTCATGAACGACCCGCACATCGCGGCGCAGGAGATGAACTACCACAACTACGCGATCCCGAACAGGAAGGCGCTGGCCCTCATGCCCGCGTCACTTCGGAACGACCCCATCTTCAACGTCCCGACCGAGTTCACGAGCGGCTACCGGTTCATCCTGAACCCGACCCCCGACATCGTGAACAAGCGGACGAGGATCTACACGAAGTTCAAGGCAGCGTGATGAGCGACGTCGGGGTGGCAGTCGGGAACGAGACGGCTGCCGCCCCGCGTCGGTCCTTCAAACCGCGCTATCCGGCGTGGCTGACAGCCCCGTCGTTCTTCTACTACCTCGTCTTCTTCCTCGCCCCGATGGGGATCCTGGCGGCGTTCTCGGTCGCGAAGCAGTCCGGGTTCGCCTCCGTGAGCTACACGGTCGACTGGTCGCAGTTCCGGCAGGTGTGGGACCCGATCCAGCTGAGGATCTTCTGGCACACCCTCGTCATGGCGGGTGCCGGCACGGCGCTCACGATCCTGATCGGCTACCCGGTCGCCTACTGGATCTCCCGCTACCTGATGACGTACAAGTCGCTTGCGCTCCTGCTGATCGTCGTGCCGTTCTGGACGTCGTTCCTGATCCGCACCTACTCGTGGCTGATCATCCTCGACCCGCAAGGGTACGTGGCGCGGCTGTTCAAGGACCTCGGCCTCTCCAACCAGTTCAACGTCCTCTACACGTGGAAGGCGATCGGCATCGGGCTCGTCTACAACTATCTGCCGCTGCTGATCCTGCCCGTCTATGCATCGCTCGAGCGCATGGACTGGACGCTCGTCGACGCCGCCACCGATCTCGGCGCGAAGCCGTTCACGGCATTTCGCCAGATCACGCTGCGCCTGACGCTGCCCGGCCTCGTCACGGGCGGTCTGCTCGTGTTCATCCCGATGACCGGCGAGTACGTGATTCCGACGCTGCTCGGCGGCGGAAAGTTCGACTTCGTCGGCAGCAACATCGCCGACGTCTTCCTCCAGGCCGCGAACTGGCCGTTCGGCTCGGCGCTCTCGATGGCGTTGATGGCCGTGCTGAGCGCGTTCGTCGTCCTCTACATCCTCGTCGCCACGCGGGAGGAGCAGTTCGGTGCCTAACGGCAAGCGGGCTCTCACCGGCTGGGCGGTGCTCGTCTACGTGTTCCTCTACGTGCCGATCCTCCTAGTCGTCGTGTTCGCATTCAACAAGAGCCGCGACGTCACGCTCTGGCGCGGCTTCACGACCAGCTGGTTCGGGAAGGCGATCCACGATCCGGCGTACCTGCCGGCGATCAAGACGAGCTTCAAGATCGCGATCGTCAACTCGATCGTCGCGACGATCCTGGGGACGATGGCCGCGCTGGCGCTCGCGCGCATGCGACGTGCGTTCCGCGTGCCGTTCGACACCGTCGTCTACCTCACGCTCGTCGTCCCCGAGATCGTGATCGCGGTTGCGTCGCTTATCTTCTTCTCCCAGGCGCACGAGCACGTGTCTGCTTTCCCGGCACTCGGGTGGAAGACGATCCTGCTCGCGCACGTCGTCTTCAACGCCTCGCTCGTGATGCTGATCGTGCGGGCGAGGTTCGTCGGCATGGGGTCGACGCTCGAGGAGGCGAGCTTCGACCTGGGGGCAGGACCCATCTCGACGTTCCGCCAGGTGACGCTCCCACGCCTGTTCCCGGCCGTCCTCGCCGGCGCGCTGCTCGCGTTCACCTTCTCTTTCGACGACTACGTGCTGAGCAACTTCACGGCCGGGGCGACGACGCAAACGTGGCCGATGGTGATCTTCGCCGCGGTGCGGTTCGGCGTCACACCCGCGATCAACGCGCTCGCGACGATGATGCTCGGCGTCACGTTCGTGCTGATCATCGCCACGGGGATCGTCCTCCGGCGCGGTGCACGCAGCGGCGGCGTCGACCGGGAAAAGGGCCTCGCCGGCGTTCTGGGCCTAGGCTGATCGAGGGTCTGGCGTCACGCCGCAGAATCGCATCGCCGCGACGGCGAGGGCTTGCGCGCACCCGATGAGGCCGTCGACCGGGACGTACTCGTCGATCGCATGCGCGGTGCTCTGGCCCTGCGAGTCGATGCCGGGCGGGCCGTACGCGACCGCGGGAATGCCACCCATACGCGTCAGGGTGGCGCCGTCGTACCAGGAGTCGAGCCCGGACAGCCGCCCCGGTCTTCCTACGTCAGCGGTCGCCTCGAGGGTGATGCCGACGATCGGCTCGGTCTCGGGGATCTCCATGGACATCACCCGGGTCGGCAGCCAGTCGATCCGCGGCGGGTTTTCGGCGAGCCAGGGGTCTGCCGCCGCCGTGCTCCGCACGATCCAGTCCGTGACCTCTTGCTCGACTTCGAGGCCCCAGCCCTCGTCGTCGGTCTGGGCTGGGCCGTAGAGGGCAGCTACGGTGATGCGGCAGTCGGCCGGATATGTCACCGCCCACTCGCCTGCGGAGATCATCGTCGGCACGATGTCGGGCATGCTGAGGCGAGGGTGCCGGAGATCCGGACGCGCCGCCCACGCTTCGCGCAGCGCGCGGATCGCGTCGAACACGAACTGCGCCTTCTCGATTGCGTTTACGGCGCCACCCTCGCGCCAGTCCGGCTGGGCGAGCTCGGCGTGGCCCGGGCGCCCGGGAACGGTGATGACGCCGTAGCTCGTTCCCCGGCACGCGACCCAGATCTCGTGCCCGGTCGGTTCCGCGACGATCCCCGCGTCGGCCTTGACACCGTGCAGCACGAGCGCGAGACCGCCCGCCCCGGAGGACTCCTCGTCGGTATTCGTCGTGACGAGGAGGTCGCCGAGGAGGATCCCGCGTGCGGCGAGCACCTCGGCCGCGAGAACCATGGCGCCGACGCCGCCCTTCATGTCGCAGCTGCCCCGGCCGTAGAGCTTCCCGTCCCGCACCTCGGCACGGAACGGATCGGAGGTCCAGCGATCGTGCGGCTCAGCGGACACCACGTCGATGTGGCCGTTGAAGACGAGGCTTCGACCCTCTCCGCTGCCGGGGAGCCGTGCGACGAGCTGCGGTCTGCCGGCGAACCCGAGCCCAGGCGGGTAGAGCGTATGGCCGTCGAGGGCGGCAGGGTCGGGCTCGAACAGCTCGACCTCCGCGCCCGCCTTCACGAGCCGTCCGCGCAGGTACTCCTGCAGCTCGACCTCTTCGCGGGCGGGTTCGTTCTCGCCGCGGGCGGTCGTGTCGAATGCGATCAGCGTCGAGACGATCTCGACAAGCTCGTCGCTGCGTCCCTCGATCTCCGCGACGACCTGCTGCTCGAGCTGCGAAAGGGCCACGGAGGCGGGATCTACGACTTCGCGGCGTCCTGGAGCGCCCGCCAGATGCGCTCGCCGTTCGCCGGCATGTCGACGTGGCGGATACCGAACGGGGCGAGCGCGTCGACGACGGCGTTCTGCACGGCAGGCGTGGCGCCGATCGTGCCCGACTCGCCGATTCCCTTCGCGCCGAGGGCGTTTATCGGTGTCGGCGTTTCCATCTCGACCACGTCGAACGACGGCAGCTCGGCCGCGGACGGGAACGCGTAGTTGACGAGGTTCGCCGTCATCAGGTTGGCGTCCTCGTCGTAGACGATCTCCTCGTACAGCGCTTGCGAGACGCCCGTCGCGACCCCACCGTGCACCTGGCCGTGTGCGATTACGGGGTTGATCAGCGTGCCTGCGTCGTCGACCGCGACGAGACGCACGAGCTCGACGTCGCCGGTCTCGGTGTCCACCTCGACGACAGCGACGTGGGCGCCGAACGGGAACGTGGGGCTGGACGGCAGGAAGTCGTGCTCGACGTGCAGCTCGTCCAGACGGCCCTCCGTCTCGAGGCGCGCAGCCAGGTCTGCCCATGACAGTCCCTGCGCCGGTGCGCCGACGCCGTGGAAGCGCCCCGCCTCGAGGTCGAGGACGATGTCGTCGACGCCGATCTCCAGGTAGTCGGCGGCGAGCCGCCGCCCAGCCTCGACGACCTCCTCGGCGGCCAGCGCTGCCGCCGCGCCGCCGATCTGGGTCGACTTGGAGCCGTAGGTGCCGCTTCCGCGTGCAACCGTGTCGGTGTCGCCCTTGACCACACGCACCGCCTCGACCGGGAGCCCGAGCTTGTGGGCGACGATCATCGCGAACGTCGTCTCGTGCCCCTGGCCGTGCGAGAAAGAGCCGGTGCGAAGAATCGCGCCGCCTTCCGGCGTGATCTCGACGTCCCCGAACTCGCCCTCCGGGAACCCGTTGGTGATCTCCACGTAGGTGCTGAGGCCGATCCCGAGCTGTCGAGGAGATCCGTCGACGCGACGGCGGCGCTGCCGTTCGCGCAAACCGTCGTAGTCCGCCGCTGCGAGCGCGAGGTCGAGCGCGCCCTCGTAGTTCCCCGAGTCGTACGTGGCACCAGAGGCGGTCTTGAACGGGAAGACACCCGGCTGGATGAAATTCGTGCGGCGCACGTTGGCAGGGTCGACCCCGATCTCCGTCGCGAAGAGGTCGACGGCTCGTTCGATCGCCTGTGCGGCCTCGGGCCGGCCGGCTCCGCGGAAGGGCCCGACGGGCGTCGTGTTCGTCAGCACGGCATGCGCCTGGACCTCGATCTTCGGGATCGCGTAGACGCCGCTCGCCATCAGACCCGTGAGATGGGGGAGAAACGCGCCGATCCCGGCATACGCGCCGACGTTCTGGACGATCTGCAGCCGGTACGCCTGGATGGCGCCGTCCTTCGAGCCGCCGATCGTGACCTCGAGGATCGCGTCGCGTGCATGCACCATCCCGGCGAGGTTCTCCGAGCGCGTCTCGGTGAAGCGGACGGGGCGCCCTGTCTTGCGCGCCATCCACGCCACGAGCACGTCCTCGACGCAAAGCGTCTTGGCGCCGAAGCCTCCGCCGACGTCGGGCGCGACGACGCGGATGTCCGCCGGCTCGAGCCCCAGGAACCTGGCCAGGCCGTCACGGTCCTGGTGGGGCGTCTGGGTCGTCAGGTACATCGTCAGTCTGTCGTCGTCGCCGACGCACCCGGCGGTGGATCGCACTTCCATCGGCACCGGGGCAAGGCGCTGGCTGACGACCGTCCCCGACACGACGACCTCGCAGCCGTCGAAAAGGCTCTCGTCGAGCTCCTCGGGACCTTCGCGCATGCAGACGTTCGTGCCGTACTCGGGGTAGAGCTCGACCTCTCCGGCAAGCGTCAGGCGAGGGTCGGGCGTCGCCGGCAGCGGGTCGTAGTCGACCATCACGAGCTCCGCGGCGTCGGCACCGGCCGTGCGATCCTCCGTCGCCACGACGGCGACGATCTCGCCGGCGAAGCGGACGACGTCCCTGCCCACGAACGGCCGCGCCATGCGCTTGTCGATGATGGGAATCGGCGGCGGCGGGAAGACGCCGAGGTCGATGTCCGCAGCCGTGAAGACCTGCGTGTTCGGGAGCTCGAGCGCCGCTGATGCGTCGATGCCGAGGACGCGGGCGTGCGGATACGGCGAGCGGACGAACGTCAGGTGGAGCGCATTCGGAAGCTCGAGCCCTTCGACGTAGGTTCCCGCGCCGGTCAGGAAGCGGTCGTCCTCGACCCGAAGGACGCGTCGTCCGATCACACTTGCCATGCGGCGACCAGTTTCGCATGCGCGGGAGGGCCCCGACCTGACATCGTGCAGGGGTGAACCTCGGCTACTTCACGATGCCGCTCCATCCACCGGGCCGGGAGTATGTGCAGACGCTGCGCGAGGATCGCGAGGCAATCGTCCTGGCCGACGAGCTCGGCTACACGGAGGCGTTCGTAGGCGAGCACGTCACCGACCGTGCCGAGCCGGTCACCGACTCGTGCGTGTTCCTTGCAAGCCTGGCGCCGGTGACGACGCGCATCACCCTCGGTACGGGCACGGTCAACCTGCCGAACGGCCATCCCGCCGCGATCGCGGCGAAGGTGGCGATGCTGGACACGCTGCTGGAAGGGAGATTCGTGTTCGGCGTCAGCCCCGGAGGCCTGCCGTCGGACTGGGAGGTCTTCGGGAACCTCGATCTCGACCGCCGCGCCAAGTTCCTGGAGTGTCTCGAGCACATCGTCGGGCTCTGGACGGGGGAGGCGCCCTACGACCTGGAGGGCGCGCACTGGAGCATCTCGACGGCGCGGACGATGATCCCGGAGATCGGGCAGGGCGTGATGGTGCGGCCCTACCAGCAGCCGCACCCACCCATCGCCGTCACGGTGGTCGAGCCGTCCTCGCCGAGCGCCGCCGAGGCGGCGCGTCGGGGCTGGGACATCATCTCGGCGAACTTCCTGCTGCCCGAGTGGGTGCGGACGCACTGGGAGATATACGAGGCGTCAGTCCCGGCGGCGGATCCAGCGAGGTGGCGCGTAGCAAAGACCGTCCTCGTCGCCGACGACGACCGCACCGCCCGCGAGTACGGCTTCGGTGCGGAGAGCCCCTATCGCCACTACTACGCGCAGCTGGGGTTCAAGCTCGTCCGCGCCGGTCGCGCCAACCTCTTCAAGGAGGATCCGTCGCTGCCCGACTCGGTGGTCACGACCGACGCGCTCGTCGAGAAGCTGGTGATCGCGGGCACGCCGAACCAGGTCGCCGAAGAGCTCCTCGCTTTCCGCGAGCAGGTTGGGGACTTCGGCACGCTGCTCTACTGCGGCCTGGACTGGGTCGACCCCGCCATCGCGCGCCGGTCGCTGGAGCTGATGGCGGAGGTCGTGATGCCGGCCGTGAACAAGGCGATCGGCGTACCATCGTCGGCGGGAGCCCGATGAGAGGACTGCGCGAACGACTGGCCGCCGGCGAAGTCGTGCTCGCTGCCGAGGGTTACCTGTTCGAGCTGGAGCGCCGTGGCTATCTGAAGAGCGGCCCCTACGTCCCCGAGGTCGTGCTCGACTTCCCCGACGCTGTCCGTGAGCTCCACCGCGAGTTTCTCCGCGCGGGGTCGGACGTGATGGTGGCCTTCACGTACTACGGGCATCGCGAGAAGCTACGGATGATCGGGCGTGAGGCCGATCTCGAGCCGCTCAACCTGCAGGCGGTCCGCCTCGCGAAAGAGGTGGCCGCCGAAGGCGACGCACTGGTCGCCGGCAACATCTGCAACACGTGGGTCTACGACCCGGACGCTCCCGAGAGCTCGGGCGAGATCGTGCGCGAGATGTACCGCGAGCAGATCGGCTGGGCGGTCGAGGAGGGGGCCGACTTCATCCTCTCCGAGACGAACGATTACGTGGGCGAGGCGCTGATCGGTCTCGAAATGATCCGCGAGCACGACCTCCCCGCCGTCGTCGCGTTTGCGTCCACGACCGACCGCACGATCGACGGAGTCGAGTTCGAGGAGGCCTGCCGGCGGCTCGAGGCCGAGGGCGCCGATGTCGTCGGGCTCAACTGCTCGCGCGGGCCGGAGACGATGCTGCCGATCATCGAACGCATCCGCGCGGCGGTCGACTGCGGCGTCGCTGCGCTTCCGGTCCCCTACCGGACGACGTCTGCCGAGCCGACGTTCATCGCGTTGCGCGGCGCCGACGGCGGCAGGGCATTTCCGATCGCACTCGACCCGTTTCTCTGCACACGCTTCGAGGCGGCGGACTTCGCGCTCGCGGCGCGCGATGCCGGCGTCGGCTACATCGGCCTCTGCTGCGGCGGCGCGCCGCACCACGTGCGGGCGATGGCGGAGGCCCTCGGCCGGACGGTTCCGGCGAGCAGGTATTCGCCGGACATCTCGCTGCATCCGATCCTCGGCGAGAACGTCAAGGAGAAGCGCAGAGAGCTCTACCACTGGCAGGACTGAAAGCGGTGCCCGAGGCGCGCGTCGTGGTCGTCGGCGCCGGGGTCGTTGGCATGGCGTGTGCCTGGGAGCTGAGCCGTGCCGGCGCGGACGTGCTCGTGCTCGAGCGCGGCACGGTCGGCGGCGGCACCTCGAGAGGCAACACCGGCTGGGTTTGCCCCAGCCTCACGTACCCGCTGCCGGCTCCCGGGATGATGCAGGAGGGGATCCGTCAGCTGGTCACTCGTGGGGAGGCATTTGTCGTCCGGCCGAGCCTCGATCCGATCTTCCTGCGCTGGCTCTGGAGCTTCCGGCGAAGCTGCAGCCCGAGCCGCTTCGAGGCGGGGGTCCGGGCGCTCCTGGCACTGAATCGGCGGACGCTGGAGCTGCTCGACGAGTACCGGGCCGCGGGTGTCGGGTTCGAGATGCACGCGCCCGGGCTCGTCGTTGCAGCGCGCACCGCGCACGGAATCGACTCCTACCGCGACGTCTTTCGCAAGCTCCGCGAGCTCGGCCACGAGGGCGGCACGGTCAACGAACTGGACGCCCGGTCGCTCGTCGCGCTCGAGCCTGCGCTCGACGCCACCGGCGTGGTTGCGGGCCTCCACGCAACGGTTGACCGGTTCGTCCGCCCCGAAGAGCTGACGGCCGGTCTCGCCGAGCGGCTGCGCGAACGCGGCGTCGACGTCCGGGAAGGGTGCGAGCTCGAGGGGCTGGCGCGACGAAACGGCTCCATCGAGCTGCAGACGAACACCGGTGTCGAACGGGCGGCCCGCGTCGTCCTCGCCGCCGGGGTGCCGACGGCGCCCCTGCTCCGCGCAGCCGGTGTTCGCCTTCCGATGGTCGGCGCACGCGGCTACAGCGTCACCCTCAAGGGGAGCGGCATCCGCCCGCGCCACGCCCTCTACCTCGCGGAGGCGAAGCTCGGCCTCAGCCCGTTTCACGACAGCCTGCGGATCGCCGGCGTGTTCGAGCTGGGTGCTTCGAGTGTCGAGGCGCCGCGGGGCGTCGGCGAGCGCTTGATCGCGGCGGCGTGCTCGTATCTCGGCAGCTGGCGGCCGGCCCCGGACGAGCCGGTCGTGCCCTGGGCCGGGGTGCGTCCGACGACGCCGGACGGGCTGCCGCTGATCGGGGCGCTGCCCGGGCACGAGGGCGTCTATCTTGCCACCGGTCACGGCATGCTCGGCGTCACGCTCGCTCCGGCGACGGCCGCGCTGCTGGCACCGCTCGTGCTCGACGGACGCGCAGCGCCGGAGCTGGCGCCGTTCGATCCTGCCCGCCGCGTCTGACGCGAGCGTGTGCGAAGGTGCGATCCGTGCGGATCGCCGAGGTGGAGACCCTTGTGGTGGGCAACCCGTCGCCGGGTGTCGGCGGCCGCTACTTCATCTTCGTCAAGGTGACCACGGACTCCGGCGTCGTCGGGTGGGGTGAGGCGTACTCGTTCCCGTTCCACCCGCGCGTCGTCCCTGCGCTCGTCGACGACGTCGCGGAGCGCCATCTGCTCGGCGCCGATCCGTTCCGGATCGAGTGGCTCTGGCACCGCATCTACGGGAGCGGCTACACGCAGCGCCCGGACACGTCGTTGATGGCCGTGCTCAGCGCGGTCGAGACGGCGTGCTGGGACATCATCGGCAAGGAGCTCGGCCGGCCGGTGTACGACCTGCTCGGCGGGAAGGTGCGGGAGCGGCTCCGCTCGTACACGTACCTCTACTCGACCGGCCCCGACGACCCTGTCTACACCGATCCCGACACCGCGGCCGCCCGCGCAGTCGAGTACGTCGAGCAGGGCTTCACCGCGGTGAAGTTCGACCCGGTTGCGCCCTACACCTCATTCGATCCGCGCCAGCTCTCGCTCGAGGCGCTCGAGCGCGCCGAGCGGTACGTGAAGGCGGTTCGTGACGCTGTCGGTGACAGGTGCGACCTTCTCTTCGGGACGCACGGCCAGATGACACCGGCCGGCGCTCTACGGCTGGCGCGCCGGCTCGAGCCGTACGACCCGCTCTGGCTCGAGGAGCCTACGCCTCCGGAGAGCCCGGAGGAGATGGCGAAGGTCGCACGCGGTACCAGCATCCCGATTGCGACGGGCGAGCGGCTCGCAGGGAAGCACGAGTTCGCGCGCGTGCTGGCGACGGGCGCCGCGGCGATCCTGCAGCCGGCCCTGGGGCGCTGCGGCGGCATCCTCGAGGCCAAGAAGATCGCGGCGATCGCCGAGGCGCACTACGCGCAGATCGCCCCGCACGTCTACTGCGGGCCCATCGAGGCGGCGGCTTCGATCCAGTTCGACGCCTGCATCCCGAACTTCCTCATCCAGGAGAGCATCAACACCTTCGACGGCTTCCATGCCGATCTCCTCACCGAGCCGATCGCGTGGGAGGACGGCTACTTCCTGGTACCCGACCGGCCCGGTATCGGCCACGACCTGAACGAGGCGGTCGCGCGGGCGCACCCGTACGACGGGGACGAGCTGCATTTCGACATGCACCCCGAACCTGTGTAGTGGAGCACGTCGGCTTTGTCGGGATCGGCAATCTCGGGGCCAAGCTCGCGGCGAGCCTGCTCCGGGCCGGATATCAGCTGAGCGTCCATGATCTCGACCGGTCCGCGGCCTCCTCGCTCCTCGACGCCGGAGCTGTCTGGGCGGAGACGCCGCATGCGCTGGCGGCACGGGCCGCAACGGTCCTGACGTGTCTGCCCTCGCCCGCTGCCGTCGCGGCGGTGATCGAGGGTGAAGACGGAGTGCTGGCAGCGCTGGCACCCGGCAGCGTCTGGATCG
>JACXTT010002417.1_pt1 | contig 29692 bp, 26 predicted proteins | sample 9270951 | NCBI WGS metagenome assembly JACXTT01 (sample SAMN15532306, study PRJNA645909) | rock metagenome | isolation source: weathered quartz diorite | place: Puerto Rico | collected 2017-06-21 | reverse complement strand
TACCAGGAAATCCTGGGCGACCTGCACAACCTGTTCGGCGACACGAACGCCGTGCACATTGCCCTGGACGACTCCGGCTACCGGGTCGACCACGTCGTCGAGGGCGATTCGGTGACCGAGGTGTTGGGCTACGTCCAGTACCAGAAGCAGTATCTGGTGCAGAAGATCCGCCAAGCCAACGAGGAGGCGTTGCGTCGCGGGCTGCTCACGTTCGAGGAGTCGGCGCTGCTCGTCCGCCGCTACGACGAGGGCTTGTCGGGCTATACCTACCTCGAGGAGGAGGAAGGGCCGCGCGTGCTGAACGGCGCGAACGGGATCCTCGCCGCGGCGCCCGCGAAATCGGGAGCGCAACCCGAATCGCACGCCCCCGAGCCCGTGGCTCGGGCCGACGCGCAACCTGCGGCCCGCGAGAGCGCGAGCCGTTGATCGCATCCGCCGCTTGCCGTACAACCCCCCATTGATGGTGGAGGGTCGTCCGCCCTAGAATTGACTTAGGTCTACGGGCCGATCCGCTTTCGGTCCCGCGGGTTGCCTGCCCAACCGGTCGGCGGAAGTCCCCCTCTTCGGCCGGTGCTGATCGTCGTCTGCGACATCTTCAGGCATCTTGCCCGGGCGTGGCATCGGGCCCGGCAGTGCACATCATCCGATCAAGGACCACGACGAATGCAACCTCCGCTGACGCGCGCGCCCGCTGCCCTGATCCTGCTCACCTGCTGCATCGCCTCGGTGGCGTCCGCGGCCGTCAAAGTCGAGGGGCTGACCCCGCTCAAGGGGCCCACGGTCCGCCCGCGGATCGTGAGCATCGGCGCGTTGCCCCGCATCACGGCACCCTATACCGGCCCGATCCACGAGAAGACGGAAGGCATCAACCCCGAGGCCGAGGCGGAGCTCGAGCGGCTCAAGCAACACCCGGCCGAGATTCGTCCCGACCAGCTCGTGCAGCTGACGATCGACACCGGCGCGGCGCTGGCGCCCGTCGTCGGCAACGGCTTCGAGGGCATCACGCAGGGGGGTTACATCCCCAGCGAGCCGACCGTCGCGGGCGGGCCGCTCAACATCTTCAGCGCGGGCAACTCGTCGGTCACGATCACGAACAAGGACGGCTCGAATCAGGTCGAGATCAACGGTCGGACGTTCTTCGGCGTGACGGCTGGGGAAGGCGCGATCTCCGACGCGCAGTGCTACTACGACACGGTCCACGGCCGATTCGTGGCCATCGCGTTCACCCAGGGCACGTCGCCGAACTACTCGAGCTTCTACCTGGCGATCAGCCAGACGACCGACGCTCGAGGGGCGTGGTACACCTACAAGTTCGACATGACCCTCGACGGCAACGTCTCGACCGCGAACTGGGGGGACTACGAGGGCCTGGGGATCAGCGAAGACAAGCTGTGCTTCAGCAGCCAGCAGTTCCGTTTCGCGGACAATACCTACGCCCACCAGAAGATCCGGGTCATCGATCGGGCGCTCGCCTACAACGGTAGTCCCGTGAGCTACGTCGACTTCGTCGCCTTCACCGCACCGTCCGGCCAACAGCAGGACGTGTTCGTCACCAAGCCGGCGCGCGATCTCACCCCCGGCGACAGCACGATTCACTGCCTGTGCGTGCGCACGAACGGCGGCACGAACGTGACGTACCGCACGGTCACCGGGCCGCCGAGCGCGCGCGTCCTGTCGGCGGGGAACCTCGTCGGCGTCAGCGCGTACGGCGCTCCCCCGGACGCCGAGCAGCTCGGCAGTACGTCGCGGGTCGTGACGAACGACTGCCGGCCGTCGGACTTCTACGTCCGCGACGGGGTGCTCATCATCGCGTGGCACACCGCGGCGACGATCAACGGCACCGGGGTCTCCGCGGTCCGGCTGCTGCGCCTGCGCACGAACGACCGCACCGTGCTGACCGACGAGACCTACGGCGCGGCGAGCACCTACTACTACTTCCCCACCGCCACCGTCGACTCGGTGGGCACGATCTTCCTGGGATTCGACCGCTCGAGCTCGACGGAATACCCGTCGGCGTACGCCACCGGCAAGCGGCGTGTGGACGCGTCGCTGCAGCCCAGCGCGCTGCTCAAGGCTGGCCTGGCCCCGAACCTCGAGCCGCGCTGGGGTGACTTCACGGGCATCGACAACGACGCCAGCCTGTCCGGCCCCGGCGGCTCGACGGCATGGTACGCCGGGCAGTGGACCAAGACCTCGTTCGTCTTCGGCACCTGGATCAACCGGCTGTCGTTCCCGTACGGGCAGATCTCCGGCACGGTGACGGACGACTGCGACGGTACGCTCGCGACGACCGGCGACCGGGGCCCGATCGCGGGCGTCACGCTGACGCTGATGCAGGGTGCGACTTCGCTCGCGACGACGCTGACGAACGCTTCCGGCAACTACAACTTCGGCTACCTCGAGTCGGGCGTGTACGACGTCGTCGTGACGCCGCCCGGGGGAGCGGCGTTGGACGCGATTACGGGCACGGGTGGCACGTCGCAGACCCGCGTCAGTGCGTCGGACCTTCAGGTCAATCTGACGAACGCCCAGACCTCGTCGTCCAACAACTTCATCGTCTCGAGCACACATCCGGTTCCGGTCACGAGCAACGTCTCGCCCACGAGCAAGATCGTGGGCAGCGCGGCGTTCACGCTCACGGTCAACGGATCGAGCTTCACCCGATGCTCGGGGGTGCGGTTCGACGGCGGCGCGCGGACCACGACGTACGGTTCCGCGAATCAGCTGACGGCGCAGATCCCGGCCTCGGACCTCGCCGCGACGGGCATCCACACGATCACGGTCGTCACACCGGGGCCCGGGGGCGGCACGTCGAACGGGCAGACGTTCACCGTAATGACCGGCACGGACGTCACGCCGCCCACGGTCACGGTGACTGCACCGGTCGGCGGTGAATCGTGGCCGGTCGGATCGGTCCACGCGATCGGCTGGACGGCGACCGACAACGTCGGCGTGGCGAACGTGGACCTCGACTACTCGACGAACGGCGGCGCCAGCTTCGCGAACGCCATCGCTCACGGCATCTCGAACACCGGCTCGTACGCGTGGACGGTGCCGGGCACGCCTTCGACCACGGTGCGCGTTCGCGTTCTCGCCCGCGACGCCGACGGCAACGTCGCCGCGGACTCGAGTCACGCGAACCTCACGATCGCGGGTTGGACGATCACCGCCACCGCGGGAGCGAACGGCGCCATCTCGCCGTCGGGCGCCGTGGGGGTCGCCGACGGCGCGACGCCGGCGTTCACGATTTCTCCCAACACGGGCTACTCCGTCGCCGACGTGCTCGTGAACGGCGTCTCGGTGGGGGCGGTGTCGAGCTACACCTTCGCTCCCGTCCACTCGAATCAGACGATCGCCGCCTCGTTCACGATCAACCGCTACACCCTGAACGTGACCACGGTGGGCAGCGGGACGGTCGGCAAGAGCCCGGACCAGCCGCTCTACGACCACGGCACGCTCGTCACGCTCACGGCCACGCCCGGGGCGGGATCGAGCTTCCAGGGGTGGAGCGGCGACGCGACAGGCGCGACGAATCCCCTGTCGGTGACCATGACGAGCAACCAGAACATCACCGCGACGTTCTATCAGCACATCTATACGTGGAGCGCTACGGGGACCGCTGCCTGGGGGACGGCCACGAACTGGACGCCCGCGCGCACCACCCCGGCGGCCGACGACGTGCTGCTGTTCGGCGGCGGCGGCGCGGTGACCGTGACCGGGGTCACGACCCAAACGATCGCCCGGCTGATCGTATCGAACAACACCTCCGCAACGCTCCAGGCCCCCGCCTTCGCCACGCTGACGTTGGCTGGCGGCTCCGCAACGGATCTCGACGTGCAGGCGGGGTCGACGCTGCGCCTCGGCGGAACGAGCCAGATCACGCTGGCGCTCGCCAGCGGCGCGACGGGGTCGGTGAGCGGCACGGTTGACGTCATCAGTGGGCCGCATCGCCTGAACGCGCTCGACCCGAACGCCCTCGAATTCCAGGCGGGCTCGGCGATGACGCTGGGCACGGGGTTCTCGGGCAGCGTATTCGGCACCGGCACAGGCACGAGCGCGCTCAACTCGGTCGTGTTCCACAACGGCTCGTTGCTCGCCCAGTCCGCGGGGTCGAACCCGTTCGGCGCGACCGCGCCGAGCTCGGTCGTGACGTTCGAGCACGGCAGCCGGTATCGCTTCGACGCGGCCGCGGTCTCGCCGGCGCTGGCGGGCAGGACGTATGCCGACTTCGAGCAGAACGCGTCCGGCTCGATCGCCCCGACCGGCGGGGCGCCGTTCACGATCGACAGCCTGATCGTGTCGCGCGGCGCGCTCACGCTGAACATCTCCGCCGGCGGCACGGTTCGCGGCGACATCAACGTCAAGTCGGGCGCCGGGCTGTCGATCAACCCGATCTCGGCCGCGTCCTTCACGCTCGCGGGCGGCACGACGCAGACGCTCAACTTCGTGGGAAGCCTCAACACGTCGAGCTTCACGACCGTGGTCGTCGACAACCCGAGCGGCGTCGTGCTCGGAACCAGCGTCACGCTCGGCGGTTCGCTCACGTTCGTCACCGGGCGCATCACCACCGGGCCGAATATGCTGGCGCTCACGTCCGGCTCGATCTCGGGGGCGTCCCAGTCGGACGGCTACGTCGACGGCACGTTGCGTCTGAGCTTCCCCGCGGGGAGCTCCACCCGCACCTACGACATCGGTGACGCGACGACATATACGCCGGTGACCGTGGCGATGAACGGCGCAGGGTCGGGCTTCGACATGTCGGCGGTGACGCACACGCCCGACCACCCCAACATTGGATCGTCCGGCCTCGACCCCTCGAAGTCGGTCAACCGGTACTGGACCCTGTCACCGATTCTGGTCCCTGCATTCACGAGTTACGACGTGACGTTCGAGTATCGCTCGAACAGCTATGACCCGACCGCCGACCCGCTTCACTTCGGCGTCAGACTGTGGAAAGGGTCGTGGAGCCCGCTCACGGCGGGCACCCTGACCGCGACGACGACGCAGGCCGTGGGTGTCCTGGACTTCGGCGACTTCATCGTCGCCGATACTCTGAACCTTGGGCCGACCGTGACCGTTCGCATGCCCAAGGGCAACGAGCGGCTGCTGATCGGGGATGTCGTCAACATGAACTGGACGGCGTCGGGCCCCGCTCCGGTCAACTCGATCGACGTGCTGCTGTCGCGATCGGGATCGCCCGGGCCGTTCAGCCCGCTCGCCACGGGGCTCCCCAACACGAGCAGCTACTCGTGGCTCGTGACGGGCCCCGCAACGAACGCCGGCGTGCTGGAGGTCGTCGCGCACGACGCGAGCGCTCGCGTCGGCTCGGACTTGAGCGACACGACGTTCACGATTTCGTCGGATCCGACCGCAGTCGAAAGCGGTCCCATAACTCAATTCGCTCTGTCGCCGGTCTGGCCCGACCCCGTTCAGCGTCCGCCGGTGCTGCGCTTCGCGCTTCCGCACGCCTCCCGTGTTCGCTTGAGCGTCATGGATCTCCAGGGCCGCGAAGTCGCGGTCGCCGCCGAGGGCGAGTTCGCCGCGGGCCGGCACGAGGCACGCCTCCCGGCAGGCCGCCGCGATCTCGTACCCGGACTCTATTTTGCGCTGCTGCGGGTCGCCGGGCAGACGCTGGTGCACAGGTTCGTTGTGACGCAGTGACGGCCGGACGCCCCAGGGGCACGCGCCCCGACGGGTGAACGACGCAGAGGGACGCAGAACGACGCGATGGCCCGCGGGAGGAGGTCCCCCGCGGGCCATCGTCTTCGAGCGCTCGAAGCCGGCTCGCCGATCAGGCGGTCATGATCACGACCTGCTTGATACGCCGAAATTCCACCGGGTTCAGGATGTGCAGCTCCATCTTGCCGTCGACGAGCTTCAGCTCGTAGCTGTCGGAGGGTTGCGCGGTGATGACGCGCGCCTTCGGCGTGCCGATGTTGATCACGGTCTCCTGGTCGGTGTCGATGGTGTTGAAGGCGCTCAGGTTGGCGGTCGGAGACGGCACCAGCGTCTTCGCCACACCGAGCACGCCGCCCTTGGCGACGACGGCGCCCTTGGCCGTCAGGTCCTTCTTCGAGCCGACCAAGTAGTAGACGGTCGCCAGCTCGCGCCGCTTGTCCTCGATCGCCTGGTCGCGCGCGCGCAGCGTGTCCTGGCCCTGCTGCACTTCGGTCGCGAGACCGGTGACTTGCGTCTGCAACGAGTCTACTCGCGTCGACAGCTGGGCGACGAGCTGCTCCTTCTCCGTCACGCTTTGCTTGAGGTTGGCGAGCATTTTCTGCAGGCCATGGACTTTGTTGCCGCTCGCCTTGAGGCTTGACTCGAGCTGCCGGATGCGCTCCTTGTTGCGGAGGATGCTCGAGCGCAGCAAGGCGATGCGATCCAGCGCCTGGGCCTTGTTCGGCCCCGACAACTGCTGCTCGGACTGGAGTCCATTCGACGTCATGCCGACGGCGTTCTCGCCGACTGAAATCGCGCTCAGGCTGTCTTGGATCTCGGCGATGGCGTCGATGGTCCTGGCGTAACGCTGCTGCGCGTCGGCCTCCGAGGCTTTGGCGTTGGCGTAGGCCGTGGAGGTGTTGCGGTACTTCACGAACAGCACCGCGGTGGCGATGAGCAGCAGGGCGAGGACGGACAGCAATGCAACTTGTGCGGGTTTGCGCATAGCTCCATCTCCTTTTCCTTGTTCCCGGAAAGTCGCGGGGACCGGGAGGTGGCGATCCGCTTGCCCGACAGCGGGCGCGCACGGACCGAGAGGTCGATCGGCCGCAGGGATGGCCGTGATCGGGCGCTCCGTGTCATTCCATTGCGCCCGAGATGCTCATGCTCATACCACGAGTCGGGCGATTTGCGCCCGAAAAAAGCGAAGCCTTGACGAAGTCTCGTCAGTCGCCGGGTTCGAGTTGCGAAGAAGTCGTCAAGGATGGCTGCGGGACGTCCCTGAGGCACGTCGATGGACCGTCGAGGAGTCCGTCCGCTCCAGGTAGTCGAGGATCCCCGGCGCGTCGGGATCGCGCGGATCGAGCCGGAGGATCTGCTCCGCCGCCTCGCGCGACGCCGGCCGATCGTTCAGGTGCGTAGCCGTCGCGGCCAGCGTACGCCAGGCGTCGAGATCGTCCGGGGCCCGCGTCGTCCACGTGCGGCATACGTCGCGCGCGCGCGTCCACTGCCCACGTTGGATCTCCGCGCGCGCCCACTGACCGAGCACGCGCGGCGTGGGGAGGTACGCCGCCGATCGCGCGAACGCGGCCGCGGCGACGTTCCTATCGCCCAGCCATGAGCTCCGAATGCCGAGATAGTCCCAGAGACGGCCATATTCGAACTCGGGGCGAGGCGGCGGCTCCTGGAGGGCCGCATGCACGCGCGCCATTCCCCGCGTGACGTCGTGGAGATGCACGAGCCACTGAAGCGAGGGTGCGGCGGCCGCCAGCACGACCGCGAGCGCCGTTCCGCCGGCCGTCCCCGAGAATCGCGCGCGGGCAGGGCGTGCGGGCGCCGAGCGCGGGGACGATGAACTCAGGCGCGACGGGACCGTGGGCTCGGCAGCCGCGACGACTTCAGCGGCGAGCCACGCGGCCAGCAGCGCCACGGCGGTTCCCGCCGGAGCAAGAGCGTCCCAGTCGCGCAGGTGTCCCTGCTGTGGCTCGACGGCGAACGCGACCCCGACGAGCATGAGGGCCGCGATCAGCGCCGGCACGATCTCCGCTCGACGGGGAAGCGAGCGTCCGTAGGCCACGACGAGTACGGGCACGAGCGGCGAAAGCGGCGCCGTCACGAGCAAGCCGTTCGCGACGTCGATCCATCGCCGGATGCCTCCGCCCGGCACGACGTGCACCGGGACATCGTAGCCGCTCACGATCGCGACGACCTGGCGGCCGACCAGCGCGGCCGCGAGCAGCGGCAGAGCGAGCCCGGCGAGCGCGGAACGAGAGACGCCGTGCTTCCGCACCCCGAGCCCCCACGCCGCGAGCGTGGCGGGCAACAGCAGCACGCCGGCTCGGTGCAATGCGATCGCGAGCGCGGTCACGGCACCGAGCGCCAGGTAACCGCGTCCGGCCGCGACCGCGCGCGCGCCGAGCGCCGCCACCGCCACCACCGCCACGCATTCGTCGACGAGCCCCTTGCCGTAGCCGGTGAACAGCGCCAGCGCGCCCGAGAACGTGGTCGCGCCGGTTGCCGCGAGTGCCGCGGCGCCGCGAAATCGCAGCGCGCGCGCGAACGTCACGGCGGAGATCGCAAGCAGTGCGGCGTCGACGGCGCCCCACGCCCTCGCCTGCGCGGCCGCGGGAACTCCCCAGCGGACGAACCCCCACCGCGGCAGCGTCCAGTGGAGCCAGACGTCGAGCGGGAGCGCCTGCGCGAACAGCAGCGCGGGGGAGCCGCCCTCCTCGACCGCACGTTGTCGCAGGATGAAGTCGCCGGTCATCTGCGTCCGGTCGGGCAGCAACAGGACGAGCGCCGCGGCGAACGCCGCCCACGCCCAAGCGCCGGCGGCGCCGGACGCCGTCGCTCGACCGATTCGTTCGAGTCTCGGCGCCGCGCGCCACGCGACGGCCGGCACGAGCGCGAGCGCTCCGAGCAACCACAGTCCCCAGGCCGCTGCAGCTGGCAGGAACCGCTGGAGATTGAGCCCCCAGGCGTCCATCGTCGGCACGAACGTCAACGCCGCCCGAGCCAGCCACAGCGCCGCGAGGGTCGCGACGAGCGCCCTGGCCGGGGAGTTCGATCGCGCTATCGGCATGGCGCCCTCCGCCGATGTGCTAGGATGCCGGACCCATGTCCACTCTCGAAGAGTCGGGACCACCCGCAGCGCCCCGTCTCATCGTCGCGGGCCTTGCCTTCCTCGCGCTGTTCGCCGTGCCGGCGCTCGCCCAGCACGGAGACATGGACATGACGCCTCCGCCGGGGGCTCCGGAGACGTATCCGTCGCTCCACATCCGCGGCTTCACGGACTTCGATTACGCGGCCAGCGATGCGCACGACGGACGGACGAGCGGCTTCGAGCTCGGGCAGTTCGTCTTGCACTTGGTTTCCCCGCTCGCCGGCAAGGTGACGTTCTTCGGCGAGGTGAGCGCCACGCCGAAGACTAACCAATTTCTGTTCGAGGTCGAGCGTGCGTTCATCCGCTACGACTATAATGACGCGTTCAAGGTGTCCGCGGGCCGCTACCACACGCCGATCGGCTATTGGAACACGGCCTACCACCACGGGTTCTGGCTGCAGACCACGATTCGCCGGCCGGAGCAGGTCCAGATCGGTGGAGTCTACGTCCCGGTGCACTTCATCGGCTTGCTCGTGGAGGGTAAGGTTCCGTCCGGGCCGATCGGGCTCGGCTATGCGGCCGGCGTGGGCAACGGCCGCTCCGAGATCTTGAGCCGCGGGGGCGACACCGGTGACCCGAACCCGAATCGCGCCTGGATCGCTCAACTCGTGGCGCGGCCGACGCAGATCTTCGGCTTCGAAGCCGGGAGCGCGGTCTACCGCGACGAGTTTGCGGTCGGAACCGGCCCGACGGTGGCCGAGTGGATCTACTCGGGCCATGTGGCATGGGTTCGCGAATCGCCCGAGGTGATTGGCGAATGGATCGGCGTTCAACACGAGAATCGGGCGACCGGCGCCACTCTCGACAGCCGCGCGTTCTACGTTCAAGGGGCGTACCGCCTGCCGGGGGCCGCGAAGCCGGTGAAGCCGTACGCTCGCTACGAGAAGATCGACGTCGCCGACAACGATCCGGTGTTCACGTTCCCGGACCTCGAGGTCGTCACGTCGGGGGTTCGCCTCGACTTGAGCGAGCTGGCCGCGCTGAAGGGCGAATACCGGAACGAACACTCCCATGGGTTGCCGCGCGTCAACGCGTTGCTGCTCCAGGTCTGCTTCACGTTCTGAGGCACCGATGATCCGCACCGGCAGGTCTCGTTGGTGGGCGGCCGTGACGTGGGGAGCCATCGCATGCGCGATGGCCTTGCCCAGACCCTCGCATGCGGAGGGGATGGCCGTGATCGTGCACCCCTCGACGCCGGTCGACAACTTGAGCTTCGCCGAGATGCGGCGCGTGTTCCTCGGCGACCGGCAGTACTGGAACGCCGCGATGCCCGTGCTGCTGATCGTGCGCGCTCCGGTGGCGCTCGAGCGGCAGGTGGTGCTCAACAAGATCTATCGGATGACGGAGTCGCAGTTCACTCAGTACTGGATCGCCAGGATCTTCAGGGCCGAGACCGTCTCGACTCCCAAGGTCGTCTACTCCAACACGACGATCAACGAGTTGGTGGCGGCGATCCCCGGGGCGATCTCGCTCGTGCGCGTCGAGGACATGACGCCCGGCGTCAAGGTCGTCCGGATCGACGGAGCGCTACCGGGGGATCCCAACTACCCGCTGCGCTGATGGCTGCCCCCTCGGTTCGGAATCGCCTCGTCCTGTCGTTCCTGGCGATCCTCGCGCTGTTCGCGGTGAACCAGGGGATCAACTTCTGGAGCGATCACGCTCGCTCCCAGGCGTTCGCGGAGCTCAACAAGGCGCTGAACCGGCGCGCCTTGACCGTCTCCGTTCGCCAGCAGCTGGCCGACCTCCACCGCGAGGTGACGTTGCTGGGCCAGGTGCGCTTTGAGCCCGGCAGCGTCCCCGACTCGGCGGCGCTACAGGCATTCGAACGGACGGTGAGCCGCACGGCGAGCGACGTGCACGAGCTGAAGGCGCTGAGCGGCAGCCGCGACACCGCCGACATCGCGGCGCTCGAAGGCAACTTCCGGCAGGTGGCGGACCTGTGGAAGAAGTTCTACGAGTACCTGGGCGTGGAGCAGGCTTGGTCGGTCGCGTCACTGGCGCGGGCCGACCCCTTGACGCACCGACTGCTGCTCGAGATCGCGCCGCGACTCGAGGCGGCGGGAAACCAGGCGGCCATCGTCGCGAGGACCCAGTTCGAGGCGGTCAGCGCGCGGACGCGCGCGGTGACGCTGATCATTTTCGTCCTCAGCGTGGGGATCGGGATCGTCGTCGCGACGCGCGTGTCGGGCTATCTCGTGGGGCGTCTCGCGGACCTCGGCCGGGGAGCGGACCTGATCGGCGAGATGAATCTCGAGCACCGAATCGCCGTCGACCCGCGCGACGAGATCGGGGAGCTGGCCGAGCACTTCAACGAGATGGCGGTCCACCTCGACATCGCGCAGACGCGCTTGCGCGGCGCGAACGAGCGGCTCGCGGAGCTGAACGACGTGCTGTCGCAGCGCATCGAGGCGGAGCTCGCCAAAGTGCGGATGGCCGCGATCATCCAGCGCGACCTGCTCCCACAGGAGCCCCCGCGGATTCCCGGCTACCGGCTCGCGGGCCAATCGATTCCCGCGCAGACGGTGGGCGGCGACTACTTTGATTTCATCGCCATGGACGATTCCCGCCTCGCGCTGTGCCTGGGCGACGTGTCGGGCAAGGGGCTGCCGGCGTCGCTGCTCATGGCCAATCTGCAAGCCGCGGTGCGCAGCCAGGTCCTCGCGTGCGCCTCGGTGACCGAGTGCCTGCGCCGCACGAGCACGCTGCTGTTTCGCAGCACGGATCCGGGGAAGTTCGTGACGGCGTTCTTCTGCGTGCTCGACCCCGTCCGGCACGAGCTGCGGTTCTCGAACGCGGGACACAATCCGCCGCTGTTGTTCCGGCGCGGCAAGGAACCTGAGCGACTCGAGGCGGGCGGGCCCGTGCTCGGCATCTTCGACGCCACCGACTTCGAGGAGGCGAGCTGCGGGCTCGACTCCGGCGATTTGCTGGTCGTCTACTCGGACGGCATCAGCGAGGCGCTGAACGTCGCCGGCGATGAGTTCGGCGAGGAGGGGATCATCGCCGTCGTGAACCGGGCGCGAGGGGGGACCGCAGCCGAGGTGATGGAAGCGGTCACGAACGCCGCACTGGAGTTCTCGGGCGATCGTTTGCAGCTCGACGACATGACGATGATCGTGCTGCAGCGGACCTGAGCGCGGGCGCCGCACGCGCGCCCACGATTGAAGGCTTTGACGCGCTCGATCACCGACACGGCTGGAACCGTAGCCCTCCGGTACATGCCCTCACAACCCCGCGCGGCGAAGGAGTATCCTATGAGGGCGGTAGGTCAGTGTGCGCACTCCTCGGTTCACGGATCAGCTCGTGGGCAAGGACACGTAGGAGGTTCAGATGGCGGATCACGAGACGGATGAACGCGTCCTCGGCAAGATCAAGAGGCTCGTCGAAGAGGAGCACGCGCTGTTCTCTGCCACGGATCGTGACAGCGACGCGCATGCGCGGCTCGAAGCCATTCGGGTCGAGCTCGACCAGTGTTGGGATCTGCTTCGTCAGCGGCGCGCATTGCGCGAGTTCGGGAAGGATCCGGACGAGGCGAAGGTGCGGCCACCGGACATCGTCGAGAACTACAAGCAGTAGCGGCGACCGTTTGTAGGCCCTTCCGTGCCGTTCGGCAACGAGAGCCCCGTCACTGGCTCCAGGAAGTCCAACAGGAGAGACCACGTGATGCCGGCATCACCCGAACCCCCCAACCAGGCGATCGACAGCGCCGCGGATGAGCCGCGCCTCAATTCCGGCCCGGTACAGGTCGTCGTGGCCACACGGACGCTCGTCGCTCTCGCTGCCGTCACGCTCGGAGCCGTCCTTCTCGTCGTATTCGTCTACTCGGCTCGCGAAATCCTCATCCAGCTTCTCGCTGCAATCTTCCTGGCCATGGCGGTCGAACCGCTCGTAGGGGTTCACCGCAAGAACACCACCGGTGCCTTCTTGGGAACGTTGAGGGGAGTTGCTGATCGCGCGTCCGGATTGAAGTGCGCGAAAACCGAAGGGTTGCTGTGAAAGTGATTCTGCAGCGCGTTGATCCGGTTCAGGTCGTTCGGGTGATCCGACAAGATTTGTGGGATCTCCCCGGGTCTCGCGTTCTTGAACTCACGGAACAGCCATACCAGCCCCCACGGATTGGTTCCGGAGGCGGCACACACGTCGGCGCCCGTCAGATCGGCCCGCGACTCCGCATCGCGGGAATAACTCAGGGCATGAAGCTTGCCGATTAGAGCGATCGCCAGCAGATGCGCGCGCGTTGGCCTCAGCAGAATCGCTGCTCCGATCTCCCTCCTCCGGATCTGTTCCTGCTTCTTCGCGAGTTCCATTCCGTCGTGGTGGATCGTGTGGGCCACCTCGTGGGACAAGGTTCCAGCGAGCTGCTCCTTGTTCTTGACGAAGTAGAGCAGGGCATCCACGACGTAGATGTATCCACCTGGGGTCGCAAACGCATTGGGCTGGGGCTCGTGAACCAAGTAGACCTTGAAGGGATGGCTGTATTGCGGCTGCGCGGCTCGCATGATCGGTTGGATCACGGGGAGCAGCACATCGTACAAAGGCGACGACTCGATGATCTCGCCCTTCGCTTTCAGTTGGTTGAATACCTCTTGGCCAACGGCCAACTCCTCGTCCTGAGCCGGCGGTGCGGCTCTTGCCGATGTCGTTGCGTTCGCGGCCGGCACCCAGCAGGCCAGTGCGGCGGCCACAAGAACCCGTGCCCAAAGACGCTCCCGTGCCTTCATCCGTCCTCCCGGTTCTCCGCTTCGTGGATCCGATACCAGTCGCCGCATTCGATGCGGATCAAGCGAGCTTGGGGGCGCTACCGGCCAGGCCCTTGAGCCTGAACCCAAGCATCACGAGCAAGACTCCGAACAGGGTCGCGTACCACCCGATGATCCAGACGACGGCCAAAGCGCCGGCCCCCGGCCGCGCAATGAAGAGCACGCCAAACGCGACCGACAGCAGGCCGGAGAGCACCATCAGCCATTCGTTCGAGATCACGGCGCGAAACCGGATCGCGGCGGCGATCTGGAAGATGCCGGTGATCAGCGCCCAAGCCGCGATGAACGACAGCAGCGCGAGGGCCGTCATTCTCGGCCATACGAAGGTCAGGACCCCGGCGGCGATGCCGAGCAGTCCGATCAGGATGAGCGACCACATCGGACGGCCCCCATCCCTGATCTTGAAGGCCGCGGTCAGCGCCAGCAGGCCGTCCGCGAATGCGTACGCGCCCCACAAGATCACCAGGACGCCCAATGTGAGGCTGGGCCACGCGAACGCCAGGACGCCGAACAGGATCGCCGCGACTCCCCGAAACACGATCCAACCCCAGTTGCGAGCGAGATGACCGACCATCGTTCCGATCGCCATGTCTCCGAGCGGCATGTCATCCTCCTTTGATCGCCGTGCACTTCTGTCCCACTCCGACTGTTGCGCACTGGATGAAGTGTCGCATGGCGCGACCGCGTGCGGAGACCATTGCACAGGGGGTCGCCCTGCACCACCTCTATGTTCCCGCGCGCAAGCATTGCCACAATTAGACTTCTGGCCAATGAGAAGCCGTCTCCTCGCACTCCTGATCGGAGTGTGGTTCATCGCCCAGCTCTTCAATGCCGGCGCCGTGGCCCAAGTGCAGACCGGTGGCGTGGCGTATTTGGCGCATATCGGCGGTTTCACGTTGGGAGTGATCACGACGCGCCTGTTTGAAAATGTGCGCCGGGTCGCCATGCGGCGAGCTGAGGTCTAGGAACTTGGTCCTTAGGATCCAGTTCCGAGGGGCCCGGCCTGCTGCGTCAAGGGTTCACGAGTCTAGGATCGAACTCGAACGGCTTGGGCGGGTCGATCGTCGCTCTTGCGAAATCAGGATGGCCCGGATTCAGGATGAAGTTGTGAGCGCTCGGGATGATGGCGCTCGGGACTCGCATGACCGCGGGTCGCAACTCGCTCACCCAACGATCGCCGATCGCTTGGACTTCCGGCGGCGCCGGAAACGCGCGCCACTGCGCGGGTAGCCGCGATCGATCGAGTTCCTCGACCACGCCATCGGGGAACCGGAGGCTTGCCAACGAATAGGATGCGAGGATGGCCGTGGACTGCAGGTGCACGAGAACCTCGAGCGTTGCCAACGCCACACTCTCGGAAGCATAGGCAACGCGGGTCCCCACGCTGTTCCAGCGCCCGCCGGTCACACTCGCGCCATCGCCGTCGAAGGCCTTCGCCGCGTAGCGCGTCTTGACCAGTCGCCAGGCGCGAATCACGAGCTAGGACGGAATGCCGTATTCGAGCCTGCCGATGAGCCGCTCGACCTCGTTCGCGCCCACGTCCGACTTCGCCAGCTCGAGAGGGGTCAAGCCACCCAGGGCGGGTTGTCCGCTCAACAGCCAGTCCCGGGCGGCCGCGTCGTCTCCCTCGAACAGCTCGAGCGCGCGGCCAAAGATGCGAGAGGCGCGCAGCAGACGGTCCGACTCCTCGGGGTCGAGCTTCCCCTCTTCCTTGCGCCGGGTCAGCGTCCTCGAACGAATCTGAGTCAGCTCGGAAAGGGTCTTCACCGACAGGTTCGTGTTGCGTTGAAATCTGAGGAACGTGGAATACCGTAGGCCCTTCCGAACCTGCTTGACGAGCTGAAGTGGTTCGTAGTCCCGAAGACCGAGGAGCGCGACGTAGAAGTAGCCCGGCCGTCGCCCGGATCGGATCAGCGAGCGGACTTCGGCGAGATCTGATTCACCCGTGACGGTTTGGAGCGAGAGTGCCCTGCGCGAGCTCGTCTTGCGCGAAGTGGTCTTAGATGAGGCTTTCAACGGTATCTCCCTCAGCTCTTATCGGCCAAGTGGCTATACAATAGCAGCCATTTGGCATGATCGCAACGGGGCGCAAGTTGGTCAAGCCGGGTACTCCGTTGTGCGGCAACGTGTTGAGCCAATTATCGGCAAGCATGCGGGCGGATGAATCGGCGTGACGTCGACGCGGTGGCCTCGAAAGGGGCCAGAGAATGGCTCGGCGAGGGCGATGACGCTGGAAACACAGGCCTGGCCGCGAGTAAGCTCGCTGCTCCTCCGCCCGCAGGATGTGCGGCTCCCTGCCGGCTCGGTCGCGGTTTCCGCTGCCGTCTTCACTTCCGGAGTGCAGAAATGAAGGCATTGATCATCGGCCTCACGTTGCTGGCCGCGTTCGACATCGCCGTGGCGCAAAACCCCCAGCCATCTCCTGCGCCGGCGCCCTCGCCACTCAAAACCGGCGACGTGGCGCCGGACTTCGTGCTTCCGTACGCCACACGTGATTCGATCGCCGGCGACGATCTCAAGCTCTCGATGCTCGTGGGCAAGAACAACATCGTGCTCGCGTTCTACCCGGCAGACTGGAGCGGTGGCTGCACGCGGGAGGTCTGCACGCTGCGCGACAACTTCACGGCGCTCGGCGCGCTGCACGCCGACGTCATCGGCATCAGCGGGGACTACGTGTTCTCCCACTACGAGTGGGCGAAGTTCCACCACCTGCCGTTTCGCCTGGCATCGGACCACAACCACGCCGTCGCGAAGCAGTATGCCAGCTACAACGAGGCCTCGGGGCACGACCGGCGAACCGTGTTCGCGATCGACCGGGGCGGCAAGATCGCGTACATGGATCTCGCGTACAGCGTTCGCGACTCCGTGTCGTTCGGCAAGCTGCAGGACGCGCTCAAGCGATTGAACTAGGCTCGACTCACGGCGCCCGATGCCGAGGGGCCAGCCGCCGATGCGTCAAGCGGCGCGCTCGTTCAAGTATCGATCGACCACCGTGCCGAGCGCGTCGAGAGCGTTCTCCGCCCGCGCAAAGATATCGGCAGCCGCGGCTAGGTCGCCGCCCGCGGCCGCGGTTGCGAGTTCCTCGCAGGCTGAGGCCAGGCGCGCTCCACCGACCATGGAGCTGCCGGCCCCGAGGGAGAGGGCCGCGGACTCCAGCCGCTCACGGTCGCCCGAGCCCAGCGCCTCGCGCACCCGCTCCAGCATGGCGGCAGCAGACACCATGACCTCGGCGAGCAGCTGGCCCTCGAATGCCTGGTCTCCATTCGACATCTCGTGCAACCGATCGATGTCGAGGTCGGCGGCGCTCACCCTGGCGACCTGCTCCTGCACGGGCTCGTTCCGGCCCACGCTCCACTTGAGCAGCGTCACCGCCAACAGCTGCTCGCGCACCGGCTTGGTCACGTAGTCGTCCATGCCCGCCTCGAGGCAGCGCTCGCGGTCGCCCTGCATGGCGTGTGCGGTCATGGCGATCACCGGCAGGTGGTGCCCCGTCACCCTCTCACGACGACGGATCTCGGCGGTCGCCTCGAAGCCGTCCATCTCCGGCATCTGGACATCCATCAACACGAGATCGTAGGGAATGCGCGTCAGCGCCTCGAGCGCCTCGACCCCGTTGGCGACCGCGTCGGCGCGAACTCCCATGCGCCCAAGGATGCGCAGCGCGACCTTCTGGTTGATCGAGTTGTCTTCGGCCACGAGAACGCGCAGCGGCGGCACCGCGGGCGTGGCATCCGCGGCAACCCGCGCCGAAGCTGGCTCGTGTTCCGCCGCTGGGACGTGATCGCCCAGCACCTCGAGCAGCGTGTTGCAGAGCTGGGATTGGCGCACCGGTTTGCTGAGGCACGCCGCGATGTGAAGCCGTTCGACCTCCTCGGCTCGGCCCGTCAGCGACATCGACGTGAGCAGCACGATCGGGAGCGCGGCAAGCCGTGGGTCGTTGCGCACCGCCTCCGCGAGTTCCAGGCCGTCCATCTCCGGCATTTGCATGTCGAGCAGCAGCAGCGCGAACGGATCGGCGGCGGCTGCGAGTAGCCGCTCGAGGCCAGCCTCACCGGATTCCGCGGTTTCGGCTCTGAGCCCCCAGGCGCGCAACTGCTCTTCCACAATGCGCCGATTGGTGGAGTTGTCGTCCACGGCCAACACGCGCCGCCCCCAGATCTGGAACGGCAACGCCTTCGGCTCGAATTGAGTGAGTGTCTGCTTCTCGAACGGCACTTCCATCCAGAACGTGCTGCCCTTGCCGGGCTCGCTCTGCACGCCAATCTTACCCGCCATCATCTCCACCAGCTGACGAGTGATGGTAAGGCCGAGCCCAGTGCCGCCGTACTTGCGCGTCGTGCTGCCGTCGGCTTGCGTGAAGCTGTCGAAGATCGCCGTCTGGCGTTCGGCGGGGATGCCGATCCCGGTGTCGCTGACCGCAATGCGCAGAGTGATGTGGGTATCCGTCTCGGCGAGGGGCTGGACCTCGATGCTCACGTCGCCCGCTTCGGTGAACTTGATGGCATTGCCGGTCAGATTGACGAGGATCTGGCGCAGTCGCGCCGGATCCCCACGCAACCCCTGCGGCAGGTCGGGCGAAACGTCGCAGTGCAGCTCCAGTCCCTTTTCATGGCTCCGCAGCGCAAGCAGGTCGAGTACCTCTTCGACCACCTCGCGCAGGTCGAAGTCCACAACCTCGATCATCACTTTGCCCGCTTCGATCTTCGAGAAGTCGAGGATGTCGTTGATGATGTCGAGCAGCGAGTCAGCGCTATTTCGGATGGTGAGCGCGAACTCTCGCTGCTCTTTCGTGAGCGGAGTCTCGAGTAACAGCCCGGTCATCCCGATCACGCCGTTCATCGGCGTGCGAATCTCATGGCTCATGTTGGCCAGGAATTGGCTCTTGGACTGTGCGCTCGCGAGTGCCTGGTCGCGCGCTTGCGATAGTTCTCCAGCCTGCTCCTTGAGTTGTGCCGCCTGCTCTTCAAGGGCCGTGTTTGCGGCCTCCAGTTCGTTCGAGCGCCTCTCGAGCAGCCAGTGGTTGATTTGCGCCTGGCGGAACTCGCGCTGCAGGTGCCGGCCCTCCACGATCAGGAAGCATGCGAACGCCACCACGATGAGACCGGTCGGCCAGCTGCCGATCACCCGCGGCAGAAAGCAGCCAATCGCCGTCGGTGCAAACAGGAGGATGGCGAATGGGCGGAACAACGACTGGCGCGGCGCCATGGTCATCAATGCCCCAGCGCCAATGCCCGCCGCGCTCACGAGCACGAGCAACGAGGTCCAGCGCAGCCCGGTGGTCGCGACCGTATGTGCGCACATCAATCCCCAAATCGTCCCAAGCCCCAGCGACGCCGCGGCCCACTGGCGTCTCCAACGACCGGGATCCACGGGGTAGCGATGTTCGAACGACCGCGCCAGGTGGAGACGCGCCACACCGAATACGAGGCTCGCGCCCCCTACGAAGTAGAGGATCAGAAGATGGAGCCCCTCCTGGCGCGACTGGACGACCAGCAGCAAGGCGACCGCGAAGTACGCCAGCGTGCCATGCTTGCCGCGACGCGCCAGCTCGCGATCCGTGTCCAGTGAGAGCGCGGCGCCGTCTTGGTCAGCGAGATCGTGGAAGAAGCGCTGCTGGGGATCGTCTCGGGTAGGGGGCACCGTAATCAACCGGCCTTGCGCGCCCCACGATCGAGGTAAGCAAGGATCAGGGCTTGCGTGCGAGCCCACTCGACGCGCGCGTTTTGCAGCATCTCGGCCGCGGAGGCGATCTGTCCAGTCTTGCCAAGTTGAACCAGGGTTGCGCCGATCGTGGCCAGTGCGACAGCGCCGACCGTAGCGCTGCTGCCCTTGAGGGAATGTGCGGCGCGCTCCAGCGCCGTCGCGTCGGCTGACGCGATCGCGCGCTCGACGTCGTCGAGCAGCGAAGAGCTCTGGGAGACGAAGTCGGTCAGGACTTCGCGCTCAAACTCGGTGTCGCCGCCGGATACCTGGGCTAGCTGCTGGAAGTCGAAGGCCTTCCCCGTGTTGCCCGGCAGGTTGGGTTCCGTCGCCATCAGGTCCTCCTCGGCCGGGTGCCCGCCGGGCGTCGGAAGACCCGGCGACCGCGAATCGCCTCGCCGGGGAATCCCAGCGCGCCCACCGGGCTAAGCCAAAGGGGCTACGAGATGCTTCCGAGCAGCACGTCGCGGCCTGGAGCCGCTAACGGTCGAGATCGGCATGTACGGGGCGGAACTTGAATGGCGGTTCGCGGAGGCGGGCATTGAGCGACCGCCCGGCCGGAGCTAATCTCGATGTAGCGAGTTTGAGCCGCGTCGCCGTTTCGAACCCCCGCGACCGGAGGACCCCATGCGCCCAGTCGCCTTCACGAGTTCGCTCGCCCTCCTTGCCCTACTCGGTCTCGCGGGCGCCACTCGAGCGCAGGTTCTCGACCCAATCCAGTACGACCTGTACCCTGGCTCGCGGTTTGAGTTCGGGTGCTCCGGTCCCTGCGCGTGCCCGATCTTCTTCTCCGGCCCGCTCGACCTGGACGCGAGCCGTCGTGACGCGCTAGGCGTGAAGTCTCGCTGCTGTCGCTGGGACGAGATCTTGATCTCGCTGGCGTGGCCGTGGCTGCTGCGGACGAACTGGCTTGCATTGGAGCACCCACCGCTGACTCGTTGAATTGATCCCGGCACCGCAGCAGCCGGCTCCTGCCGCCCGGACCCCGCAACTTGCCCACGCGACGCCACACGTGTGCAACGACCCTCACAGTCTAACGGGTTGAGAAGATTGGCCAGCGGCCGTCGCGGGTGGTTGGGCGGGCCAGGCGCCGCGATCGGAGGCACCCTCATCGACTCGTCCGGCGTTCCGCCTTTCTGGCAGTTGAGCCTCCCGGCCCTCGAGGCCGAGCTCCATTCGACCGCGTCCGGCCTCGAGTCTGCCGAAGCCGCCCGGCGCCTCGCCGAGCACGGGCCGAACGTGCTCAGGCCCCGCCACCGGCGCCGGCTGGCGCTCCAGTTCCTGTCGCGATTCGGCAACCCGCTCGTCATCCTCTTGCTCGCGGCCGCCACGCTGTCTGCGTTCACCGGCGACGTCGCTAGCTTCGTCATCATCGCCGTCGTGATCGTGCTGAGCGTCACGCTCGACTTCGTACAGGAATTCCGCGCCGGGCAGGCCGCCGAGCGGCTCCAGCAATCGGTCGCCCTGCGTTGTCGCGCGCTGCGGGACGGGCGCCCGGCCGAGATCACTGCCGATCGTGTGGTGCCGGGCGACGTGGTGCTGCTCGAGGCGGGCAGTCTCGTCCCCGCCGACGGCCGCATGCTCGAGGCGCGCGACCTGTTCGTCAATCAGGCGTTGCTGACCGGCGAATCGTACCCGGTCGAGAAGCGCGCCGGCGAGCTGGCGACGCCAGCGCCTGACGCCGGCACCGCCTCGAATGCCCTGCTCATGGGTACCTCGATCGTCAGCGGCACGGGGTCCATGCTGGTGTGCCGCACCGGGTCCGCCACCGCGCTCGGCGAGATCAGCGACACCCTGGCCGCGCGGCCCCCCGCCACGGCATTCGAGATCGGAGTTCGCAACTTCGGCCTGCTCATCCTGCGGCTCGCGATCCTGATGGTGCTGTTCGTGCTTCTCGTCAACGCCTATTTCCATCGGCCGTGGCTCGAGTCGTTCTTGTTCGCGGTCGCGCTCGCGGTCGGCCTAACACCCGAGCTGCTGCCGATGGTGGTGTCGATCACGCTGGCGCGCGGCGCGCTGCGCATGGCCAAGCAGCGAGTCATCGTCAAGCGGCTGCCCGCGGTGCACGACCTGGGCAGCATGGACATCCTGTGCACCGACAAAACCGGCACCCTCACCCAGGCACGCATCCGGCTCGAGAAGCACCTGGACCCGCTGGGCCGGGACAGCGCCCGCACGCTGGAGCTGGCGGTGCTCAACAGCTCGATGGAGACCGGGCTCAAGACGCCCATGGATGAGGCCATTTTGTGCCACACCGAGGTCGACGTCGGGAGCCGGACCAAGATCGACGAGGTCCCGTTCGATTTCGAGCGACGCTGCGTCTCGGTGCTCGCCGACGACGGCGCACGCCGGCTGCTGGTGCACAAGGGCGCCTTCGAGGACGTGCTCCGGCACTGTACGCGCTACGAGGCGGAGGGTCCCGACCATCTGCTGCCGCTCGACGAGGCCGCCCGGCGCGACATCGTGGCGGTGTTCGAAGCGCTGGGCCGGGACGGCTTCCGGGTGCTCGGCGTGGCGTGGCGTGAGACTCCGCGGGACCACGACCACGCCGCCGCCGGCGACGAAGCGCAGATGGTGTTCGCCGGCTTCGCGGCGTTCGAGGACCCGCCCAAGGAGTCGGCGCGCGACGCAGTGCAGGCGCTGGCCGCGAGCGGCGTGACGATCAAGGTGGTGACCGGCGACAACGAGCTCGTGACCCAGCACGTGTGCGCCGAGATCGGCCTCACTGTCACCGGCGTCGTCACGGGCGGCCAACTCGCGCTCATGAGCGACGCGGCGCTGGCAGCGAGGGCGGAGACCGTCAACCTGTTTGCCGCGTCACGCCGCCGCAGAAGAACCGTGTCATCCAGGCGCTGCGCGCCCGCCGGCACGTCGTCGGCTACCTCGGCGACGGCATCAACGACGCACCGTCGCTGCACACGGCCGATGTCGGCATGTCGGTCGCGGACGCGGTCGACGTGGCGCGCGAAGCCGCCGACCTAATCCTGCTGGATCAAGACCTGGGGGTGGTGCACCGCGGCGTGCTCGAGGGCCGCCGCACGTTCGGCAACATCATGAAGTACGCGATGATGGGCACCAGCTCTAACTTCGGCAACATGTTCAGCATGGCAGGCGGCACGCTGATTCTGCCGTTCCTACCGCTCGCGCCGGTGCAGATTCTGGTGAACAACTTCCTCTACGACGTCTCGGAACTGCCGATCCCGACCGATCGCGTGGATCACGAGTTCGTCGAGCGCCCGCGCCACTGGGACATGGCGGCGATCCGCAACTTCATGCTCATCGTCGGCCCGGTCAGCTCGCTGTTCGACTTCCTCACCTTCTATGTGCTGCTGCACGTGTTCCACGCCGGCCAGGCGCTGTTCCGGACGGGCTGGTTCGTGGAGTCGCTCGCCACGCAGGTGCTGGTCATCTTCGTGATCCGCACGCGCCGCAATCCGCTGCGGTCCCGGCCCAGCCCGATGCTGGCCGTGACGTCGTTAGCGGTGGTCGCCGTGGCCGCCGCGCTGCCCTTCACGCCGCTCGGCTCGCGGCTCGGCTTCGTGCCCGTGCCGGGCTCGTTCTTCCTCATCCTGGCCGGCATCGCCGCGGTCTATCTCGTCATGGTGCAGGGAGCGAAGTCGTGGTTCTATCGCCACATGGCGGGGGAGTCGGTGGGGACACGCTGATCGCCATCGCCATGGACGTCGACGGCGCACGGAATGTGGCCCGAGGGTCGTGCGCGGACGATCTGTGTCGCTGAAGCGCGATCACTCCGGCCGTCGCGATGATGACGTCGTCGAACGCCGGAAAGATGAGGAACTAAGCAGGCACTTGAAGAGTTGGTGCCGGAGGCGGGGGTCGAACCCGCACTCGATTTAGGTCGAACCGGATTTTGAGTTCGCTGATACGGTAGCTTATACGCGACTACATCAGGACCTATGGTTGCAACGTAAGGGTCTTACGGAGAAACGGCAACGGCGTGAAGTACGGTAGCTGCGCTTGATTGTCGTTGGTTCCCGCACAGTTCCCGCGCAGTCGACGGCCCCGCGTGCCTCCATGGCGCGGGGCCGTCAGCCCTTTTTCGTGGATTGGACTCCGCGATCGAACGCGGTTCGAATCCGGCTAGGCGTCCCCAACGGGAGCCACTTCGAACCGGCTCCTCAGCTGGCTCCGTGAAATGGATTCGCTCGGCCTGGACTTCGGCAGGGCAGCCTGAGCCGGCATCAACGGCCCTTATCACGCCAGCTTGGAATCCAGTTCCGACATAGGGGTGGGCGCGGATGTGCTGCGGTGGGCCCCAACGTCATGGCCGCGTAGCCACTTCCTGGACACATGTGGACTGTGCTTGAAACCCTCCTGGGAGGCAATTGGAACACGGGGGGCGTCGTGGAAGGCACCATTCTGGGCCTTGGCCAAACGGCAGCGGTGGCGATTGGATCAATTGTGTCGGTGGCCGCGGCTCTCCTTGGGATCGGTGGACTCCTGACCCGTATGTTCCCGAGAGCATTCCCCTCAAGGGTGTTGGCAGCCCTTCACTTGCTCGCGTTCCTTGCGATCCTATGTGCCGGATTCGTAATTGTGGTTGTCCACCGCCACACCGGGCGACCATTAGGGCCGAGGGATCTTCTGGCTCTCCTCATCTGCCCAGCGATGGTCTATGTGGCCGTGGCGTTCCTTCGGCTCAAGTGGTTGGCCGTGGCAGCGGTTCTCAGTCTCGTGTTTTCCAGCCCGCGTTCGATCAACGAGCGCAGGAACGGCGTCAACACCTTCTCGTTCTCGGTGTTGGTCTCCACTAATCCGAGAAATCGCTTGTCGCCGCGCGCGGTCACGCCCATCGCGATCACCAGCGTCGCGTCGGCGAAGCTCTTTCCGTCCAGGAACAGCGTCACGTAGGTCTCGTGCGACAGGTCTCGACTCTCGAGTTCCTTCAGCTTCTCGGTGCTCGCCTCGATGAACGACCGCGACACCAACGAGCTCGACAGATCGAGCCCGGCGTACTGCTCGCGAGCGATGACCTCGACCTCACCCAGACACTGCTTGCGCTTCCGTACCCGACGCAGCACACTGCCCATCGCACGGCTCCTTTCTCCTGTGGGAATGACGTCTTCTGCCGATCCGGCTGGCAATGCTCGGACTTCCGACGTAACTTTGGACCAGGTGCTCGCGACTGGGGTAGAGGGTGCAGTGGTGAGACCCTGCGTTTCGTCCGCTCCAAGCATAGTCACGCTCGCGCTCGTGCTGATGCTCTGGCTGCCGCCCACGTCGGCTGCTCAGATCATCACCGCTCCAGACGGCTCGGCACCACGACCGCACAGGACGAGCGCTCACCGTCCTGCGCGGCTCGGGTGGTTCGCCGAGATTGGCGGAGGATGGATCGCTCTCGACACGGGAGAGTATTCGCTCGACTTCGGATCGGGTGGGAGCGATGTGCACGGCGCGGGGTGGTCGATCGGCGGCGGCTACCAGGCAACCCCGTGGATCGCATCGACACTGAACGTGCGCTGGTGGCGCCTGGCCGCTCCGGAGACGTACGTCGGTCCGACGTCAACCATTGAGTACGAGGCCTCGAATCTGGTGGGTCTACTGTACGGCGTGCAGCTGCGCGCGCCCGTCAGCGTGGGGCTCACGCCCTTCGTTTCAGCCGAGGGCGGCATTCGTTTCGAGCACTGGGGCGGCTCGACCACGACCTCCTATTCCCTGACCAATCCGCCGTCTACTTACCGCTTCGCCGGCCGTCACGGTACGAGTTTCGTGTCGTCGTTCGGGGTCGGGCTGAGCATCGTGACGCGCCGGCCACTGCCTTGCGTCGACACGAGCCTGAGTGTCACGTCCTTCGTGGGCGGCGACACACGCCCAATCGGCGCGCTCCGCGTGAGCCTCGTCGAGTAGCCACACCGCGGAACAGACGATTCGCAGACAAACCATCGTCGGAGGGTCGTGCTGCTGAACTGACGTCGGAACTCGTGCGACTCAACGAGAGCGCGCTGATGCGTATTTGTGGGGGGAGGCAAGCGGGGGCGGCGGGGGCGGCCCTCACGAGCGCCGATCCGGTTCTGACGTCCCGCTGATCGGCTGGGGCGAGGCGGACCGTCGGCCATAACCAGACCCAAGATTCGCCAACACGCGCATGAGAATTCTCCAATCGGATAGGAGCGGATTCATTTCAAGGGGGCACGCTGTGGCAAGAAGGATTCTGCCCGCACTCCTTACGACCGCGGTCTCATTGCCTCTGGGCTGTGCGCCCCAGGCGACGATGGCGCGCGCGAGCTCAGCTTCCTCCGGAGAATGGGTTGCTGGACCAGCGCGCAGTCCTAGGGCTGGTGAGGCCCTGTTTACGGACTCCCTTGCGCTTCTTCGTGACCCGGAGGACGGAAACCGAGTGCCCGGCCCTGACGGACTTGTGGCGCTGATGAAGCCCGACCGCCAGCATCACCCGCGACTCTACCTCGCACGTGAATCGGCACCGGAGTCGCTAAGCCTCCTGATTGACCGCTACGCGACTCAGCCCAGGTGGGCACCCAGCGGAAGGAGGCTCGCCTGCACGGTATGGAAGTCAAGGCGAAGGCCGTGGGAGCTGTGCATCATTGCCCCTGGCAAGGCCGACACGAGCTACCCGCTCCCTCAAGCGAACGCCGTACGTTACCGCTGGGCGCCCGATGCGCGGCGAATTGCCGTCAACGGAACGCTCGAGGGAGGCAGTGCGAGCATTCTCTACGTTGTTGACACGAAGACTGGAGTCGTCACGACGCTTGACACGATGAGCGTTTACAGCGAGTACGAGATGGATTGGTCACCCGATTCAAAGGTCTTGGCTGCCTCGCGGCCAGTGCGTATCGCCGGAATGGATGATGTCACTGAGTCTGAGATTTGGGTGTTTGACCTTGAGGGCCGGCGCTCCAGGGTCGTATCGGGCAACGGCTGTGTGAACGGCCCTCCTCGTTGGGTCGACAACCGCCGCCTCCTGTTCACGCGCCAGTGCCAGCCCGTAGCGGGATCCAAGACACTCGTCATGGACCTGGCTCTCAAGAAGGGCAGATAGTCCAGCCGGGGGAGGTGTGCAAATAATCGGAGCCGCTGCCCTCTCTGCCAACATGCAGTTCAAGACGATGAAGTACCGGCCCGACTTCCCTGAGCGCTTCGGGTCGGTCGAGCACGGGCGCAGCTTGGCGGCCGACTTCTTCCGCTGGTACAACCTCGAGCACCATCACGTCGGGCTCGGGCTGTTCACGCCGCATGACGTGCATCATGGGCTCGCCGCGACGAAGCACGAGCAACGGGGGCGTGTGCTGGCCAAGGCGTTCGCGTTGCATCCGGAGCGGTTCCCGAATGGCACGCCGTCACCGAGGCCACTGCCGACTGCGGTCTGGATCAATCCCCCGACGACGCGAGTCGACGGTGACGAGGCCGAAGACCCCGTGACCTCGGAACCGAACCCGATCACGATCGAGGCTGTGCGGTCATCCTTGGAGGCCGATCTCGAGCACGAGTCGCCCGAGATACCGAATCTCAACCTTGAAGCCCTGTGCATGGCCGTCGTTCAGTAAACTCACGAAGCGAGTGTCTCAAAGTCGTTTGACAGGTTCCGCCATCTACTACTCGTTGGGCGGCTACCGCATCGCAGTGACGAACATAGGGAGAATAGGAGCGGTTCGATGCAGATCCTGGAACATCTGTTTCTGGTCGGCGAGTTCCCCGCGCGAGCCCACCTGCTGTCCGGGCTAACGCTCGAGCAAGTCACGCTATGCCCGGACGGCGCGTCTCACTCGATCTACGAGGAGCTGTGGCACGTTGTGGCGTACCAGCAGAGTATCATCGCGTCGGGCGACCCGGCTGGCAACCGGTACCCGAGCGCGGCGCCGGAGCACGAGCACCAATGGCACGACTTGGTGCGAGTGTTCCTGGACGGCGCTCGCGCGGCGGCAACGTTGGGGCAGGCGCCCGAGCGGTTGGCGCTCGAGGTAGAGCCGGGCGTGACACTCGCCGACGAGCTTAACTGTGTGGCAGTACATAACGCATATCACCTTGGCAAGATCGTTGCATTGCGACAGCGGATCGGCGCGTGGCCGCCCACGGCAGCGTCGGGCGGGTCGTAACCGCAGGCGCGGTGGGGCCGCCGCGCAGCGGAGATCGCCCGGCTCATCTGAGGATGTTCCCGCAGCGCCGGTGAACCTGGGCGTTATCCAGCCATGACGCCGGCCGCTGCTCAGTAAACTCACGATGCGAGTGTCTCAAAGTCGTTGACAGGTTCCGTTCGGTGGCGATGAAGCTCACGGGTCATAAGACCGAGAGCATCTACCGTCGTTACGCGATCGTGTCGGAGGCGGACTTGGCGGAAGGCGTGTCACGGAGAGCGAGCTTCCGCGCGAGAACCCGCTCAGTTCCCGCACAGTCTGCGGTTGGATCGAAGGATGCAGGTCGTAAGCCGCGCGCGTAACTCGTTGATGAGTTGGTGCCGGAGGCGGGGGTCGAACCCGCACTCGGGGTGAGCCGAACCGGATTTTGAGTCCGGCGCGTCTGCCAGTTTCGCCACTCCGGCACGCTGTTCTAGTTTGCTGCGAGAGCGTCAACTACGCCGACTGATCGCTCGACTCGTCCGACGCAGCGGCGTCATTTTGTGACGCATTTGTGACGTTTCTCGATTTCTCTGCGAGTGCGAGCGCGTCAGCGAGGTCCCGCCGAGACGTGACGTTGTACCGATCCAGCATCGCCCGAGTCCTCCAGCCGCTCAAGTCCATGATGACCTTCTCGGGGACGCCGAGACGCGACAGGTGCCGAGCGCGCGAGCGGCGGAAGTCGTGCGGCATGCGCCTGGCGAGGCCCGCCCGCTCGCAGGCCTTTGCCCACGCGCCGCGAAAGTCCTTCACGGGTTTGCCGGGCGAACGCTCAAACACGAATGCGGAGCCCTCGCCGCGGGCAAGGTACCGGGTCTTGATGACCTTGGCTAGCGAGGGGCTCGCGGCGAACGGGAAGATGCGCGGCTCGCCGGTCTTAGAGCGCTCCTCGGGCAGTCGAATCTCGCCGGCCTGGACGTCCACGTCGCTCCAGCGAAGGAACTGAACCTCGCGCCGGCGCCAGCCGGTGATCCAGAGCGCGAGGACGAGTTCGCTCACTGGAGGCGCGAGCTGCGCGATGATCCGCAGCACCTCATCCTCGGTGAAGAACCCCTGTCGAGCAGGTGACGTGGGAAGCGCGGGGAAAACAGGCACCGATCGGAGCGACCTCTCCGCGCACGCGAGACGGAGCATCCGCTTCAGGTAGGCGCACTCGGCTCGGACGGTCCCGGGCTCGGCGCTCGCCGGTGCAACCCACGCATATCAGCGTGACTCGTCGTCGAAGCAACCTGCCTTGTTCGCCGCCCTCCGCTTCGAACTTCAAACACAACGACCACCCCCATGATCGGAGGTGATCGTTGTTGACACGCGGTCACTCCATATCATCGATAAAGCAGCTTCAGCCTACCCCACGATCGTTTCAACGTCGGGGTAGCTGCGCTTGTACAGAACGTTATACTGAAACACAGGTCGGCGTAATAATATCCAAGTGGGTCGTAGATTGGACATCCTGGCCCAGTGCTACGATTGGAGTCCCAGAATACGCCGTATGGATAATGGTTGTTCTCATCAATCATCAGCCTCCATGGCTCTCCCAGGAAACAATTCGCGGCCTGAAACATGATTGCGTACTGCCGGCCAGAGTGCGGCAGCGCGATAGGTGGATCAAATACAAACGACATCACGATCAAATGTCCACTCTCTGCCGGACCTACAACAGTAACTGTTGGTCCATCCAGTATTAGGTCGTTTGTATTAGGGCGTCCATTGTGATCGGTGCCAAAGATAAATAGGTGCGCCCCAACCCCACTTATATATGTTCCAGGTCTCCACACGGTGACTGAGGAAATGAGGGTATCGTTCGGCGTGTAAAATACCTGACCAACCGCGTCTCCGTATAAAGGGCCGCCTTGAGTTGTGGCGTACGTAGAATCGTTAGCAATCGTATCAGTAGCGCACACTACCTGCGCCTGAATCCTTCCGGGCAGTCCGATGACCACGATCAAGGACAGGATTGCGCAGGGAGACTGCAGCGGCCGCTGTGAAGAAATTCTAGCGAGAGCAAGAAACAGGTCGCGAGAACCCGTCCCTAGCGCCCTACCGCACGATGACAATCTTCCCTTCCCTCCGCCTTCCGGCGATCCGCAACCGATACAGGTAAATGCCTTCATCGACGGAGACCCCATTATCAGCCCGACCATTCCAGACCAGGGCACGATTGGCCGTGCTCCGCATGACTGCCACTCTTCGGCCCTGAAGGTCGAGGGCTTGAGTCAAGAGGTGTGTAAACGACCTCAGGCGGCGGCCCTCTGATTCGACTTCGCGATCCTCACTCCGTTCTCGAACGCGACGCCGCGATATACCTCGACAGCCAGGTGCGG
>JACXTT010002416.1_pt1 | contig 29708 bp, 28 predicted proteins | sample 9270951 | NCBI WGS metagenome assembly JACXTT01 (sample SAMN15532306, study PRJNA645909) | rock metagenome | isolation source: weathered quartz diorite | place: Puerto Rico | collected 2017-06-21 | reverse complement strand
AATTTGGTTGAGCTCTTGCGCCGAGAGGAGATCGTGACCGAACGGCTTTTCGATGATGACGCGAGCGCCGTTGGTGCAGTCGGCCTTGGCCAGTTGTTCCACCACGGTAGCGAATAACGCCGGCGGAATTGCGAGATAGTGTGCCGGCCGCTGTGCTGAGCCCAGCTCCTTACGAAGGGACTGAAACGTTACCGGGTCGTTATAATCGCCGCCAACATAGCGCAATACGCTACACAGCTTGTCGAATGCTGCGCGATCGATTCCGCCGTGTTTCTCAACGCTGTCCTGCGCCCGCGCCCGGAGTTGATTGAGATTCCAACCGTCTCTGGCCACGCCGATAACGGGGACATTGAGGTGTCCTCGCTTGGCCATGGCCTGCAGCGCCGGAAAAATTTTCTTGTAAGCAAGATCGCCGGTCACTCCGAAAAACACCAGAGCATCTGAGTGGGAAACGTTCATAGCTTTGTCCTCATTTCGCGGATTTTTCCAGGTGCCCTCCGAACTCATAGCGCATAGCCGAGAGCAGTTTGTCTGCGAAATCTGCCTCGCCCCGCGAGCTAAATCGCTCGTAGAGGGCGGCCGTCAAAACATGAGCGGGCACTGCCTCATCGATGGCGGCCTTGATCGTCCAGCGCCCCTCACCCGAATCCGAAACCCGCCCTGCGAATTTCGCGAGAGCCGGATCTGCTATGAGAGCGGCGGCTGTGAGATCCAGCAGCCACGACGCGATCACACTGCCTCGCCGCCACACCTCAGTGATGTCAGGTAAATTGAAATCGTATTGATAATGTTCCGGATCGCGCAATGGCGTCGTCTCAGCATCGGTTTCGTGTTTTTGCTTGCCTACGTTGGCAGCATGCAACACGCCTAGCCCCTCGGCATAGGCGGCCATGACGCCGTACTCGATCCCGTTATGAACCATTTTGACGAAGTGGCCGGCGCCGTTTGGCCCGCAATGGAGGTAACCCTGCTCGGCGGGACTGGCTTTCTCGCGCCCAGGCGTGCGCGGAGTATCGCCCATGCCTGGAGCCAGCCCAGCAAAGATTGGATCAAGGCGCTTGACTACCTCTTGCTCGCCGCCAATCATCATGCAGTACCCGCGCTTCAGTCCCCAGACGCCGCCGCTCGTGCCCACGTCCACGTAGTGGATCCCCTTCGGCGCGAGTTCCTTGGCTCGCCGGATATCGTCAATGTAATAGGAATTGCCGCCGTCGATCAGAATGTCCTCTGCTTCAAGATAATGCAGAAGATCCGCAATAGTTTTGTCCACGACCGCCGCGGGAACCATCAACCAGACCGCACGCGGCTTCGTGAGTTTCTTCACAAACTCCGCAAGAGAGGAGGAGCCAATGGCTTTCTCCTCGGTCAACTCCGTAACCACTTTCGGCGACCTGTCGAACACCACGCATTGATGTCCTCCGTTGAGAAGCCTCCGCACCATGTTCGCGCCCATTCGTCCAAGACCAATCATGCCGATTTGCATAGTTTGTTCCTCCTTACAGAGATTCTAAGAGTCCTACACTAGCCGTTCGTCCTCACGCCGTTGATGTCAGGTCATTGCCTGGTTCGCTGCTGCTCGCAGCCGTTTCATCGCTGCGATGACTCCTTCACCCTCACTAAAAATTGCTGAGCCGGCGACCAGAACGTTGGCTCCTGCATCGACTACCAGCGGTGCAGTGGTCGGGTCGATGCCGCCGTCAACCTCGAGGTCGCAGCCGGGCCTGATCTTATCGATCATCTGACGGACACGGCGAATCTTCGGCACCGTCGTGTGGATGAACGGCTGATGTCCAAAGCCCGGGTTGACCGTCATAACCACCACCTGGTCCACGTCGTGCAGAATTTCTTCTAACACTGCCGCCGGGGTTGCCGGATTGATGACCACGCTGACGCGCTTGCCGAGCGCCCTCACGCGTTGCACTGTACGATGCAGATGGTGGTTGCCCTCCCAGTGGACCAGAAACGCATCGGAGCCCGCCTCGGTAAATGCGTCCAGGAACAAATCCGGGTCCGAGATCATCAGATGGATTTCCAGCGGCAAGCGTGTCACCCGCCGGAGCGACTCGACGATCGGCGCCCCCATCGAAATGTTAGGCACGAAGTGTCCGTCCATGACATCGACGTGGATGCGATCGGCCCCACCCTGCTCCGCCTCCCCCACCTGCTTGCCCAAATGGGCGAAGTCAGCCGAGAGGATGGAAGGGGCAAGTTTAACGATACCCTTGTCCATAGCTTGAATCCCTCTTAGGTGTTGGACGCCGCAAAGATACTCTGAATGGATCCATCCAGGACGGCGTTGAACTCAGCATCGGATTGCTGGGCCGACAGCCCTTCTACCAGCGCCCGCGAAAAGCTCGCTACGATGCCGTGATTTCGGCGTAGCCGCTCGTTCGCCTGTTCGCGCGTATAACCTCCCGAGAGAGCGACGACTCGCAAGACGTTCGGATGGCGGATGCAGTCGGCGTAAAAGTCGTCTTGCTCCGGGAGCGTGAGCTTGAGCATAACCCACTGACCTATGGGCAGTTCGTTGAGCTCCTTGAGGATGGCTGCTTTGAGCACCTCTTCAGCCTTGGCCTTGTCCCGGCAGTGAATGTCCACTTCCGGTTCGATGATCGGCACGAGGCCAGCAGCGATGATTTGCCCCGCTACTTCGAACTGCTGGTTCACAATGTCCTTGATGCCGGTTGCATTGGCTTGCTTGATGAGCGAGCGCATCTTGGTGCCGAAGATGCCCTTCGCTTTGGCTTTGGCGAGCAGCGCCGCAAGCGCGGGCATGGGCTTCATCAACTGGACTCCGTCCCTCTCAGCGGCAAGACCTTGGTCCACTTTCAGAAAAGGCACCACCTGTTTCACGTTCCACAGATAGTCCACAGTAGGCCGCCGCTCGATGTCCCTGTCCATGGTGTTCTCGAACAGGATGGCGGCAATAACCCGCTCGCCGGTGAAGCAGGGGCTGGTCATGAGGCGGGTGCGCATCTGATGCACGAGCGCAAACATCTCCTCCTCGTTGGACCACGCCCCTGCTTTGATTCCGTACAGATGCAGCGCGTTAGGCGTGCTGCCACCGCTTTGATCCAGCGCCGCAATGAAACCGGGATGGGTCTCCATTTGCTGCAGTTGTTGTTCGTTAACGCCTGGAGTTTTCATGACGCCTCCTTCAGTGTTCGGTACCGGCGAATGAGATTGTTGGTTGAGCTATCATGGTTGAGAGTGGGCTCCGGCTTGCTCTCGAGTTCCGCGATGATCCGCTGAGCCAATACTTTGCCCAGCTCCACGCCCCACTGGTCGAAGGAGTTGATGTCCCAGATGACGCCCTGGGTGAACACTGCATGCTCGTAGAAAGCGACGAGCTTGCCGAGTGTTTCCGGTGTGAGCTGTTCGGCGAGGATCGTATTCGACGGCCGGTTGCCCGCGAAGACGCGATGCGGCACGAGCCAATCGGGCGTACCCTCAGCTTTGACCTGCTCGGGCGTTTTCCCGAAGGCTAACGCTTCGCTCTGAGCGAACACATTCGCGAGGAGCATGTCGTGATGCCGGCCAAGTGGATTCAGGGGTTTGCCGAACGCGATGAAGTCGCACGGAATAAGCCGTGTCCCCTGATGAATCAACTGGTAGAAAGAATGCTGGCCATTGGTGCCCGGCTCGCCCCAATAGATGGGGCCGGTATCGTAGCTGACTCTCTCGCCGTCTACGGTGACGTGTTTGCCGTTGCTCTCCATCGTCAACTGCTGGAGATAGGCGGGGAAGCGCTTGAGGTACTGCTCGTACGGTAACACCGCGACAGTCTGGGCGCCGAAGAAGTCGTTGTACCACACGGCCAACAACCCCATGAGCACCGGCAGGTTGCGCGCGAACGGGGTGGTGCGAAAGTGCTCATCCATCTGATGAAAACCGTCCAGCATGGCGCGGAAGTTCTCCGGGCCGATCGCCAGCATGGTCGACAGGCCAATGGCTGAATCCATGGAGTAGCGCCCGCCCACCCAATCCCAGAATGTGCACATGTTCTCCGTATCGATGCCAAACTTCGCCACTTCCGCCGCGTTGGTCGAGACCGCGACAAAATGTTTGGCTACCGACCGTTCATCCCCTCCGAGGCCAGCCAGTGACCACGCACGGGCGGTGTGCGCGTTCGTCATGGTCTCCAGCGTAGTGAACGTTTTTGACGAGACAATGAAGAGGGTCTCTGCTGGATCGAGATCCCGCACAGCCTCGGCGAAGTCAGTACCGTCAACGTTAGACACGAAGCGAAACGTCACGGCCCGCTCGCTGTACTGCTTCAGGGCTTCATAGGCCATGACCGGCCCGAGGTCGGAGCCGCCGATGCCGATATTGATGACGTTACGAATGCGTTTGCCGGTGTAGCCTTTCCATGCCCCGCTACGTACGCGCTGGGAAAACTCAGTCATTTTATCGAGCACGACGTGGACCTGCGGCACCACGTTCTCGCCATCGACGACGATGGATGCCCCTCTCGGCGTGCGCAGGGCCACGTGCAAGACAGCGCGGTTTTCCATGATGTTGATCTTCTCGCCTCGGAACATGGCATCGATCCGCGTGCGCAGTCCGGATTCTTCCGCGAGCTGCAGGAGCAGTGTGAGAGTCTCGTTGGTGAGGCGATTCTTGGAGTAATCGAGGTAGAGGCCGGCTCCTTCGGCCGTCAGGCGTTCGCCGCGTGTGGGATCATCCGCAAAAAGCTGGCGCAGATGCAGCTCACGAACCTTTTGATGATGAGCGACGAGGGCGTTCCATGCCCGACGTTCCGTGAGGGGTTTTATGGTTCGGTTCATCTGTAAGCTCCTTTCATTCCGTTCTGGTCGGCACTGACATCCGGGAGATTCTGCGCGCCGTTACAATCATTCTCCCGGTTTTTTTCTGTCCTGAAGATGAGGCCTTTCAGAATTCGAGGAATTGCGCACGCTCTTTTTCTGCCAAAGGCGAAACCCTCCCAGGAATGCATCGGCGTTGTCACCCGCTCGGCAACCCGGAGGTAACTGTTTCAGTCTCTTAACGTTTCCTCCTCCCAAAACCACCTCCTCGGGTTCCAGAGCGGCAACGAGACGGGATACGGCATCCGCAACTTCCTTCCGCCATTGTTTTTTGCCCAACCGAGCGTATCCGCGGACGCCGACATAGTGTTCGAAGGTGTATCTTTTGTACGGCAGATGGCCGAGCTCCATGGGTTCCACGATACCCTCCACGATCATGGCCGAACCGAGACCGGTTCCTAACCCCAGGAAAAGCATCTTTCCACCCTGGTAGCTCCCAAGGGCCTGCATCGCGGCATCGTTCACCACCTTCACTGGGCGCTTGAACGCAGCTTTAAAGTCGTATCCCATCCACCCGCGTCCGAGATTATGTGGTTCCGCAAGTGGTCGATTTCTGATGACCGGCCCGGGATAGCCGATCGTTACCGCGTCATACTGCCAGTCCCCGGCGAGTTTCTTGACGCCGGCGACCATTTGCTTGGCAGTTAACGTGGGCCCGGATGGAAATTCTCGCGATTGTTTTTGTCCGGTAGCAAGGATCTTCACGTGGGTTCCGCCGACATCGACAACGAGCACCTTCATGACGAAACCTCCCCATGTCTAGCTGGCATTCGCCAGGGTGGCGCTCTTGGCAGCGAGGACACCCATCAGCTCGTTCCAGGAAGTGATGAACGACTTGGCCCCTTCGTCCTGGAGCCTGGCGGCCAAGGCATCGACATCGACGTCGGCCTTGGCGAACAGGGCCAACACAGCTTCGCAATCGCCGCCATCGGTGGACATGATTTCGCTAATATCGCCGTGATCGGCGAGGGCTTTCAAAGTTCCCTCGGGCATCGTGTTCACCGTGAAAGGCGCAGCCAGCGCCTTGATGTAGAGGACATCGGAGGCATGGGGATCCTTGGTTCCCGTGCTGGCCCACAGCAGGCGCTGCGGACGGGCCCCAGCGTTGTAAATGCGCTGCCAACGGGGTGAGCCGAGCAGGTCGCGGTACGCCTTGTAGGTGCGCTTTGCGATGGCGATGCCGAGCGTGTTGTGCAGCGCGGCGGGCGCCTTGCCGGCGATGGCAGCGTCCCAACGACTGACGAAAACCGAGGCGACGGAACCGACCTCGGGTTTGAGCCCGGCTTCGATGCGCCGTTCAATGCCGCGCAAAAAAGCCTCGGCCGCGGCGACGTACTGCTCGCGGGAAAACAAGAGCGTCACGTTGACAGGCACACCGGCGAAGATTGCCTCTTCGATGGCGGGTAACCCTTCCTGGGTGCCGGGAATCTTAATGAACAGATTGTGATGTCCTGCCCGGGCGTGCAGAGTCTTGGCGGCGGCGATGGTGCTGGCCGTATCGTGGGCCAGTAGGGGCGACACTTCCAACGATACCCATCCGTCGACGCCATCGGTCCGCTCATAGATGGGTCGGAACAGATCGGCGGCTTGCGTGAGATCCTCGAGTGCGAGCTCGAAAAACAGTTCTTCTTCTGACTTACCCTCCTTGAGCTTTTTGCGGATCGCGTCATCGTAGGCGGTGCTGTTTTTGATGGCATTGTCGAAGATCGTCGGATTCGAAGTGAGCCCCGTCACCGACAGCTCGTCGATATAGCGCTGCAGGGAGCCGCTGGTGAGCAAGTCGCGTGTAATGTTGTCGAGCCAGAGACTCTGGCCGAGATTATGGAGCAGTTGGGTAGCTTTCATCTTGTCACCTCCGATGAAATTTGCACAGAGAATGAGCCCGCGAGCAGAGCGGACAGGTCATAATGAAGCAGATCGCCGATGCGCTCTACTGTCAAGTCTGCAGGAGGGCAGGCGGCGAGAATGTGGCAGTCATGGGCATATTGGCCCTGCCGGGGAAAGACCGTAGTCACACGCGAGTTCCAGACCTTCTTAACCGCGGTTAAGATGCGCAGCTTGTCGTCCACCAACACGTAGTGCTCGGCAGGGTACCGCCGCTCGACATCCTCCAGCGCCTCTTCTTTGTGAATGTAGATGAGCACGTTGCCGTCTACAGCTTCGAAGATGCCGGAGCGTTCAACCTTGCGTGGTTGAAACACCACATCACCGTCCGAGAGGATGACCGTCTGCCCCCACGAACGGAACCGCTCAAGCACGTCGAGTGATCCAGGATAGAGACGATTGGCGAACGGGTAGTCCACCAGGAATGACGACATAGACAGCAGGTGAATATCTTGCGGGTGCTCGACCCGGAAGCGCTGCAGGGCGCCGAGATAATCGCGATAGCCCAAATCAGTAAAGAGCTGTTCGAGGATCTCCCAGTAGCGGTCGCGGCAGGCGGCCCCGAACTCATGTTCAAGGTGGCGCTTGAGGTCGCTCTGGATACGGTCGTTGTCGAGTAGCGTGTTGTCCACGTCAACGAGAAAAACAATTGGGCTCGGAGTCATAACGTAGCCTCCACCACTCCGCTTGTCAGCGGACTTCGAAACAGTCGCTGGTGCGTAACAATCCATTGTCGATTGCCTAGTTTGGGCTGATAAGGAGTCTGTTGCCAGCGGCTGTCGTCGCTCATGAGTGCGCCTCCCGCTGCCGGTGAGCTGAATCAAAGGACTGTAGTGCATCGTTCACGATCTCTTGCGCTTCACTTACGATCGCGTCGAGGTGCGCCTGATCTTTGAAGCTCTCCGCGTAAATCTTATAAATGTTCTCCGTGCCCGAGGGTCGGGCCGCGAACCAACCGTTGTCGGCCACCACCTTGAGGCCGCCGATCGGCGCCCCGTCACCTGGGGCACGAGTCAATTTAGCTCTGATCGGCTCGCCCGCGAGCCTGTCGGTCGCCACCACCTCGGGCGATAGTTTTTCTAGCCTTGTCTTCTGCTCCGGTGTCGCTGGCGCATCGATGCGTGTGTAGTATGGTGTGCCGAACTCGGCCTGCAGTTCATGGAAATGCTCGCTTGGGTCCTTGCCCGTGCGCGCGGTGATCTCCGCTGCCAGTAAGTTCATGATTGGGCCATCTTTGTCGGTCGTCCAAACGGCGCCATCCTTCCTGAGGAAGCTTGCTCCGGCGCTCTCCTCGCCGCCAAAACACAACGAGCCGTCGAACAGCCCTGGTACAAACCACTTGAAGCCCACCGGCGTCTCACACAGCAGGCGGCCAAGCTTGTGCACCACGCGATCGATCATGCTGCTGCTGACCAAGGTCTTGCCAACCACGACATGAGCAGGCCAGTGTGGTCGGTGCGTCAGCAGATAACGGATGGCCACAGCCAAGTAGTGATTGGGATTCATCAGTCCTGAGGAGGGAGTAACGATGCCGTGCCGGTCGGAGTCCGGATCGTTGGCGAAAGCGACGCGGTACTGATGCTTGAGGCCCACGAGCCGAGCCATCGCGTACGGGCTCGACGGATCCATGCGGATTTGGCCGTCGTGGTCGACCGTCATGAACGAGAAGGTCGGGTCGATTGTCGGGTTCGCGACGACAATGTCTAGGTGATAAACGGAGTTGATGGGCTCCCAGTAAGGCCTGGCGGCGCCGCCGAGCGGATCTACACCGAGCTTCAGGCCGGCGCTACGGATGATGTCCATGTCGATGACGTTTCTCAGATCCTGGACGTAGAGCAGCACGAAATCTTCCTGGTGCGTCGTGTTCGCCTTGATCGCCACGGCGAAGGGCACGCGTTTTATGCTGGCGCTCTCGCGCAGCAGCGCATTGGCCCGGCGCTCGATCCAGTGCGTAACGTCGGTGTCAGCCGGGCCGCCGTTGGGCGGGTTGTACTTGAAGCCCCCGTCCGCCGGCGGGTTGTGTGAAGGCGTGATGACAATGCCATCGGCGAGGTGTTCCTGACGACTCCGGTTGTACACGAGGATGGCGCGCGAGATGACCGGCGTCGGCGTGACGCCGTCGTCTGTCTGGATGACGGTCTCCACGTTGTTGGCAGCCAGCACCTCGAGCGCGGTGCGCTGGGCCGGCCCGGACAACGCGTGAGTGTCCTTCCCCAGGTATAGTGGGCCATCAATACCTCGGCCGCACCGATAGTCACAGATAGCCTGGGTGATGGCCAGAATATGTGCTTCGGTAAATGAGCCGCGTAGCGGCGAGCCACGATGTCCGCTGGTGCCGAAGTGCACCCACTGGTTCCGGTCTCCTAAGTCCGGACGGCGTTCATAATACTCCCGTTCAAGCCGCGTCAGATTCACCAGCAGCTCTTTCGGAGCCGGCTTGCCTGCGAGTGGGGAAATTGCCATGTGTCGTAATCCTTTCTGTAATCGGTGGACGTTGCGCTACGACACGGGGCACGGCTTCGCCTTCCAAATGTCGGCCGCGTACTCGGCGATGGTGCGATCACTGGAGAACTTCCCAGAACTGGCGACATTCAAGACCGCCTTGCGCGCCCAGCCCTCCGAGTCGGTGTACAAGTCGACCAGCCGCTGGTCCGCCTCGAGATAGGACTTGAGGTCTGCCAAGTGCATGTAGTGATCCCCGTGCGTCAGCAAGGTATCACGCAAGGGAGCGAAGACGCCTGGTTCTTTGTGGCTAAAGTGGTCCGAGAAGATCAGGTCTAGTGCGGCGCGTGTCTCCGGCTCGTAGTCATAGTGCCACTGCGGGCTGTACCAGTCGCGGCTGGCCTCCACCTGTTCTGCAGTCAGACCGAAGAGAAAGAAATTTTCTTCGCCGGCTTCTTCTGCCATCTCGATGGTCGCGCCGTCGCGCGTGCCGAGTGTCAGTGCTCCGTTCATCATAAATTTCATGTTGCTCGTGCCGCTGGCTTCATAGCCAGCGGTAGAAATTTGGTTTGAGATGTCACTGGCCGGAATCAGCCGCTCTGCGACGGACACACAATAATCAGGCAGGAACAGAACCTTAAGCCGCCCACGCATCGCCGGGTCGCCATCAATGGCGTTGGCCAAGTTGTTGATAAACTTGATAATGACCTTCGCCAGTTGGTAAGCGGGGGCCGCCTTGCCGGAGAAGAAGAACGTGCGCGGCGCCATCTCAAGGTTCGGATGCTCTCGCCATCGGTTGTAGAGCACCACAATGCGCAAGGCGTTGAGCAATTGCCTCTTGTATTCGTGGATGCGTTTGATCTGGCAATCGAAGAGGCTGTCCGGGTCGACCGTTTCGCCGGTCGTCTGCTTGAGCCAAGCAGCAAAGTGCGATTTGGCTTCGCGTTTCGCCTTGAGGAAGGCGCAGCGGAACGCCTGGTCGTCGGCCAGCGGTTTTAACTTGCTCAACTGGCTGAGATCGGTCATCCACTCCTCGCCGATGACGTCGGTAATGGTGGCCGAGAGTGCCGGGTTCGCCATCAACAGCCAGCGGCGCGGCGTGACGCCGTTCGTCTTGTTGCTGAAACGCTGGGGAAACATTTCCGCCAGGTCCTTGACTGTCTTCGTGCGCAGCAACTGAGAATGAATCGCGGCAACGCCGTTCGTGCTGTGTGAGCCGACGATAGCCAAGTTGGCCATGCGAATCTCGCGCTTGGGTTCCTCCTGGACCAAGCTGATGCGCCGGACACGATCCTCGTCGTCGGGAAAACGGGTCCGAACGTCATCCAGCAGGCGGCGGTTGATCTCAAAGATGATCTCCAAATGACGCGGCAGCAGGAGTTCGAACCATTCAACCGGCCATTTTTCCAAAGCTTCGGGCAGCAATGTATGGTTCGTGTACGCCAGCGTCCTCTGCGCCAAGTTCCAGGCCTGGTCCCAACCGAGATGTGCTTCGTCGAGCAAAATCCGCATCAACTCCGGGACCGCCAGTGTCGGGTGTGTGTCATTGAGCTGGATGGCGACTGTATCGGGGAGTATGCTCCAGTCAGCATTGCTCGCCCGGAAGCGCCGTACGAGATCGGCCAGTGAACAGGCGACGAGAAAATATTCCTGGACAAACCGTAATCGCTGCCCCATGCTGGTGTGGTCGTCGGGATATAATACACGGGTCAGCGATTCGGCCTGGAGGGTCTCAGCCAGCGCGCCGACGAAATCGCCGCTGCTGAATTCTTGAAAGTCGAAGTAATCGTGCGCCGCTGCCGCCCAGAGGCGGAGGGTATTGATAGTCTTGCCGCCGTAGCCCACGACCGGGCGATCGAACGGAACGCCGATGAGAGTTGAGGGACGACCGGCGACCGCGCGCAAGGTCCCGCCGCGGATCTCGAAGGAGCAGTTGAGCTTCACCTCCACCGTCTCGTGCAGACGACTGACCTCCCAAGGGTCCGGGCGACGAAGCCAGTTGTCCGGAAGTTCATGTTGCCAGCCGTCCTCAATGGATTGTTTGAAGATGCCGTATTCGTAGCGCAGGCCATACCCCATAGCCGGGATTTGCATCGTCGCCAGCGAATCGAGGAAACAGGCCGCCAAGCGCCCGAGGCCCCCATTCCCAAGGCCCGCGTCGGGTTCTTGCTCTAGCAACTCGAACCAGTCGAGGTTCCTTTGCTCGATGGCTTCTTTGGCGATGTCATCCAGGAGAAGGTTCGTGACATTGTTGGCCAGAGAGCGGCCGATGAGAAATTCCATCGAGAGATAATAGACGCGCTTGGGGTTCGCGCGCTCGTAGGTCTTCTCAGTCTGGATCCATCGCTGCGAGAGGATATCGCGCACGGAGCGGGCGAGGGCCTCAAAACGCTCACGAGCGCAGATCGTCGTCACTTCCATAACGTTATCAAAGACGAGGTGCCGCTCATACAGTGCATCGGCATTTCCAGTCAATTGAATCGGGCCGCAGCCGTACTGCTGAAGCAGGGTCGCTAGATCGTGCCCCGCCGACGTGACAGAAACGGCTCTCTGTTGTTTTTGTGCTTTCATCCGATTTGTCCTTTTTGAAGTTCCCTTTGGCCGCGACATACAGTGAGACTCGAGCTAAAATGGCCATTGCCAGTCCGTGATCTCGGAACGATCCACGCCGAACGCGTAGGCGTGCTCTGTACACGCAATCTGCTGGTTGACGAGGGCCTCGCGCACGTTGGCGCCGGTGACGCGGAACCGCGGGATCCGGTCAATCGCATCGATGGCCAGGCTAAAGCGATCGGTCTGATTGCGGATGGCCAGTTCTAACGGCGTGTTGATATTGCCCTGTTCCTTGTAGCCGCGCACGTGGAGGTTGTGCTGACCGGGCCGGCGGTAGGTGAGGCGGTGGATCAGCCACGGGTAGCCGTGAAAGTTGAAGACCACTGGCGTATTGGGGGTGAAGATCGCCTCGAATTCACGGTCCGTCAGCCCGTGCGGGTGTTCCGTATTCGGCACCAGCCTGAAGAGGTCAACGACGTTCACGAACCTGATCTTCACGTCGGGCAGGTGCTGACGCAGCAGGGCGGTGGCGGCCAGGGACTCCGTCGTCGGCACATCGCCGCAGCTCGCCATAACCACATCGGGTTCGATCCCTTGGTCATTGCTGGCCCAGTTCCAGATCCCGATGCCTTTCGTGCAGTGCGCGATCGCCGCCTCTATGTCTAAATACTGTAGGTGGACCTTCTTGTCTGCAACGATGACATTAACGTAGTTGATGCTGCGCAGGCAGTGATCAGCGACGGACAACAAGCATTTGGCGTCGGGCGGCAGGTAGATGCGCACCACGCTGGGGCTCTTGTTGGCGACCACGTCGAGAAAGCCTGGGTCCTGGTGGGTGAACCCGTTGTGGTCCTGCCGCCACACCAGGCCGGTGATCAGCAGATTGAGCGATGATATCGGGGCGCGCCACGACAGCTCGCTGCACTTCTCCAACCACTTCGCGTGCTGATTGAACATCGAGTCGACGACGTGAATGAAGGGTTCATAGCTATTGATCAGACCATGCCGTCCGCTCAAAAGGTAGCCTTCGAGCCACCCTTCGACGGTGTGCTCGCTGAGCATCTCCATGACGCGACCGTTCGGGGCTAGTTGCCCGCCGTCGGCGTCTTCTGGGAGATACTCGCCAAGCCACACCTTCTTCCCAACTTCATAGATGGCCTGGAGTTGGTTTGACTCAGTCTCGTCGGGCCCGAAGACCCGGAAGTTCTGCATGTTTTGCCGCATCACTTCTCGGAGAAAGTTGCCAAGGGTGGGAACGTTCCCGGCCAGGGTCGCGCCGGGTTTCTTAACTGCAACGGCGGTGCTGCGGAAATCCGGCATTTCTAGTGGCTTACGAACCAAACCCCCATTTGCAATGGGGTTGGCGCTCATCCGCCGGTGACCCTTTGGCGCCAGGGCCTTCAACTCGGGAATGATTCGTCCGTTCTCGTCGAATAACTCCTCCGGCTTGTAGCTGCACATCCACTGCTCCAGCACTTTTAAGCTGGCGGCGTTGGTGGCGACATCCGCGATCGGGACCTGGTGCGCACGCCAGTAGCCCTCGAGGTAGTGCTCGCCTACCTTCCGCGGGGCGGTCCAACCCTTGGGGCTGCGCAGCACGACCATCGGCCAGCGCGGTCGGACAGCCTTCCCAGTGCGCCGCGCCTCTTCTTGGATCTTGCGGATCTCCAGCACACACTGTTCCAGCGTAGCCGCCATGGCCTGGTGCATGCTGCGCGGGTCACTCCCTTCCACAAACAAAGGCGTGTACCCGTAGCCGACAAAGAGCGACTCCAACTCTTCATGGCTGATGCGGGCCAGGAGCGTGGGATTATTGATTTTGTAGCCATTGAGGTGCAAGACTGGCAGCACAGCCCCATCCGTGATTGGATTGAGAAACTTGTTGCTGTGCCAGCTCGTGGCGAGCGGACCGGTCTCGGATTCGCCGTCACCCACCATGACCAACGAGATCAAGTCTGGCTGATCGTACACGGTCCCGTAGGCGTGTGAGATGCTGTAGCCCAACTCCCCACCCTCATGGATACTTCCGGGTGTTTCCGGAGTGGCGTGGCTGCCAATCCCGCCGGGGAAGGAAAACTGCTTGAAGAAGCGCTGCATCCCGGCCATGTCCTCGCTCTTGTCAGGGTACACCTCAGAATACGTGCCCTCGAGATAGGCCTGGGAGAGAACCGCCGGCGCACCGTGGCCGGGTCCAGAGATGAAAATCGCATTGAGGTCATACTTGTTGATCAACCGGTTAAAGTGAATGTACGTAAAGGCTTGGCCGGCATCCGAGCCCCAATGGCCGAGCAGTCGGGCTTTCATGTGCTCGAGCGTCAGCGGTTCCCGTAACAACGGGTTGTCTTTGAGGTACAACATGCCCACGCACAGATAGAGGCTGGCCCGCCAGTAGGCGTCGATCTGATCCAACTCGCCGGGACTGAGCGGGGCGCCTTTGATCGTAGAGCGCGCGGCGCCGTACGCAGAGATCGCTCCGTCAGCATTAATTTCTTTCGTCAGAGCTGCCATGAGTCTCATACTCCTTTCATGAGCAATGCCCGTTTGCCCTTGGGCTGTGTATTTGTCCATTTCGTCTAATATTTTATTGACGCAGTCCGGCATGATCGCTTCGTAGCGGCTAGCTTATCGATGAGCCAATCAGTTTTCGTGTCTCGCGTGCGATGGTCACATCCTCGCGCGTGGCAATGACAAGGATACGCGCCGCTGAAGCCGGCATGGCGACATCAACGTCTGGCTTGCACGTTTCGTTAGCGGTGCGGTCAAGCTCCAGACCCAGGTAGTTGAGCTTCTCACACACCCGCTTGCGGATTTCCGGCGCATGCTCGCCTACCCCTGCGGTGAACACTAAGGCATCGACGCCGCCGAGCGTCGCCGCCATTGCCCCGATCGTTTGCCTGACCCGATGGACATACACATCAATAGCGAGTCGAGCGGCCGGATTGTGTGGCAGCTCCGACAGCACCTGGCGCATGTCGGAAGAGACTCCGGAGACACCGAGCAAACCGGATTCATAATTCAGAGCATGATCAAGCTCGTTTATGTCCAGGCCCTTGTGCCGCAACAGGTACACAAGTATGCCTGGGTCAACGGCACCGCTGCGGGTGCCCATCATCAGACCCTCCAGGGGCGTGAACCCCATAGAGGTATCGACGCAGATGCCATTACAGACCGCCGACACCGACGCACCATTCCCCAGATGGGCAATAATGAGCCGCACGTCCCGCTGGCCGATCATCTCTGCCGCCCGACCTGCACAGTAAGCATGACTCAATCCGTGGAAGCCGTAGCGGCGTATTCCCCATTCGGTTGTCCATTTCTGGGGGACCGGATAGGTTCGGGCCGCTTCGGACAAGGTGGCGTGGAAGGCGGTGTCAAACGCGGCTACCTGTGGGACCTTTGGCAGGATTTGCTCCACCGCTTCGATGCCGGCCAGGCTGACCAGGTTGTGGAGCGGCGCCAGCTGTGAGAGTTCTGCAATCGCCCGCTTGACCTCTGACGTGATTCGCACTGCGGCGGTGTACCGTGCGCCGCCCTGGACAACGCGATGTCCCACAGCTTGAAGGTCTTCAAGACTGTGCAAAGCCGCCGAAGGGCCAGCTTGCAGCTCATCGAGGATACGAGCCACGGTATCAGCGTGTTTTGCCAGCTTCAGCTCCTCATAGATGTCCTGCTGGCCCGTACGGCAGAAAACTAGCCGTGTCGGTTTTCTTGCCCAATCGATGCTGCCCTCTACCAGCAACCGCTCGCCCTCAACCTCAAAGAGGCTAAATTTGAGGCTGCTGGAGCCGGCGTTACAAACTAGAATCTTCGTTTTTGTTTCCAGCATGACTATTCCTTGGTGATAGCTCTTTGGGTTAGCGTCGGTCGTGTTTCAGACAGGTTAAAAAGGGGTTACAAGTTCATGATTTTTTTATGACGTTGAGAAAATCAGCACAATCCTGCGACTTCTCCTCAGCTCTCGACATGCCGAGTGTCGTCCCACAGCCGGATGACGGGCTGCGAGAGGTTGTGTTCGTAGCCCAACGCACTCAGACCCGCTGTGCTCAGCAGGAAGTATCGACCCATCGCGGCATCGAGTCCGAGCCAACGAGCAGCAAATACTCGCAGGAAATGCCCACTGGAGAACAGCAGCACGTCACCTTTGACGGCGCGAACACATTGCACCGCGCGATCTGCTCGCACGCCAATCTCGTTCGGCGATTCCCCTCCGGGACAGCCATCGCGAAACAGTTGCCAATCCGGGCGCTCCCGGTGGATGTCAGCGGTAAGGCGACCTTCATACTCGCCATAGTTCCATTCGAGCAAGTCCCGGTTGATTTCAGCCACAGCGCCAAAACCCGCCAACTCGCAGGTCCGGGTGGCGCGCTGCAAGGGGCTGGTCAACACCTTGGCGAACCTCACTCCACGCAATCGTTCCGCCAGCCGGCGGGCATTCAGCTCGCCCCGTTGTGTGAGCGGCAGATCGGTCAGTCCCGTATGTTGGCCTGAGATTGTCCAGGCGGTTTCCCCGTGTCTGGCCAGGTACACAATGGGCAGCACTTCACTCATCGGTTCACTCCTCTCGTGCTCTCACGACCGGGTGGCCCAGCACCACCAACCACCCTCACCACCAGCGTGCTACCATGCGAGTGCGCCGCAGATAGACATCCCGATAAATCGTGTCCGCTTGCGCGGCCCCGCTGAGAAGACTAACGGTTTCGATCAAATTTGTACTTTGTTCCATGAGCGTTTTCTCTAGAGTGACAATGGTCTCTTAGTCCTGCGCTTCAGCGGGCAGCCGTAAACAGCAGCAGGTAGGCCGTGGTCAACAGGCCGACTGCGATCAAGGCATCAAACAACCCCATGACGGTTCTTCCTTTCTGGGATGGTGGTTACCCTTTAGTAGCCCCACAGGGGGCGGGTCCCAGGACGGGTATAGCCGTCGACCCCTAGGCCGTTGCCCCAGCGGGAATTCCGCTCCACAGGGCCGTCCTGTTTCTCCGCCTTGGGCTGCTCTTGCCGCGCGAAGCTGGGCGACAGTTGCAAGAACGATGGGAGCGAGAAGGGCGAGGAGGGGGACAGCGCCTGTTGGAGGTCCTCCAGCGAGAAAAAGAGCATGGTCCCCTCCCGCTCGGCAGCCAGGGCACCGGCAGGCGGCAGCAGAACAAGCAGAGCCACTGCAGCTAGAAGAGCTTTCCGGCATTTCGAGCGCAAGGTGTGGCTCAGTGTAGTCATGGTCTTTCTCCTTCTTAATTAGCGACCGAGAGGTTATCGGTTTGCGACGGAACCGAATATGTTGCTTCTGCATCATGCGCTAGTTACAGCGATTTGTTTTTGTGTGAGAGGCGCGACAAAGAACTGCACGAATGTGTGACGTCCCGCTGCACACGCGTAGGATCGAAGGTATTGTCACGTTAGTTGTCAGTTGCTTTGCCACAGTTACGTCCTCGTTTTGCCCCTGGGGGAATCCAGGCACTGTGAAACAGCGTGTCGCCCTGCGTGTTGCTCTCGGCACTCCCCACACACGCAGAGGTGGCGCAACGCCTCCCAAGAGAAGCGGCTACGGTGCTGATCCGGCCACACGACGACCAGTCCTTGCTGATCCCAGACAACAAACCCGTCTGGCTCCTTTGCCTTCTGGGGTGTGATCTTTTCCGTCATGTTCCGCCCTATTGTTGTCCTGAGGTTTCTTTCTTGTCGTGGAGGCTGCTTAAAGGCAGCGTCTGTGGCCGGTGATCAGCACCCGAGATGGCGGCAACCAGCCCTGAACACACAGCATGGGTGAGAGGATTCACAGGGAGATTGCTGAAAGTGACCCGCCCCATGTTGTTGGTGATTTCCGTCGTCACCAGCGGTTGCGTTGGGTGTGCACTCATGGGCTTCTCTTTTCATGGCTCACTTCTCCTTCGCGGTAGGAGGCGTGACAAAAGAAGGCACAGCCCTGTGCAGTCCCATTTCACGAAGCCCTACCGCTCAAGCTACAGAGGAGGGTAGTGTTACATTTTAGTATTTATAGGGGTGGTGTTCCAGATCTGGATTTTATGCTTTACACGGGCAATCCAAACTCGTAACGATTGATGAACAGCCCGATGACTATATCGTGCAGCGCGATGGATTTCGAAAAGCAGATCGTCTTGCGCACCAGCCGCTTGATCCGCGTCCGTAACGTCAGATGCTTGCGCTCGATTTGCTGCGTGTTGTGTTTGCCGAGGCGGTGGACTGCGGGCTCAAGATTCCGTTCGTAGGTGTCCAATAGTCGGTATAGTAGCGCGTGACGCCAAAGGGTTCGAGTAACGCTTTCAACTGCCGAAATACCTCCTCCTTACGCCGCCCACAGACGTACGCTAGAACCTGCCCCGTGTGGTGATCGAGGGCATGCCACAGCCAGCGCGGCTCTTTCTTCTTGCCCACGAAGCTCCACATCTCGTCCACCTCGGCTGCGTCCACGCGCTGCAGGACGACCTCGACCTGGCTCGGGGGTAGGCGCTCGATCAGGGGATGGTTCACCGGGGAGAGCGCGGCCCCTTTTTTTTCAACTCGTGTATCACCGTGGTGGGGCTGATACCCAACACCCGGGCCGTGGCGCGTATCCCGCTGCCATTGAGGCTCATATCGATCACCTGCTGTTTAATCTCGGGTGAGCGACCCTTGTAGACCGAATCGAGCAGGAAGGACTGGTGGGAGCACGCGGGATTATGGCAGCGATAGCGTTGTTTGCCGGTGTCAGTCTTGCCCCCCTTGATCACCTGCTCGCTCTGACAGTAGGGACACTGCACGGGAATGAGGGTCATTGTGTCTCCTTTCACCAGAATAGGCTAGCGTGGCATATCTTTCCAGAAAAGTACAGATCTGTAACACTACCCAGAAATTAGTGGAACGGGGGGTGCGGGCACAACTACAGGTAGAGAGCTTGGTCACCGGTCAGTTGTTCATTCAATTCGACTTTCATCCGGAAGCACCAGCCGTGGAGTTCAGGATCGACCCGCTGACCAAGCTACCGGAGATCCCTACGGTTCTGACTACCAGGCAGCAAGTGGAACAAACGGTACGCAAGGTGCTCGAGCAGATGAGCGAGCTGCCGCTCAAAGACATCATGAACAGCCTTGACACGACCTTGCGGAGTGTCGATCGACTGATGAATGCGCCCGAAGTAATGGAGGCAATCCGCAACGTCAATGCGATGCTGACGGACGTGCAGCGGCTGGTGCGCACCCTCGACAAACAGGTCACTCCGGTCACAGCGAGGGCCACGGAAGCGCTGGGCAGTGTGACCGGCGCGATGGGAGACATCGGGAAACTGGCACGCACCGCCGACGGGCGCTTGCCAACACTGACTGCAGACCTACACGACACTGTGGGAGCGGCGCGAGTCGCGCTCGAAAGTGCCCAGGAAACCCTGCAGAACGTGAACGACATGACCGGACCGAACTCGCTGATGGGCTACGAGCTAGTGAAAAGTCTGCGTGAGCTCTCCCAGGCCGCCCGTGCAGTAGGCATGCTCGCGGATTTTCTCGAGCGTAATCCCAATGCCATTCTGTTCGGCAGACACGAGGGAAAAGCACAATGAGGCATGCGGGTTTACGTCTTCCTTTAGAATTCACAGAAAGTGACTTTGCTTCCCGTAGTCTCTTAAGTCTCCTGTTTTTCATAGAGATCCATTATCGGACGGACGTGGGAAAGAGGAAAATGTTTTTCTCTGTCATTGGTTTTGGCCAGTGAAGTGACAGTGTGAGATCTTTGTCGTCTTCCACGACGAGACGGTAGTGCACCCTCGCTCCGAGTCCGCCGAGCAACCCTACATGAGGCATGCACACTCCAGCAGACGCTCACCAGATAAAAGACATCCAGGTGCCCAGATAGTCGACGTCCCCGCCTCGCGCCTGCCGTACATAATGCCCTGTGAAAAAATGTACGTAGGACCCGATCCAGCTGATATGCTGGGTGATTTGCCACTGCGCACTGAGCTCGGCCGTCGTAGCGATGTAGCGGGAACCGCCTCGGGCCGGCAATTCCAGATTGCCAGGCGGGCCGTACACCCCATCCTGCGTCGTGTACCGCCATAGCGTGTCGCTGCCCAGCGTCAGGAGGAGGTTATCCCGAACGTGCAGTTGCAGAGTGGGATGGACGTCAATGATGTTACTGGGCCGAATGAGGCTGGCGTCATTAAAATAGCCTGCCTTGAAATAGAGGGGATTAAAGGTCCCCAATGCACCGTGGTCGTCATGACTGGTGTTGCCGCTGACTACATCGAATAGCAGGCCCAGGCGCGGTGTCATCGCGGTGTGTTCGAACGTGTAGCCGCTGGACGTGCCGACCGTCCACGCCAGTATGTCGCGATGAGCGAAACGACCAACTTGGAGGATCGGCTCGATGTCATAGTCGAACCTTTTTGCTTTGCCAAACAGCCGTGTGCCGAAGGTGTGTCGCTCCTCGCGCCCGGAACCACTGGCATAGCGGGCATGGTTGTTCTTGAAGCCCAGATAATAGAGATCTGCGCGGAAGGGCAGCGGTGTGCTGAACGCGGGCGTCGCGCCATAGACACCCCAGAAGAGCTGGCCCGGGAACTCATCATCAAATTGGTATTTCTGTTCGCGAGCGGGCTTGGTCACAAACGCATAGATTTTCCCTCCTCCGCCACTCCCAATCAATTGCAGTCCGTCGAACTTGAAGGGGATGTTCGGCGCCGCCCGCGTCGCCACCAGCCGCCCGGCGCCATAGCTCATCGCGAAGCGGCCGCCGCGCACAACGAGGTAGGAGACGTCCCCCGAGGCTTCTACGCTCAGCTTCAGGTCTAGGAAGGCTTGCTGGAGATCAAAGGGGTCTTCATTGGGCGGACCTTTCTCGCGCGTGCCGCCGAACTGGAGACCCGAGATCCCTTGGACGAACAACCGCAGATGGTCGTTCACATGCAAGTCGGCGTGGAGCGTGATCCGCTGGAGGAGGTAATCATCCGTCTGGGGCTGACCGGGGACGCCGAAGCCAGGATTGGTATAGTGCTCGTACCGCTCGCGGATCTCGCCCCCGAGACTGAGGTAGCGTGTGGGATCGCTGGGGTTGAGCGAGATATACTTGAGTGGGTCAAAGAGGTCAGTGCGGTTCCGCGGGTCGGCGAGATAACGATAATCTTCGTTGAAGCGGAGCAAGGTATAGGGCGGCGGCTTCGGGTTCGGCGGCGCCTGCGGCGTGTATTCTGAGAGGATGGACTCGCTCGGATCGACTGGTGGCGCCAGCAGGGGCGTTGCAGGCCCACCACTGGTTGGCTGGGAACCGGGGTCGAGTGCGCTTTCGGCTGTATACCCCAGCGAGGCGATGGACAGCACGAGAACACTCGGAATCAGTGCGCACCAGCGCTTCACACCAGACTCCCTACCAGGGCTCCCGCCCTTTGCGAGAAGTCGCACGAGCAGCTCTGTCTCACTTCGGTGCGCGTGCGAGGCGATACGGTTTCGCATCGCGTTGGGTCAGTGCGTCCTTCGCGGACTGTACTGCGGCGCTGACTTTCTCGGCTGCCCCCGCAAAGTACTGGGGACCTGCCTCAATCACGAATTCACGAATTGTCACCCCGGACGCCAAGTGCTGCTCTTGCAGGCGGCGTTCTGTGTCGTAGGCAAGAAGAAAACTTTCGACGACGGCTGCATCTCCCTCACCGACATCGATCCGCGTACTGCCCTGATCACGAAGGGTGGGAGCAAAGGAGACGTGCGACATCCCCAAGCGCACCGACTCGCGCGCCGCGACCGTGCCAGCCAACCGTAAGCGGTCCACCGTCAGCGCGGATTCTTCACCGACCCCGATGAGCAACACTTTCTTCGGCGTAATCGAACCCGCGGGTGGAGTAAACAACAAGGTTTCCCCAGGTTCCCCGACAAACTCTCCCCTCTCACGCAGGCTCGACAGGAGACCGCCGAGCTTGTTATTGAAGTCCTGCATCGCCTCAATGTATTTGTCACCCGCCGGGTTATGCTTCAGCAGACAGATGATCTGTAGGTCCGTCGTCTGCGTCACGGGCCCGATCATTTTCACGCTCACCATGATGTCTCGCGGGGCAGAGATGTGTTGCTCTGGGGTCGGGTTGTCGGCGTGGCTCGTGGTGGGTGCCACGAAGGCGACGGTTGCCACACCAACCAGGAGCACACAGATGGTGATTCGGCTGGTCACTTGCGTAGAGATGTTCATGTTCGTTCCTCCCTTGAGAGAAAAACCCTACCAGCGTATCGGAGCGTCCCAAGCGCACGCCGACCCGGGTTTGTCTGTCTTCTCGGTTCCGTTCTGCTCAAGCCGGAACTGAGGCCACAAAGAGTAAGCCGCCGACCATGGCGACGTTCTTCATAAAGTTAATCAGTTGGAGTTGTCGCGTCACGGTGTGGTCCTGCCAAAACGGGTGGGCAGTCAAGGTAGCGGGCACGAGGAAGACGATAAGAGCGAGCGCCGCCACACGTTGCTGGAAACCACACAGCAGAGCCAAACCGGCAACGAGTTGTAGCATCCGCCCTGCTCCCATAAACAGGGGCACGAGCCAAGCAGGTGCCCCACGCTCCCTCAGTTCCTGGGCAGGCTGGGATTGATCGATCACTCCCACTGCGTTCAGCAGAAAGATCAACGCGAGCAAGCCCCGCGCCAGCGCGAGTCCGTAAGTTGGTAGCGTCTGCGCCATTGTGTCGTGTCCTTATCTCTCGTGCTTGTTCTCTGCGATGCTTTCCGAAGTAGTGCTCCTCGTTAGCATGCAAAACAGTCGCAGCCGAATTCCCAGAGTCCGGACACCGTGCGCCGCCACTGCTTCGTTTTCGCTCGCACGCTGGCGTAGACAGGGCTCAGGTTGGAAGACGCATGGGCATGGACATGACCTCCAGAGGTCGCAGGCTCGGTCGATCGCGCGTAGCCACCGTACGCCGCAACCGGCGACCACTCGGGCATCACCGGCAGTGGCGGCGGCGCGAAGTGCGCAAATACGCCCGCGCCGTAGACCACCTGGCCGTCCACCAGCGTGAGCACCGACTCTAACCTTCTAATCTCCTCTTCTGGGACCGAGAAGTAATCAGCCGAGAGCACGGCCAGGTCCGCCAGTTGGCCCGGCACAATCGCTCCCTTCCGATCCACTTCACCAGAGAACCAACTGCTGCCGACCGTGTACAACCGCAACGCCTCCATCCGCCCTAGACGATTGGCTTCGGGATACAGCGCGACACCCCCCACGGTTTTGCCCGTCACCAGCCAGTAGAGCGCCACGAACGGATTGTAGCTCGCCACGCGCGTCGCATCCGTCCCAGCGCCCACCGGGATGCCGACCTCGAGCATCCGACGAATGGGAGGGGTACGTTCGGCTTGCTGCTGGCCGTAGCGGTCGACGAAATACTCCCCCTGAAACGCCATGCGATGCTGGATAGCAATGCCGCCCCCCAGTGCTTTGATGCGCTCAATGTTGCGGTCGGAGATGGTTTCGCAGTGGTCGAAGAACCAATGCAGTCCATTGAAGGGAATGTCCCGATTGACCTGCTCATAGATGGTGAGGGCGCGCGCGATGGTCTCATCGTAGGTCGCATGCAGCCGGAAGGGCCAGCGCTGCGCGACGAGGTGACAAATGACCGCCTCCAGCTCCGTTTCCATTATCGGCGGCATCTCGGGGCGAGGTTGCAAGAAGTCCTCGAAGTCCGCCGCGGAGAAGACCAGCATCTCGCCGGCGCCGTTCATCCGATAGAAGGCGTCGCCTACGCCAGGTGTCGTCTGTTGGGTCCAGCGCTGGAAGTCCTGCAGTTCCTGCTTAGGTTTCTGGGTAAAGAGGTTGTAGGCGATGCGGACCGTCATTTCCCCCTGGCGGTGCAGGTCCTCGATGACCTGATAATCCTCGGGAAAGTTCTGAAACCCACCACCAGCATCGATGACGCTAGTCACGCCCAAGCGGTTCAACTCACGCATGAAGTGGCGAGTAGAGTTCCGTTGGTGCTCGGGCGGCAGTTTCGGCCCCTTGGCGAGGGTGGAGTAGAGGATCATCGCGTTGGGCGTGGCGATCAACAGCCCGGTCGGATTGCCGACTTTGTCGCGTTGGATCTCGCCCCCGGGCGGGTCGGGTGTGTCTTTGGTGTAGCCGCAGGCCCGCAGCGCCGCCTGATTCAGTAACGCCCGGTCATACAGATGCAGGACGAAGACCGGGGTGTCAGGCGCGACGGCATTGATCTCATCCAACGTGGGCATGCGGCGTTCGGCAAACTGGAACTCGGTCCAGCCGCCCACCACCCGCACCCACTGGTTCGGCGGCGTACGCTGGGCTTGCTCCCGCAGCATCCGGAGCGCGTCCGCCAGTGAAGGGACGCCATCCCAGCGTAACTCCAGGTTATAGCTGAGACCCCCGCGGATGATATGCAGGTGGGAGTCATTCAGGCCGGGGATCACGGTACGGCCGCCGACATCAATCACTTGCGTCCTGCCGCCCTGATGCGCTAGTACCTCGGTGTCTGTCCCTACCGCCAGGAAGCGGCCGTCTTTGATCGCCACGGCGGAGGCAAACGAGCGACGCTCGTCTTGAGTGGCGATGCGGCCATTGCGCACGATAAGATCGGCCTGTTCCCGTGCTGTCCTCGAAGATTGTGATGTTGTTGCCATACTCTGTGCTCCTCTTGCAGACGAGTGTCCAACTGCCCCGAGCTAGAAGAACCGACGGTGTGTCAGGTCACGGCTTGGACTCAGCCTCCGCGGCGCTGGTATTCCTACGTGGGTCTGACCAGTGGACTGCCGTGGCTCGTCACTGACATCGGGCCGGGCGGCATGTCCCAGGCCGCGCAAAGGTGAGCGTACACCCTTTGCGCGAGCCCGGAGGAGGATGGCCGCACGCGCATGCATGAACCACCCCACGCATAACGTACGGCTACGGCTTTGGCTCCCAGCTCGGCGTCTGCCCATGCACCATCGTGTAGGCGTACTCAATGCCCATGCCGTAGGCCCCACCGTGCTCGCGGACGATATCCGTGACCGCGTCGTAGGTGGTCTTGCGGCTCCAGTCGCGTTGCCATTCCAGCAGGGTCTGAATCCAGGTCATCGGCACGGCCCCGGCCTGAATCATACGCTGCATCGCCATATCATGCGCCAGCTGCGTAATGTCCCCACAGCAGTCGGCCACGACGTACACTTCGTACCCAGCTTCGATGGCTTGGATGGTCGGAAAGGTAATGCAGACCTCGGTCCACAGCCCCGTCATGACGATCTTCTTGCGTCCCGTTTGCTCAATAGCTTGGATATACGCCTTGTCCTCCCACGCGTTCATCGACGTGCGCTCGTGCAGTTTGTGCTCAGGGAAGACGGCTCGGAGCTGGGGCCAAATGTAGCCAGAGAAGCTCTTGGTTTCCACCGTGGAGAGCACCACCGGGACGTTGAACGCCTTAGCGGCCTTGGCCAAACCGACCACATTGTTAATGATCGTTTGGCGGTCGAAGTTGGCGACGCCGAAGAGCATCTGCGGTTGGTGGTCGATGAATGTGACCACACAATTGTCGGGAGTGAGTAAACTATGAACGACTGAATTAGCCATATGTGCGCCTCCTCATGGGGAATACGACTGACATGCTCGTGGAAATCCTGCAGGTCTTGATTACGGGCCCAACGGACGACAGAATACCCCGCCAGCTCTCCCATGGCATGGAGCGGCGAGGATACCTGTACCCATCGCTTGTCTATTTCTTTTGTTCCTCTCTGATCGCGCTTCCCTCCCCTTGTTGGTAGAGCCACCCCGCCACGAGGCGGGTATAGTGCGGCATGATGACGTAGGTGATCAAGCCCACGATGACAGCGGAGATGACAAAATTACTCACGACTGGCAGCCCCAGGATGGGTAGTGCCTGAAACAACGGCCGCAGCATCCAGGGGACGAGGAGCGTCAGCGGGAAGATCGCCGACAGCGTCAGCAAGAACTGTTTATACGCCGGTGGGCGCCGTTGCACCGGGGTCGGTGGGGTGAACCAAAATTCGAGCCCGGTCTTAATGTCGACTTGGTCACTACGCTCAAGGAGCGGCCCTACCTGTGCAATGAGTTGACGACGAGTCTCTGAGCCGAGCCACCCTTGCAGATGCTCCAACGTGTCAAAGCGCACCACGATGGTGTATCGCCGGCTGCCTGCGGGAGGGCGGAGAATATTGACGCCGATATGGCCTACGAACTGTTGTGCGCAGATGGTGATGTGCTGGAGCCACTCCTCATACGCCGCTTCGGCCCCTGCGCGTACGTCGTGTTCGATCACGGCGGTGACGACGTTAGGTTGAGGGAATTCCTCGGGTGTCCGATGGGCGGTAGAAGGCCGCGCGAATGGCTCGGTGGAGTGTGTCGTCAACTCCTCCATGCTCGTCTCCTTATGGCAAATCGAACAGCAGCACTTCCGCGAAATTGTGCGCCGTCATGGTCAATACGGTTTCCTCAAGCACGATGGCACCGTGCGCCACCTGTATCCAGGTATGGCGGCCCGAAGTGAGTCGATAGGAGACCGCTTCCCAGACGTGACAGGCTCCGGCTGGTCTGTTTCTCTCTCTCCACTCGCGGCGAGAGACCGGAAGTGTACAAGCGTGATATCTGCTGCTTCGCAGCGGGCCAGACACTACATGGGCCGCGCGATCCACTCGCTTTCTTGCCACTCCAGCATACCGTGTTGCTCTCGCGCCTCGAGCTCGCAGCCTCTTGGCTCCTCTGCGGTCTCTTCCCCTGGATGCGCCCACAAAGAGAAAGACTACGAATTCCCCTCTGTCGATCGCTGCATTTTCACCCTCAATGCTCTCTTTGACCAACAGGTCTCCTTGTCTTACAGCAATGCCCAGACCATTCGTAAGCCGCTGAAAACGCTGAGGTCACGCCTCAGGCAGGCGCCGATGCTTCGACAATTGGCGAAACTTCGCGAAAAAAGGATCGGGATCTGCGTGGGAGAGGAGTGCAGCGCGTACACCCGAGAGCAACACATCGGTGCATGTTGTGACTGCGCATGAGAAATCCCTCTGCATCCCCTTGTTAAAAGTGATTATGTCTGACTTGACACCGCAGGCTCCCAAGCGGGAACAGCTGGTGCTTTCCATAGGGGTGTTCTGTCTCGTCGGCGCGCAACGGCGTGCAGCGCCCGAAAATGCGTTTGAGAACAAGGGGTCACGTTCACCTTCATTCCCTTGGTGAAAGGAGCCGCGTGCCGCACAAGGGGATGAATGGAGTAGACCGTCCGAGTCTTCTCTGTCTCGGTTTAGACGGTTTTAAAGCGATACTTGTTGATCCTCAGGGATCTAATCTTCGACTCCAGAGTTGATCGCGGAATGTGTAATGTGGCGGCTGCTCTGGAGACGTGCCCTTTGGTTTCAGCCAAGGCCGCCTCGATTAATTCTTTCTCCTGAAGCTGAAGCCTGTCGGAGAGCGGCTGACCGCGGGGCGGAGTCTTTACAGACTCGCGAGCAAGCCAATGCTCATCAACCACAAAGGTGTCCGTTTCACAGACAATCACCGAGCGTTCTATGACGTTCTGCAGCTCGCGAATGTTGCCCGGCCAATGGTAGGCCTGGAGGAGCTCCAGACTCTTGCTGTTGACGGCTCGGATCTTCTTCCCCGCTTTCCTCACGAAGCGCTCGATGAAGGATTCGACCAGCAGGGGAATATCTTCTCTTCTCTCACGCAGTGGAGGCATAGCAATAGGAAAGACGTTGAGCCGGTAAAAGAGATCGCTACGGAACGCGCCCGCAGCCATAGCAGCCTGGAGGTCACGGTTCGTGGCGGCGAGTATCCGCACGTCTACAGCAATCGGTTGGGAGCCGCCAACGCGTTCAATCTCCCGCTCCTGGAGCACACGCAACAAGGCGATCTGGGTTTCAGGCGGCAGGTCGCCAATCTCGTCCAGGAAGATGGTGCCGCCATCGGCCAGCTCGAACCGCCCCAGACGCCGCTGGAGTGCGCCAGTGAAGGCTCCTTTCTCGCACCCGAACAGTTCAGAGGCGATCAATGATTGCGGGATTGCAGCGCAATTTATGCTGATAAATGCGCGTGAGGCCCGCTGCGACCATTTGTGAATGGCTCGCGCGATCAGTTCCTTGCCCGTCCCCGTCTCACCAGTGATAAGCACGGTCGAGTCGGTGAGCGCCACGGTCTCCACCTCTTTGAATACACGGCGCAACGCTGCACTTTGGCCTACGATCCCCGAGAAACTCGTTGCGTGACACGGTATGTCTTTACCGTGTGGTTTCGCGGCAGCTAGTGTGGTCTTGCATTGCTCACTCTGGCGACCGCGGGTCATCGCCTGCTCGACGGCGTTGAGGAGGTCTTCGTCGCGGAATGGTTTCGTCAGAAATTCACTGGCGCCGGCTTTCATGGCGCGCACTGTCATGGGGATGTCGCCATGCCCAGTAATGAAAATGATGGGAAGTTGCACATGCATTTGAGCGAGTTCCTGTTGTAGCTCAAGTCCGCTGAGGCCCGGCAGCTGTACATCGAGCACCAAGCAGCTGGGCGCATCCGGACGTGGGGTTCTTAAGAACTCTTGTGCTGAGGCGAAGGTCTGCACGTTGAGCCCGGTAGAGCGGATAAGATTGCTCAGACTGTTGCGCATCGACACGTCGTCATCCACGACAAAGACAAAGGGGTTCTTCTCATTCATGGTTTAACCTCCTGGCGGAGCCTGATCTCCGTATCAGCACCAACAAGTCAAACTCTGGGTCTCACGAACGCTTGAGAGCTGTATCTATCGCAGTAAGTAATGCTTCCTCGTGGAAGGGTTTGTACAAAAAGTCCACTGCGCCGGCGGCAAGGGCGCGCGCGCGCGCGTCGTCGTCTGCGTGGGCTGTGACGAAAATGATCGGGATATGCCAGTTGGCCGCACCCAGCTGACGTTGGAGCTCGAGCCCGCTCGTGCCAGGCATCCGCACGTCGAGAATCAGGCATGCCGTGTCGTGTACGTGCTGTGAACTGAGGAACGCTTCTGCGGAAGAGAAGCCCTGCGTCCGAAAGCCGACGGAGCGGATCAGATTGTCGAGCGACTTCCTGAGCGAGTCGTCATCATCGACAATCGCAATGAGCGGAACCCCGGGCATGCAGCACGTACCTCCTCTTGTGGGTTTCTCTTCCGGAAAAAGCCGTCTTCTACGGACCGCAAAAGCCGACTCGCATTACCCTTGAGAGTGCGAACCTGAGCGTCTACTAGGGCGTACTCTAGCGCCCGCGGGCGAGAACTTCTAGTTAGACTTTGGTAAAGGTTCTTAGACTTTGGTAAAGGCGGCTACGCCTTTGGGGTGGGGATGCCGAGCCTATCAGCTAGCCTGACCAGGTCGGCCAGGGAACCGGCTCCCATCTTTTCCATCACGTGCTGGCGGTGCACTTTCACGGCGGCCTCGCTCGTGCCTAGCTCACCCGCGATCTGCTTGTTGAGGAACCCGGCCACCACGAGCGCAATCACTTCCCGCTCGCGCGGCGTCAACGAGCGATAGCGGCTGCGCAGTTCTTCGACCTTCGTCCGCTGCTCGCGCGCATGGCGGTCGCGTTCCAGCGCCTGCTGAATGGCATCGAGCAGCGCCTGGTCGCGAAAGGGCTTGGTCAAGAACTCCACGGCCCCAGCCTTCATCGCTTGTACCGTCATAGGGATGTCCCCGTGCCCAGTGATGAAGATAATAGGAATTTCGCTGTCGGCCTCGGCCATGCGCTTCTGCAGATCCAGCCCGCTGAGGCCCGGTAGCCGCACATCAAGGACCAAGCAGCTGGGCACATCCGGATGTTGGCCGCGCAGGAACTCCTGCGCCGACCCGAAGGCCTCGACCCGCAACCCCACCGACCGAACGAGGTTCGCCAGCGAACGACGCAGCGACTCATCATCATCGACGACGAAGACCACGCCCTCTGTGTCGCTCATGACGTCCTCCCGCCCCCGGTCGGCAAGGTGAACTGAAACGTGGCGCCTCGGCCCTCATTGGCTGTTGCCCACAGCCGCCCGCTGTGGGCCTCAATGATCGACCGGCTGATCGCGAGCCCCATGCCCAAGCCGTGCGGCTTGGTCGTATAGAACGCGTCGAAGAGTCGCTCGAGACTCT
>JACXTT010002415.1_pt1 | contig 29714 bp, 23 predicted proteins | sample 9270951 | NCBI WGS metagenome assembly JACXTT01 (sample SAMN15532306, study PRJNA645909) | rock metagenome | isolation source: weathered quartz diorite | place: Puerto Rico | collected 2017-06-21 | reverse complement strand
GGCAGCGAAGAATGGCAAGGGTGCCGCTAGTAACGCCGCCGGCGCCAACGGGGCAGCCAAAGCGTCGACTCCGGCTGCCAATGCGCCGGCTAGCGCGTCGTCAAGCGCATCGGCGGCAGCGTCTGCATCGGCTGCCAAGCCTGCGGCGCCTGCTGCCAGTGCGCCGGCTGCCAGTGCATCAGCCAAAGCCTCAGCCCCAGCAGCAAGCGCGCCTGTTCCGGCAAGCGCTGCCGCTGCCAGCAATTCGGGTGGGAAAGCCAAATGAATATCGACCTGAAAGAGCTTAGCCAGACCGTCGCCGGCCAGTTCAAGGGCCTGGCAGGCCGCCCGCCTGGATTGTGGCCGCTCGTGCCTCGACTTGCCTGCGGCCTGGGCGTGGCCATTGCCGTGGTGGCACTGGGCTACTTCCTGTACTGGAGCCCGCAGTTTGAAGACCAGGAACGCGGCGCCCAGGACGAGCAGCGCCTGCGTGAGGAATACAAAACCAAGATCGCCCAGGCCATCAACCTGGAAGCCCTGCAGGCGCAGAAAAAGCAGGTTGACCAGTATGTGGACCGCCTGCAGAAGCAGTTGCCGAGCAAGGCCGAAATGGCAGCCCTGCTGTCCGACATTACCCAGGCCAGCGTGGGCCGCAGCGTGCAGTTCGAGCAGTTCAAACCGGGCACCGTGGTGATCAAGGAGTATTACGCCGAGCTGCCTATTGAGGTCAAAGTGACCGGGTCCTACCATGACATCGGCTCCTTCGCCGGGGACATGGCAAATATGCCCCGTATCGTCACGCTCAATAACATGAACGTGAACTTCAAGGACGGCAACCTGCAGATGGATGCCATCGTGAAGACCTTCCGCTACCTTGATCCTGAAGAGGTCAATGCACAGCGCAAGGCGGCAGCTGACGCGGCCAAGAAGAACAAGAAGGACAACAAAAAATGAGCCTTCAACGACCATTAGCCTTCTTGTCCCTGGCTGCGCTGCTGCTGGCCGGCTGCAGCGACAGCGACGTCAAGGAAGTCAAAGACTGGATGGCCAAGACCAAGAGCGAAACCAAGGTGGCCGTGACGCCACTGGCCGAGCCGAAGACCTTTGTGCCCTATGCCTATCCGTCGAAGGACCTGATCGACCCATTTAACGCCAACAAGCTGATGGCCGAACTGGCGCGCGCCGCCGTGACCTCGACCAGCAAATTCAAGCCCGACACCAGCCGCCGCAAGGAGCTGCTTGAGGAGTACCCGCTCGACGCCATCAAGATGGTGGGCGTGATCCAGAAGGGCGGCGTGAACTATGCCGTGCTGCAGATCGACAAAGCCGTGCACAAGGTCGCCGCCGGCCAGCATATCGGCACCAATTTTGGCCTGGTCACCAGCGTGACCGAAGTGGCCGTCAATATCAAAGAAACCGTACAGGATGCCACCGGCGACTGGATGGAACGCCTGTCCAAGCTGGAGCTGCAGGCAGCGCAGGGTAAGGAGACGAAAAAATGACCTCTAAGAATAAACTCGGCATGGCAAAGGCCACGAGCCTGGCCGTGCGCTGTTGCGCCGTGCTGGCGCTGGCGCTACTGTCCGGGATCGCGCTGGCGGACGACAATGCCATCGAATCGATCACGGCCAACCAGCAAGGCTCCAACGTCATCGTCAACATCAAGCTCAAAGAGGCGCCAGCCGCAGCACCGATCGGCTTTTCGATCACCAACCCGGCCCGTATCGCCCTCGACTTTGCGTCCACCGCCAACGGCACAGGCAAGAACACCATGGACTTGAACGTGGGTGACCTGCGCAGCGTGAACCTGGCCCAGGCCGGCGAACGTTCGCGCCTGGTGCTGAACCTCAAGCGCCCGCTCAATTACGCCACCGCCATCGACGGCAAGTCCGTCATTGTCACCATTGAAGGTTCGGGCGGTGTGGCCCAGGCAGTAAATGCCTCCGGCTTGCCCGTGGCTGCCCCCGTTGCCGCTGCGCCTGCACGCCAGGTGCTGCGCAATCTGGACTTCCGCCGTGGCCAGGAAGGCGAAGGCCGTGTTGTGGTGGACCTGCCCAATAGCCAGGTGGCCGTCGACGTGCGCCAGGCCGGCGACAAGATCACCGTCGATTTCGTCAACACCGGCCTGCCTGAAACCCTGCGCCGCCGCCTCGATGTGACCGATTTCGGCACGCCAGTCGCCCTGATCACCACGGTGCCGACGGGCGACAATGTGCGCATGGTGATTGAGGCGAAGGGTTTGTGGGAGCAGACGGTCTACCAGAGCGACACCCAGCTGGTCATTGACGTCAAACCAATCAAGGAAGACCCGAACAAGCTGACCCAGGGCTCGCTGGGCTACCGCGGTGAACGTATCTCCTTCAATTTCCAAAACGTTGATGTGCGCTCGGCCTTGCAGGCCCTGGCCGATGTGTCTAGCCTGAACATCATCACCAGCGACAGCGTCTCAGGTAACCTGACCCTGCGCCTGAAAGAAGTGCCTTGGGACCAGGCGCTGGACTTGATCCTGCGCGCCAAGGGCCTGGACATGCGCAAGAACGGAAATGTGGTCTGGATCGCGCCGCGCGATGAACTGCTGATCAAGGAAAAACTGGAGCTGGAGCAGAAGGCCCAGATTGCCGAACTGGAACCGCTGCGTGCTGAAGTCTTCCAGCTCAATTACCAGAAGGCCGAGTCCTTCCGCACCGTGTTCGGCCTCGACTCCGGCGGCGACAAGAAAAACAGCGTGCTGTCCAAGCGCGGCAGCGCCGTGATCGATGCGCGCACCAACCAGGTCTTCGTCACCGACGTGGCCAGCAAGCTGGAAGACATCCGCAAGTTGATCCAGAAGACCGACATCCCCTCGCGCCAGGTGGTGATTGAGGCCCGCATCGTGGAAGCCTCCGATACCTTCGGCCGCAACCTGGGCGCCAAGTTGGGCTTTTCCGATATGCGTGGATTCCGCGGTGGCGATGCAGGCTATCAAGTCAACGGCAATCAGCGCGTGGCCATTGGCGGTAACTACAACGGTGTCGGCGTCGTCACCGGCCAAACTCCGGACAAAGGCGATGCCTATAACAACACCCAGTTCGTCAACCTGCCTGCGGGTGGCATCAACGGCGCGGCTGCCGCCTCGATCGGCGTGAGCCTGTTCTCGGCCGCCGCTAACCGCTTCCTGAACCTGGAACTGTCGGCGCTGGAAGCGGAAGGCAAGGGCAAGATTATCTCCAGCCCGCGCGTGCTGACGGTTGACAAGGTGCCCGCCATCATCGAACAGGGTGTGGAGCTGCCTTTCCAAACGGCCACCAGCAGCGGCGCCACCGCCGTCACCTTCAAGAAAGCCAACCTGAAGCTGGAAGTGACGCCGCAGATTACGCCGGACGGTAATATCGTCCTAGACGTGGAAGTGAACAAGGACAGCGTGGGTCAGGAAACCCGGGCCGGCTTTGCCATCGACAACAAGCACGTGAAGAACCAGGCCATGGTGGAAAATGGCGGTACCGTGGTCCTGGGTGGTATCTACCAGACCCAGGACCGCACTACCGAGGCCAAGGTGCCCCTGCTGGGCGACTTACCCTTGATCGGCTACCTGTTCAAGACCACCACCCGCACCAATGACAAGACAGAACTGCTGATCTTCATTACGCCGAAGATCGTGGCCGACCGGATCACCACGCGCTAAGCGGTCCCGGGCATTGATTTAGAATCGCAAAAATAAGTAGCAAAGCAACAGGACGAGACATGAATACGAACCAAAACAATGTGCTGAAACGCCTCTACGGCGGAATTACCATGCTGGCCTGCACGTTGTTGCTTGCCGCTTGTGGCGGCGGTGGCGGCAATCCCGGCGCGGTCAGCGGCGGCTCTGGCGGCACCGGCGGTACATCGACCAAGACGCCAACGGTGACGGTGGCCCTGTTCAATGCGGCGGGCACTTCCAGCTCGGCACTGTCGACGGGTTCGGACCTGACCGGTAAAGCCACTGTCCTCGATGCCAGCGGCAATCCGGTTGTCAATACTGTCGTTGCATTCACGACCAATCCTACCCTTGCTACGATTTCGCCGACGATCGGCACGGCGCTCACCGATGCCAAAGGCGTCGCCACGATCTTGTTGCGCGCCGCCTCGGTATCAGTCAGCGGCGCCGGCACCCTGACGGCCAATGCCAGCGTGGCAGGTACTGCAGTCACGGGCACGGCCAATTATTCGGTCGCGGCGGCGACACCGGTGACGATGACGGTGAGCTTTGTCAACGCCAACGGCGTCTTGTCGAACAATGTCAGCAGCGTTTCCCCGCTGACGGTGCGCGCCCTGGTCACGGACAAAGCCGGTGCACCGATCAAGGATGCCCTGGTCAGTTTCACCACCAATGCCGCGCTGGGCGCCATCACGCCCACCACCGGCACCAGCCTGACCGATGCCACTGGTGTTGCCGTGGCTACCTTGCGTCCGGCCAGCCTGGCCGTCAACGGCGCGGGCACGGTCACTGCGTCCATCACAATGGGTGGCGCAACGGTCACCACCGACGCCAACTACACGGTGCTGCTGTCGCCGGTCACCTCCGCCAGCATCGCCGTGAGCTTCGTCAATGCTGCCGGTGCACCAAGCAATTCGGTCAGCGCTGCGTCGCCATTGACGGCGCGCGCTATGCTAACCGACAACAAGGGCCTGCCTATTGCCAACGCCCTCGTCAATTTCGCGACTGACAATACCCTGGCCGTGTTCTCGCCTTCCGTCGGCACCACCCTATCCGACGCCAACGGCGTGGCCACCATCACCGTGCGCCCAGCCAGCTTGTCCGCATCCGGCGCCGGCCGCGTGACAGCGTCAAGCACCTCGGGCGGCACGACCCTGGTGGGCGAGGCCAACTATATGGTGGGTGCAACGGCGCTAAGCCTGTCTGACTTGCGCCTGGCGCCATCCTCTCTGGCGGCCTACGGCTCAACGGTGGTGTCGATCGACGTACTGGCAGGCGGCGTTAAGTATGCAGACCAGCAAATGATCGTGACCTTCTCGTCGGCCTGCGTTACCGCTGGCAAGGCGACCTTCGCCACCACGGTGCCAACCAGCAGTGGCACCGCCACCGCTGTGTTCCGCGACCAGGGCTGCGCTAACAATGACGTGATCTCGGCCTCGGTGTCGGGCGTGACCCAGCCTAAGACAGCAACCCTGACCATTGCTTCCCCGGCGCCGTCGTCGATCCAGTTCATTTCGGCCACGCCGACCGACCGTTCGATCGTCATCAAGGGCCAGGGCGGTATCAACCGCACGGAGACGGCGACGCTGAAGTTCAAGGTCTTCGATATCTTCAACAACCCGCTGCCAGGCAAGAACATCACTTTCTCGACGACGTCCTCGCTGGTCACCATCAACAAGCTAGCCGACAGTACGGACCAGAACGGTGAAGTGATCACCACCGTCAATTCGGGCACGGTGCCGACCACCTTCCGGGTTCAGGCCTCCATTGATGGCACCACCGTCTCGACCCTGTCGGACTCGATCGTCGTCACCACCGGCCAGCCGGTGTCGCGCGCCATGTCGATCAGCGTCGACAAGCCCAATATCGAGGGCTGGTCCTACGACAGCGGTACGTCGACCCCAGCGGCCAATATCACCATCATGCTGGCTGATACCAATGGTAACCCGGTGGCCGATGGCACGCCGGTGACCTTCCAGACCAATATGGGCTCGGTGGGTACCGCCAGCAAAGGCGCCTGCAATACGGTCAATGGCGGCTGCACGGTCGATTTCCGAACCCAGGATCCGCGCCTGCCAGCTGCCAATACGCCGTCTACCCCATGTAACCAGTCTGGCGGCACCAACGACGCCACCCGCACGGGCGTGGCCACCATTTGTGCCAGCACGACGGACAGTTCGACGGTCTTGTTCAAGAAGATCGCCCTGTTCTTCAGCGGCAGTGCCGCCAGCAATGTGTATATGAGTGGCGCCAAACTGACCGGCGCAACGGTGGACCTGGGCAGTATTGCGACGTCGACGACCTTGTCCTTCACCTTGCAGATCAACGACATCAACAACAACCCGATGCCAACCGGTTCGACAGTGACCTTGACGAGCCTGTTCAATACCTCGGCGATCGGCGTTGCCCCGGCCACGGTCGCCAATGTGTTCACCCACAACGCTGCCGGTGTGGATGATCCAACGGGTAACACTGTCAGTGGCAACCAGGGTTCCTCCCACCTGGTGACCATTGCCAACCCGCTCGGGACGACCTGCACAGGGTCGGTGATCGGTACGTTTAACGTGACGGTAACGACACCTAAGGGCAATTCGACCAGCTACCCGTTCAAGGCCCTCATGACCTGCCCGTAATGGGCCGGTTTGGGCGGGCCCGGCCCGCATGCTGTAAGATGGACGTATGGTAGTTGGCAATATTTTCCTTGTTGGCTTAATGGGCGCCGGCAAGACGACGATCGGTCGTCTGCTGGCGCGCCGCCTTGGCATGCGCTTTATCGATTCTGACCACGAAATCGAGGCCCGCACCGGCGCCTCCATTCCCTGGATTTTCGAGATCGAAGGCGAGGCCAGTTTCCGCCGGCGCGAACGGGACGTGATCCGCGACCTGACCGCGCAAACGGGCGTGGTGCTGGCCACCGGCGGCGGTGCCATCCTGGCGCCGGAAAACCGCGCCGCGCTCAAGGCCAATGGCACCGTGGTCTACCTGCGGGCCACGGTCAACAGCATCCTGGCGCGTACTTCACACGACAAGAACCGTCCCTTGCTGCAAACGGCCGACCCGCGCAGCAAGTTGGAAGAGCTGACTGCCCAGCGCGAACCCCTGTACACCGAAATTGCGGACGTGGTCATCGACACCGGCCGGCCTAACGTACAATCGATGGTACAAGCCATTTTGAACCAGCTGGAGCAGGTGCAAGCGAAGTGCCCGGCTCCGCCTCCTTCCCCATCCATGATGCCTTCACCACTCTGCCTGCAAGTTGACCTGGGCGACCGCAGTTATCCCATTACCATTGGTCCCGGCCTGCTGCAAAATCCAGAACTGCTGCTGCCCCATATCGCCGGCCGCAAGGTCGCCATCGTCACCAATACCACTGTGGCGCCGCTCTATCTCGAGCAGCTGGCGGCACCGTTGCGCGCGGCCGGCAAAGAAGTCATCGAAGTGATCCTGCCGGACGGCGAACAGTACAAGACATGGGAATCGCTCATGCAGGTGTTTGACGCTCTGCTCAAGCACCAGTGCGACCGCAAGACGACCCTGGTGGCATTGGGTGGTGGCGTGATCGGCGATATGACGGGCTATGCAGCGGCGAGCTATATGCGCGGTGTGCCCTTTGTGCAGGTGCCGACCACCTTGCTGTCCCAGGTCGACTCCTCGGTCGGTGGCAAGACCGGCATCAACCACCCGCTGGGCAAGAACATGATTGGCGCCTTCTACCAGCCGCGCGCTGTGCTGGCCGATACAACCACCCTGGGCACGCTGCCAGCGCGCGAACTGTCGGCCGGCCTGGCCGAAGTGATCAAGCATGGCGCCATCATTGATCCTGAATTCTTTGACTGGATCGAAGCCAATATGGGCCAACTGGTGGCGCGCGAGCCCCAGGCCCTGGCCCATGCCATCAAGCGTTCCTGCGAAATCAAGGCTGACGTGGTGCGCCAGGATGAGCGCGAAGGCGGCCTGCGCGCTATCCTCAATTTTGGACACACCTTTGGCCACGCCATCGAAGCAGGGCTGGGCTATGGCCAGTGGCTGCATGGCGAGGCAGTCGGTTGCGGCATGGTGATGGCGGCCGACTTGTCGCACCGCCTGGGCTATATCGATGCGGCCAGCGTGGCGCGCCTGCGCGCCGTGGTGGCCAGTGCGGGCTTGCCGACGCGCGCCCCGGACCTGGGCGCCGACCGCTGGCTGGAGCTGATGGAGGTCGACAAGAAGAACGAGGGCGGCGCCATCAAATTCATCCTCCTTCAACCCCTTGGCAAGGCGCACATCACCGGCGCGCCACAGGAACAGCTGCTGGCCACCCTGGCCGCCTGCATTGAATAAGAACGACACATGAATCCAGAACAATTCCTGGCGCCGTATGCGGCGCGTTCCGACCACGGCCCGGGCCGCCGCCACCCGGAAGGCGCGCATGCTTCGCGCAGCCAGTTCCAACGCGACCGCGACCGTATCATCCACAGCTCGGCCTTCCGCCGCCTGGAATACAAGACCCAGGTCTTCCTCAACCATGAGGGCGACATGTTCCGCACCCGCCTGACCCACTCGATTGAAGTGGCGCAGATTGGCCGTTCGCTGGCGCGCAACCTGCGCCTGAATGAGGACCTGGTTGAAGCGATCTCGCTGGCGCATGACCTGGGGCACACGCCGTTCGGCCACGTGGGCCAGGACGTGCTCAATGAATGCATGAAGGACTTTGGCGGCTTTGAACACAACCTGCAAAGCCTGCGCGTGGTCGACACGCTGGAAGAACACTATGGCGCTTACAACGGCCTGAACCTGATGTTTGAAACACGCGAAGGCATCCTCAAGCACTGCTCGCTGAACAATGCACGCGAATTGGGGCCTGTTGCCCAGCGCTTTATTGACCGCACCCAGCCCACGCTGGAAGCGCAGCTGACCAACCTGGCCGACGAAATCGCCTACAACAGCCACGACATCGACGATGGCCTGCGCTCTGGCCTGATCACCATCAAGCAGCTCGAGGAAGTCGATTTCTTTGCCCGCCTGTGGCGCGACGTGCAGGCCACCTACCCCGGCCTGTCGGGCCGCCGCGCCATCTACGAGACCTTGCGCCGCCTGATCACGGCATTGGCCGATGACCTGATCGCCACCTCGACCCAGCTGCTGGCCGACACCAATCCGCGCAGCGTCGATGATGTGCGCGCTGCGGCGCCGCTAATCCGCTTCTCCGAGAGCACCCGCAAGGAGGCGACGGAGCTGAAGCGCTTCCTGCGCGCCAACCTGTACAAGCACTATATGGTGAACCGGATGCGCGTCAAAGCCAGCCGCATCATCCGCGAACTGTATGAGTCCTTCGTGGCCGATCCGATGCTGCTGCCGCCGGATTACCAGTGCAAGGACGGCGACCCGGCCCGCCAGGTGCGCCAGATTGCCGACTACATCGCGGGCATGACGGACCGCTTTGCCATTCGTGAGCACAAGCGCATCTTCTCGCTGGAAGAGCTGTAAATCAGGAGAACAAGGCGGTTTGCGACAGCAGCTTCTTGACGGGCGCCGGTAGCGGTGCCGCGTTAATGTTGGACAGATCCCACCACACAAAGGGCGCTTGCAATGGCGCCCTTTTTGTTATGGCGATGCGTACTGGCGTGATGTGCAGTTTGTAGTGCGTGAACACGTGCACCAGGGGCAGTAGCGTCTCTACGCCTTCAATCGTGCCGAAGGTGGCCGGCAGGTCTGGCGCACCCGCGCTATGGGCGGCACCTGCATCGAGGCCTGCGGGCAGGGCGACATGGCCGTTCAGTTCCGGCAGTGACAGCAGGCCGCCCCAGATGCCATGTTCAGGCCTCTGTTCAAGCAGCACCTGTTGGCGGTCCACCACCGCCAGCAAAGTGGCGTGCTTTTCCGGTTTCTCTTTCTTGGGCTTCTTGATGGGTAGTTCAGCGGTGCGCCCGGTTGCCATTGCCACGCAGCGCCGCTGCAGTGGACAGCGCTCGCAGGACGGGCTGCTGCGGGTGCAGACGGTCGCACCGAGGTCCATCAGGCCCTGGGTATAGGCCTCGATGTCGCTTTCCTTGCCATTGCTGGCTTGTGGGAGCAGGGCTTCAGCGCGGCGCCACAGCGCGTCTTCGACCGGCTTCGCGCCGGGGAATTGGTCGACGCCGAAAACGCGGGCAAAGACGCGCTTGACGTTGCCGTCGAGGATGGCCGCGCGGGTGCCGTAGGAGAAGGCGGCAATCGCTGCCGCCGTCGAGCGGCCAATGCCGGGCAGCTGGGCCAGCAGGGCAGGATCGGACGGGAAAACGCCGCCGTAGTCAGCCATGACCCGCTTGGCACAGGCATGCAGGTTGCGCGCACGCGTGTAGTAACCCAGTCCGCTCCACAGGGCCATCACGTCTTCAGCAGGGGCTTCGGCCAAGGACTGCAGGGTAGGGCAGCGCTGCAGGAAGCGGGCGTAGTAGCCCAACACTGCGCTGACCTGGGTTTGCTGCAGCATGATCTCGGACAGCCAGACACGGTAGGCGTCGCGCGTGTTCTGCCACGGCAGGGCATGGCGGCCATGCGCCTTTTGCCAGGTGATGACGCTGTCGGAGAAGCTTGGATCGGCCAGTTCGCTCACGCTGCGGCTTCCAGCGCGGCCAGTTCCGATTTCATCGCCACGACCACCTGCCCGGCCATGCGGGCCAGTTCGGTCTTGCGCTGTTCCAGTTCGGCGTGGGTGGATTCAAACACCTGGATTTTCTGTTCCAGGCTGTCGGTGGCATCGTGGATGCGGCTGACGGAAGCAAGGCGGTGTTTGAGCTGGCCCTTGTGCTGGCGAATCTGCGATTCGAGCGGCGCCATGATGACCTTGAGCCAAACCTCGGCGTCCGCATTGGCGGCGCGCGCACTCTTGCGCACGCGCGAAGCGATCGAATCGAAGAAGCGCTCCATCAGCACGGTGCGGCGGGTCATCAACAGGGTCGTGGTGCCGAACTGCTTGGCATAGACCCCTTCAATCACTTGCAGGTCTTCGTAGTAGCGGTCCAGCGAGAAGGCCATCGGCATGCTGAGCGACAGCGCGTGCTCGGTGGAGAACTTGCGGTACATCCCCTCCATCATGGCATTGATTTCGGCGATTTTTGCTTCCGACCGGGCCAGGTTGGCGCGCAGTTGTTCAAAGAAGGGTTTGACCACTTCCGTCAGGCCGGTCGAGAAGCGCAACTTTCCCATCGCCTGGCGCACGTTGTCGATTTCCTTCTGCACGATATCGACACCCAGTGTCGTGTACAGCTCCGTCGACAGGCGCGTGAACACGGCGCGCGTACCAGCGAGTTTGACGAGGCTGGCGTCGAATTCTTTTTTCTCGATGTCGATGCGGCGCATCATGTGTGCCACCACGCTCTGGTTCTTGCCGCGCAGGCTCTTGAGCTCCTGCAGCTGTTCCACGATGTCGCGCAAGCGCGCCTGCACCATGGTTTGCTGCTGGTTGACCAGGGCCGTCATGTCTCCCGATAGCTGCTTGCGGATGATGTCTTTCTTGGCCGGGATCAGTTCGGAGAACAGCGCCGCTTCGAGCGCCTTGATGCGGCTTTTTTCCAGCAGCTCGCTGTCGCCATTGATTTTGGCCACTAGCGCCTTTTGTGCCGACACCGGATAGACCTGGCGCGGCTCCAGCGACAGCATATGGGCCACGGACACTTGCTGGCGCGTGATCTCGGCCTCGTTCCCGGCCTCGCTCTTGAGCTCATCCCACATGGCGTCGATTTTATTGAGCACGACGACACGGCCCGCGCCGGGACCAATATGGGTGCGCCAGATCTCGATATCGCTCTTGGTCACGCCCGTTTCCGCCGCCAGGATAAACAGCACGGCGTGCGCATTGGGGATCAGGTTCAGGGTCAATTCCGGCTCGGTGCCGATGGCGTTCAGGCCCGGTGTGTCGAGGATGACCAGGCCTTCCTTGAGCAGCGGGTGGGGGAAATTGATGATGGCATGGCGCCACAGCGAAATCTCGACGAGGCCGTTGTCATCCAGGGTCGAAGCGGCATCGGGATCGGCGTCATCGTACAGGCCATATTGCTGGGCCTCGGCAATGGGCACGTGGCGGGTGCGCGAAACTTCGCGGAAGGTGTCGTGCATGGCGGCGGCCGAGTCCAGGTCCAGCGGCAGCACTGTCCAGGCACTGGCGTCGTCGCGGTAATCGCTGGTGGACTGGCGCTGGCCGCGCGTTTCAATCGGCAGCAGGCGGATGCAGGGAGGCAGGGCCGGATCGTACATCAGCTCGGTCGGGCACATCGTCGTGCGGCCGGCGGCCGAGGGCAGGATGCGCTGGCCATAGTCGGCAAAGAAGATGGCATTGATCAGTTCGGATTTGCCGCGCGAGAATTCGGCCACAAAGGCGACTGACAATTTGTCGTCCGCCAGCCGGGCCAGGGCGCGCGCAATGCGCTGCTCGCTGGCACCATCGGTCAGTTCATTGGCCAGAACCCAGGCCTGGTAGCGTTTCAGCGCGGCGACGACAGCCTGGCGCCAGGCACTGTAATGTTGAAAATCCTGCAGCATATCTCGGTATTGTTAGTTTGTTATCTTTGGCAATGCGCACAGTAAAACGTTGACCGCTGCCCTTGCACGATGCGGCGCACGGGGTGTCCGCATTGCTTGCACGGCACACCTTCACGATCATAGACGAAATATGTCTGCTGGAAATATCCAGATTGCCCGTTCACTGCAATAAAGTCTTTCAGCGTACTGCCACCCTGGGCGATGGCCGCCGTCAGCACGGCGCGGATTTCTTCGGCCAGGCGCTCGTAGCGGGCGCGTGCAATGCGGGCGGCGCTGGTTTTGGGGTTGATCCCGGCCCGGAACAGGCTTTCGCAGGCATAGATATTACCCACGCCAACAACAATATCGCCCGCCAACAACACTTGTTTGATGGCGGCACTGCGCTTGCGCCCTTCCCGGGCCATCAGCGCGCCCGTAAAGGCGGGGCCAAGAGGCTCGACCCCCAGGCCGCGCAGCAGGATGTGGCTGTCCAGCTCGCCCTCATTGACCCCATGCCACAGCACGGCACCAAAACGGCGCGGGTCATTCATGCGCACGGCATGGCGGCGCCGGCCATCGCGCACGACGATGTCGATATGGTCATGTTTTTCCGGTGGCGTGTCCGGCGCCAGCACACGCAGATGGCCCGACATGCCCAGGTGGACGATCAAGGTGCCATGTTCAAAGCCGATCAGCAGGTATTTGCCGCGCCGGCCCGTGCTGAGCACGCGCCGCCCGGCCAGCAGGGCGTCCAGGCCAGGCGGAAAGGGCCAGCGCAGGCCGCTGCGGCGCGTTAATACGGACTCGACGACCCGGCCCTCAATATGGGGCGCAATACCGAGCCTGGTCACTTCAACTTCTGGCAATTCGGGCATGGAACTCGTTAAACTTCGTAAATGTCGGTACGAAAGCAGCGAAAGGGAAAGCTTGGGCGTAAAATCAAGTTTCCGATGCTTTGCCCGTGGAATAGTCCCTTGAAGAACGCTTTCGCCATTGTAACCCTGTCAGCCTTGCTGACCACGGCCTTTGCCGCCGATCCGGACAAGCGTGTGCTGGAAGACGAGCTGGCTGCCGCCACCGTGCCGCAAGCCGACCCGGATCCATTGCCCAATGTGGCCATGTCGTCCGAGCTGCTGTACAAACTCATGAAGGCCGAGCTGGAATTCCGGGCCGGCCAGTGGCAGGGCCCCTATGTGACGATGATGGGCGCGGCCCAGTTGACGCGCGACCCGCGGCTGGCCAAACGGGCCGTCGATATGGCGCTGGCCGCCAAGCAGCCAAAAGAATCGATGTCGGCCGTGCGCCTGTGGCGCGAACTGGCCCCCCGTTCGGATGAGGCGACCCAGTATTTCCTCGGCTTTATTATCTTGTCTGAGGACATTGCCGAAGCTGAGCCGATCTTTGTCCGCCGCCTTGAAGACGCGCCACCGGCACGGCGTGGCCTGGCCATTTTCCAGATCCAGCAATTCCTCTCGCGCGCCAAGGATAAGGTCAAGGCCGATGCCATGCTCAATCGCCTCGTCAAGCCCTACGAGGGCCTGGTGGAAGTGCACCTGGTGCTGGCCCAGTCTGCCTTTGCACGTGGCAACACCGAGTTGGCGCTGAAGGAGGCGCGTACCGCACTGGCCCAGCAGCCAAGCTCCGAACTTGCCGTGCTGACCCTGGCCCAGGTCACGGGCGACCAGGAAGCCGTCGCCACCTTGCTGACGGCCTTCCTCGACGCCCACCCCGGCGCGCGCGAAGTGCGTGCCGCCCGTGCCCGCCTGTTGGTGAACCAAAAGCAGTACGACCAGGCCCGCGGCGAATTCCTGACCTTGCTCAGCGGCCAGCCGGACAACCTGAATATCCTGTATGCCGTTGGCATTATGTCGATGCAGCTCAATGATGCCGCTGGGGCTGAAAAATACTTCACCCAGTTCATAAATGTGCTGGCTGAACACCCCAACGATGAGCGCGACCCCACCAAGGTATTGATGATGCTGTCGCAACTTGCGGAAGACCGGCATGACCTGAAGGCGGCCTTGCAATGGCTGGAGAAAATCGATACGGGCGATACCCGCAGCTACCTGGCTGCCCAGTTGAAGCGGGCCCAACTGACCGGCAAGCAAGGTGACCTGGTGACGGCGCGCAAACTGATCGAGGAGATCAAGCCAAGCGACCCCCAGGATGAAGCGCAGGTCGTACTGGCCCATGCGCAGATCTTGCGCGATGCCGACCAGGTCGAAGCCGCCTATACCGTGTTGCAGGCCGGTGCACAGCGCTTTCCTGAAAATACCGACGTCCTGTATGACTTCGCTTTGCTCGCAGAAAAAACGGGGCGCATGGATGTGATGGAAATCGCCCTGCGTACCGTCATTGCCCAAGCGCCGGACAGCCACCACGCGTATAACGCCCTCGGTTATTCCCTGGCCGAGCGCAATATCCGCTTGCCTGAAGCACTGGAGCTGATTGAACAGGCCAACAAGATGGCACCGGATGATCCTTTCATCATGGACAGCTTGGGCTGGGTCAATTACCGCATGGGCAAGATGGACCTTGCTGAGCAATGGCTGCGGCGCGCCTACGGCTTGCGTAGCGATGCGGAAATTGCCGTGCACCTGGGTGAAGTGCTGTGGCAAAAAGGGCAAAAGGCAGAAGCGCAAAAGCTGTGGCGCGATGTTCGCAATAAAGACCCCAAGAACGATGCGCTCAAGAGCACGCTGGCGCGCCTGAACCCCAATCTATAGGGCCGTTTGGTGCTGCCTGTGCCATGGGCGATAATGGCGCAATTGCGTTCTCCACATAGGTCCCCGATGCCTTTGATTCGACTGCTTGTCCCGTCTTCAATCCTGCTGTTGTCGCTGTTGTTGCCCGGCTGCGCCAGCACAGGCAGCCAGGCAACATCGAGTCCCAGCGCGGCCACTACACTTGCCGACCATCCGGTTGGCCCCTACCGCGATGTGGTAACGCTGTCCGGTCGCATGACAGCCAATTATCAAAAAGACGGCAATCCTGAAAGCGCCACCGTCAAATTCAACTGGCTCCAGTCGCCTGAACGCACCGATATTGAACTGGCCGACCCTTTTGGCAATACCGTTGCTACCATTGCCATTACGCAGCAGCAAGCTAGCTTGACCCGGCCCGGCAAGGAAACGCTGACGGCACCCACCATGGAGGCATTGGGCGAGCAAACCCTTGGCTTTGCCCTGCCTGTTTCAGGCTTGCGGCAATGGCTGCAGGGCTATGCAAGCAAGCAAGATGGCAGCGCCTTTGTGGCGTCGCCCCGCATGAACAAGGTGGAGACCCAGGACGGTTGGCGCTTGCGCTATGTCAGCTGGCAAGACGAGTCGGCAGCCGTGCCTGTGCCGCGCCGCATCGATGCTGAACGCGTCAGTGCGGCATCGCTGGGTGCTGCCAATGTGGAGAGCCTGGCCATCCGCGTCGTTATCGATAGCTGGGAGTAAGCATGACGGCGACCTTGACTCCCCAGGCGGCCAGCACGTCCCTGCATCACTGCAAGGCGCCTGCAAAACTGAACCTGTTCCTGCATGTAACGGGCCGCCGCGCCGACGGCTACCACTTGCTGCAAACGGCATTCCAAATGATTGACTGGTGCGACACCCTGCATTTCGACTTGCGCAGCGATGGCCAGGTCCGCCGCATGACTGAGGTGCCGGGCGTGCCAGAAGAGCAAGACCTGATCGTGCGGGCACTGCGCCTGCTGGCCGATGCCATCGAGCGACGCAGCGGCAAGGCTGTCTGCGGCGTGGACGTGGCCATTGACAAGGTGCTGCCCATGGGTGGCGGGCTGGGTGGCGGCTCGTCGGACGCTGCCACGGCCCTGCTGGCCATGAACCACCTGTGGCAGGGCGGCCTGTCGCGACAGGAGCTGATGGACCTGGGCCTGCCCTTGGGGGCCGATATCCCCTTTTTTGTCTATGGCCAGAGCGCGTTTGCCGAAGGGGTGGGGGAGGCCCTGCAGCCTGTTTCCGTGCCGGAACGCTGGTTTGTCGTCCTGCAGCCCGGGGTATCGGTGCCGACGGCAGCAATATTTTCCGCCGGGGATTTGACAAGGGACACGAAACCCGTCAGAATAGCGGACTTTTCCAGACACCTCGACAGTCAGAACGATGTTGGCGGGTTCGGAAGAAATGATTTACAGGCTGTTGCCAGCCGTTTGTTTCCAGCCGTCGCCGACGCCGTCGCATGGTTAGGAAAATACGGTCAGGCCAGGATGACTGGCTCAGGCAGTTGTGTGTTTTGTGCATTTGGCAGCGAAAGCGAGGCCGATGCCGTGCTGGCCCAGGTGCCGGCGCCGTGGTTGGCTGTCAAAGCAAAATCACTGGCACACCACCCTTTGCAGGGGCTGCTGTAAGTCAAAAGTGTCAGCAAAGAATTTGGCTTGGCGCTATGTTTGACGATACAATATCGGTCGAATGTAACGACAAGCAAGTCAGTTGCGTAGGGGAATCGCCAAGCTGGTTAAGGCACCGGATTTTGATTCCGGCATACCAAGGTTCGAATCCTTGTTCCCCTGCCATTCGTTTGGTAGGCCTGTTGATGCGGCATCCGCGTCCAGGTCGGCAAGCCCGGCGATCAGCCCGAGCGATCGCCGCAGATTTCAACGCTTTTCTCTGGGACTCCCATGGCTTACGAAAACCTGATGGTTTTTACTGGCAACGCTAACCCCGCGCTGGCTGAAGGAGTCGCCAAGAATCTCGGCATTCCACTTGGCAAGGCAGTCGTCTCGAAGTTTTCCGACGGCGAAGTGATGGTCGAGATCAACGAGAATGTGCGTGGTAAAGACGTTTTCGTGCTGCAATCGACCTGCGCACCGACCAATGACAGCCTGATGGAAATCATGCTGATGGTCGACGCCCTGAAGCGCGCTTCGGCCGGCCGTATCACCGCCGCCATCCCGTACTTCGGTTATGCCCGCCAGGATCGCCGCCCGCGTTCGGCGCGCGTGGCGATTTCGGCCAAGGTCGTTGCCAATATGTTGCAAGAAGCTGGCGTCGAGCGCGTCCTGATCATGGACCTGCACGCGGACCAGATCCAGGGTTTCTTTGATATCCCTGTTGACAATATTTACGCTTCGCCAATTCTGCTGGGCGACCTGCAGAAGAAGAACTACGAAGACCTGCTGGTCGTGTCGCCCGACGTTGGCGGCGTGGTCCGTGCCCGTGCACTGGCCAAGCGCCTCGGTTGCGACCTGGCCATCATCGACAAACGTCGCCCAAAAGCGAACGTGTCGGAAGTAATGAACATCATCGGTGAAGTCGAAGGCCGCAATTGCGTGATCATGGATGACATGGTCGATACCGCAGGCACCTTGACCAAGGCCGCAGAAGTATTGAAAGAGCGTGGCGCCAAGAAAGTCGTCGCGTATTGCACCCACCCGGTGCTGTCGGGCCCAGCGATTGACCGTATTTCGGCTTCGCCCCTGGACGAACTGGTGGTGACGGACACGATTCCCCTGTCGGAAGCGGGCCGTAACTGCAGCAAGATCCGCGTGGCAACTTGCGCGCCCCTGCTGGCAGAAACGTTCAAGCGCATCGTCAAGGGTGACTCGGTCATTTCGCTGTTTATTGATTAAGATTGAATGGGGTGCCGAACGGTGCCCTGAAGCATTTGGCAGGTGGCGCAAGCGACCTGCCGATACTAAGCCCCTGGTCGCGGGGGCTTTTTTTTCTAGGGGCGCAAGCCCCGCTTATTGGAGTATCAAATGAAAGTTATCGCATTTAACCGCAATCTGCAGGGGTCCGGAGCGAGCCGCCGCCTGCGCAATGCTGGCCAAACCCCAGGCATCATCTACGGTGGCACCGAAGCCCCAGCGCTGATCCAGCTGGATGGCAACGCACTGTTCCACGCTCTGAAAAAAGAAGCCTTCCACTCGTCGATCCTCGACATGGAAATCGATGGCAAGACCCAGCAAGTGCTGCTGCGCGACTTCCAGATGCACGCTTACAAGCAACTGGTCCTGCACGCTGACTTCCAGCGCGTTGACGCCACCACCAAGCTGCACAAGAAAGTTGCCCTGCACTTCGTGAACGCTGATATCTCGCCAGCAGTCAAACTGCACGGCGCGACCATCAGCCACGTGATGGCTGAGCTGGACGTTTCCTGCGTTGCAGGCGACCTGCCAGAGTTCGTGACCGTTGACCTGGCAAGCATCGACGTTGGCCATTCGATCCACGTGTCGGACCTGGCCCTGCCAAAAGGCGTGACCGCAGTTACCCACGGCAAGAACCAGACCGTTGCTACCGCTTCGGTTCCAGCAGGCCACGTGTCGGCTGAAGCCACCGCTGCGACCACTGAAGCCGCTGCTGCTGACGCTGCTGCTCCAGCTGCCAAAGGCAAGAAGAAGTAATTTGACGCCGCATTCGTGCGGCTCAATGAAAAACCCGCGAAGCAATCAAAGGCCTGGCCTTTGTGCGCAACGCGGGTTTTTTCATGGGAATTGGCCTTCCCTTGGATGGATCGGGCAAATCCCCGTGGTTTCTTCTTATAATGCTGTTTTTCCTATTTGCTTTTTCAATGTCCATTCGCTTGATCGTTGGCCTGGGTAATCCTGGCGCTGAATACGAACAGACCCGCCACAATGCCGGCTTCTGGCTGGTGGAGCAGCTCGCCAATTCACTGCCCGGCTGCCGCCTGCAAAAGGAGTCGCGTTTTAATGCGATGGTGGCCAAGGCCAATATCGCAGGGCAGGAAGTGTTTCTGCTGGAACCATTGACCTTCATGAACCGTTCTGGCCAGTCGGTGGGCGCGCTGGCGCGTTTCTACAAGATCAAGCCGGAAGAAGTGCTGGTTGTCCATGACGAACTGGACCTGGCCCCGGGCGTGGCCAAAATGAAGCAGGGCGGTTCGTCCGGCGGCCACAATGGCCTCAAGGACATCACCGCGGCGCTGGGCACGCAAGACTACTGGCGCCTGCGCCTTGGCATTGGCCATCCGCGCAGCCTCAACCTGCAGCAGCCGGTTGCGGACTTCGTGCTGCATCGCCCGCGCAAGGAGGAGCAGGTCCTGATCGAGGAAAGTATCGACAAGAGCCTGCGTGTGCTGCCGCTGGTGTTCGAGGGCAAATTCAACATTGCCACCATGCAGCTGCATACGCCCTAAGCGGCCTTCACAATAATCTGGTTCTTCAGGTCGCGGATCATCCGCTCCAGTACCGGTTGCATGCGCTTGAATTCCGCCGGGGTGCAGGTGCGGCCATTGTGCTTGAAGGCCAGGCTGCGCTTGACGGAAACGGTTGAACCGGACCGGACATAGCTGGATGAATAGCTAAAATTGGCATCGCTCAGTTTCAAGGGTTTGGGCAGGGCGACGATGCTGACATTGCGCGGGAATTCAAAACTGGCGCGATCCTCCCATTCCACTGTGCCGCAGACAAAATCCTGCTGGCGCTCGTTTTCCTGCGCAAAGCCGAAGATCGTTTCTGCCACTCCACCTCCAAAACTGAAATTTGTGGTTCTCAAGCCAATCGGGCCGGGCAGGTTGACGAAGTTTTCGCTATGGCCTGCCATCGCCATGCGGTAATGGTCGCCATTATCATCGAGTGCACCGGGATCCAAGGTCCCCGTTCCTTTTTGCCCGTACTCTTGCAGCGTTCGTTGCACAAACAAGTCACGGTCTGCTTGCTTGGTGTCGCGGATAAACTTGCGATAGGGCTCAGCAAGGGCACCATGCATTTCCCGCGCCAGCGTGAAATGGCTGCTGCCGTTGTTGTTGACCTTAAAGGTGGCAATGCTCAGGTGGCGATTGGCCTGGTCAGGCGGCGTACGTTCGACAGTCCCAGTCTTGGTAATGAGGACCGGTTTATCGAGTTCATTGCTTGGCAAATAACCGGCAGCGATGGAATCGGCCGTCGAATCCAGATAAAGCCGTAGCTCCGGCAAGTAATTGATGGCATGGTTAAAGATGCCCAAGGTGGGTGTGCTGGGCAGCCGGTAGGCATTGCCGCTATTGATCAGTGCCGTGCTGCTGCGGATGCCGACGGCGTCGAGCAGGGTTTCGAGCAGGATCGCATGGTCCTTGCAGTCGCCGTAGCGATTCTCCAGTACCGTGGCAGCCGGGTGGGGCACGATGCCGCCCGGCCCCATATACACGGCAACGTAACGGATATTGCTCCTCACCCAGTCGGACAGGGCCAATGCCATGCTGCGCTGGTCATCCATGCCTTTGGTCAGTTCCCTGGCCAGCGCATGGATACGCTCGTCCGGCATGGCCATCGCGCTGGCCCGTTCTTCATAGGCGCGCGCAAAGCTCGCATAGTCCGAAAAAGTCGACACGGCTAGGCGCTTGCCATAGTCATAGTAGCTGACCGATTCTGCCTCGATGCGCTGGTTGTCCGTTCCGGAATACTGCCACTGGTAGCGAATGCGCCCTGGCGACTTTTCTACCGGCAGGGCGGTGAAGCCCACGGAGTCTGCATACAAGGGCATGGACTCGGGCAAGTCATAGACCAGGCGAAACTCCTTGTTGACATAGAAGTCTGTGGCAGACAGGTCTTCAAAATGCCCAGGGATAAGAGGCTTAGTGCGCTTGAGCACATAGTGCACCACCAACTTGTCGCCCACGGCCACCTCTGGAAACACCAGCACTTTAACGCGGGTATCCTGGAACATGGGCGCATTGCTCGATGCCGCTTCCTGTTGGTCGCGGATCTGGTCTGCCAGCACCACGACCCTGCGGCCGTCCGGTTTTTCCGTGTAGCCCTCCACCGATTCCACCTCGTCGAGCGTACGGTTGTAATGAATGTAGAACTGGCTGTGCGCCTGTACCGCGCCCTGCAGCTTGATGGACTTGACCTTGTCGAAGGTGGCCGTATAGCTGCCATCCGGATTGACCACAAAATGCTGAATGTCTTTCTCGATCTCAAGTGAGGGATCGGTGCCCGTGTCGGCCGCACGGGCGGTGGTGGCAAACAGCAACACGGCGCAGGAAAGCAGGGCGGCAAGGCGGACGGGCATGAGCAGCTCCTGGAAGGTCGGTGGGGAATGGCCAGTCTACGCAGCACGTCGGCACCTCCTGTTGAGCCGACACAAGCGATCTCAAGCGTTCGCGCTTGCCCTGATATGGCTCAGCCGGGATAATTGCCACATGCATGCACTTTCTCTCTATGCCGGTCCAAAGGCGCTGGCCCACATCCAGGCGCATGGTCTAAGTGCGCAAGACATTGCCGTGATTCCCGCAGCAGCGGGTGGCCCCAAGGGGCTAATCTTGCAAGCGCTGGACCAGTGGCTGTTTGGCCACTGGCTGCCACAAGCGCCGCGTGAACGCAGTGTCATCGGTGCCTCGATCGGCGCCTGGCGCATGGCGGCGGCCTGCCAGGCGGACCCGGTCGCTGCCTTTGCCCGCCTGGGGGAACTCTATTGCGGCCAGCGCTACACGGCCAAACCGACACCGCAGGAAATTGATGTGGTGTGCAAAAAGCTGCTGCACGACTTTGTCAGCGGCCACGAAGACGAGATCCTGCAACATCCGCATTTGCGCCTGCATATCTTGACCGTACGCGGCAAGGGCTTACTCACCGCACCGGGCCACCGCGCCGCGCAAATCGGCGCTTTCGCGGTGGCCACCCTGCTGAACCTGGGAGCGCGATCCAACCTGGCGCGGCTGATGGAGCGCGTCATCATCAGCGATGAGCGTGATGCGCCGCCATGGCTGCGCGAAGGCTTCGACGCTTTCGGCACGCACTTCGCACCCCTGGGAAAAGACAACCTGGCAAAAGGTTTGCTGGCCTCGGGTACTTTGCCGCTCGTGATGGAGCCGGTGCGGGGAATCGCCAATACGCCGCCGGGAACCTATTGGGACGGTGGCATGATCGACTACCATCTCGCGTTTCCCTATTCGCGCATGGAAAACGAGCTGGTGCTGTATCCCCACTTTACCGAACACGTCGTGCCCGGCTGGCTCGATAAGTTCCTGCCCTGGCGCCGCGCGGCCCGGGGCCCCAACCGGCATTGGCTCGACAACGTGATCATTGCGGCACCGTCGGACGCATTCCTGCGCACCCTCCCAAGAGGAAAATTGCCAGACAGGCAAGATTTCCCCCATTACGGCCTGGACCATGACAGCCGCATCCGCAATTGGAAAATCGCCATTGCCGAGGGGCAGCGCCTGCGTGACGAGTTTGCCGCCTTTGCTGAGCGTCCAGACCTGGGTCGAATCCTGCCGATGTAGGGGCCACAGGCGTCGGAAATGCTGGTTTTTGCGGCAATCGGCCCCTCCAAAGAGTACAATGGCGGGTTTCGGGCAGGCGCGAACGGCGCTGCCGCCCGCATGCATAACGTCTATCGATCAAGAAAGCCTTTCCATGAGTCTCCAATGCGGCATCGTCGGCCTGCCCAACGTCGGCAAGTCCACCCTTTTCAATGCACTGACCAAAGCGGGCATCCCGGCTGAGAACTACCCGTTCTGCACCATTGAGCCGAATGTCGGCGTGGTGGAAGTGCCCGATCCGCGCATGCAAGCCCTGGCCGACATCGTCAAGCCTGAGCGCATGGTCAATGCCATCGTTGAATTCGTCGATATTGCCGGCCTGGTCGCTGGTGCCTCGAAAGGCGAGGGCCTGGGCAACCAGTTCCTGTCGCATATTCGCGAGACGGACGCCATCGTCAATGTCGTGCGCTGCTTTGAAGACGACAATGTGATCCACGTGGCCGGCAAGATCAGCCCGCTGGACGATATCGAAGTGATCCAGACCGAGCTGGCGCTGGCCGACATGGGCACGGTAGAAAAAGCCATCCACCGCGAAAACAAGAAGGCCCGTTCGGGCGACAAGGATGCGGCCAAGCTGGTGGCCCTGTGCGAGCGCCTGATGCCGCACCTTAACGAAGGCAAGCCCGTGCGCACCATGGGACTGGATGCCGACGAGATGGCAATCATCAAGCCGCTGTGCCTGATCACGGCCAAGCCAGCCATGTATGTGGCCAATGTGTCCGATTCGGGCTTCACCAATAACCCGCTGTTGGACCAATTGACCGAGTTTGCCAAGAGCCAGAATGCGCCCATCGTGGCCATCTGCGCCGCCATTGAATCGGAAATCGCCGACCTGGACGACGCCGACAAGGGCGCCTTCCTGGCCGATATGGGCATGGAAGAACCTGGCCTGGACCGCCTGATCCGCGCCGCCTACAAGCTGCTGGGCCTGCAGACCTATTTCACCGCCGGCGTCAAGGAAGTACGCGCCTGGACCATCCATATTGGTGACACGGCACCGCAAGCTGCCGGCGTGATCCATACCGACTTTGAACGCGGCTTTATCCGTGCGCAAACCATCGCCTATGACGACTATATCGCGCTCAAGGGCGAGAACGGCGCCAAAGAAGCGGGCAAGATGCGCGCCGAAGGTAAGGAATACGTCGTTAAGGATGGCGACGTATTGAACTTCCTGTTCAACGTTTGATCACCCAGGCGTGCTTATCGTACCGTCGATTAATTTGACTCAGTTGTCGGAACAATTAGAAGCCAGGAAGTGGCTTCGAACAAGGAATCCGAAAAATAAATTCAATTGACCAAATGGGAAAACACCAGCCAATTGCTAACGGCAAGCCTGCGCCCAAGGGCGCGGGAACCCAGCCAAGTGTTCAGCTAGCGCAGTGGTTCCAACAAGGAATAAGCCTGCACCAACAGGGGCAGCTAGAGAATGCCAAAGCGGTCTATGAGCAAATCCTGGGAGTGCAACCTAAGCACTTTGATGCCTTGCATTTGCTTGGTGTGATCGCTTACCAGACAAGAAAGCTGGAACTTGCAGTCGATTTGATCGGCAAGGCAATTCAAATCAACCCGAATGTTGCCGCTGCCCATTCCAACCGGGGCAATGCACTACAAGACCTCAAGCGCTTGGACGATGCGCTGGCAAGTTTTGACAAGGCGATTGCCCTGAAACCGGACTTTGCCGAGGCGTTCAACAACCGGGGCAATGCGCTGCGAGACCTCAAGCGCTTGGACGAAGCGCTGGCAAGTTATGGAAAGGCGATTGCCCTGAAGCCGGACTTTGCCGACGCGTTCTACAACCGAGGCAATGTACAGAGAGACCTCAAGCGACTGGACGATGCGCTGCTGAGCTATGACCAGGTAATTGTCCTGAATCCTCACTATGCCGATGCGCTCTACAACCGTGGCAACGTACTACAAGAACTCAAACGATTGGACGAGGCGCTGGCAAGCTTTGAGAAGGCGCTTGCCCTGAAACCGAGCAATGCCGAAGCGTTCAACAACCGAGGCAATGTGCTACGGGACCTCGCGCGGCTGGACGATGCGCTACTCAGCTTCGACAAGGCGATTGCACTTAAACCAGGCTTTGCCGAGGCGTTCAACAATCGAGGCAATGCGCTACGCGACCTTAGGCGGCTCAATGATGCATTGGCAAGCTACGACAAGGCGATTTCCCTGAAATCGGATTATGCCGACGCGTTCAACAACCGGGGGTATGCGCTATATGACCTCAAGCGGCTCGACGATGCATTAGCAAGTTATAACAGTGCGATTGCCATTAAACCGGACTTTGCCGAGGTGTTCAATAACAGGGGCAATGTGTTGCGAGACCTCAATCGTTTGGACGAGGCGCTAGAAAGTTATGGCAAGGCAATAGAATTGAAACCGGGATTTGCCGAAGCGTTCAACAACCGCGGTAACGCGCTTCGGGACTTAAAGCGACTGGACGACGCGCTGGAAAGCTTTGATATAGCAATTGCAATGAAACCGGACTATGCCGAAGCGTTCAACAACCGGGGTAATGCCCTACATGACCTCGAGCGGCTGGACGAGGCGCTGGCAAGCCTGGACAAAGCGATTGCGCTGAAGCCGGACTACGCAGACGCGTTCAACAACCGGGGTAATGTGCTCCGTGACTTCAAGCTATCGGACGATGCACTGAAAAGCTATGACAGGGCGATCGCCCTAAGACCGGACTTTGCAGAAGCGCACTGGAACAAATCCTTACTACTGCTCCTGATGGGTGACACCTCGCAGGGATGGGAATTGTACGAGTGGCGATTGCAAAAGGATGACACCAAGCGGCATTACCACCATTTTCCCCGCAAGAGCGCATGGCGAGGTCAATCCGACCTGGCAGGCAAAACCCTGTTCATCCAGGCCGAACAAGGCCTTGGCGACACAATCCAATTTTGCCGATACATCAAGACGGTCAAGAGTCTAGGGGCAAGAATCATCTTTGAAGTTCAGCCGCCCCTCTTGACGCTTCTCGCTAGCCTGGAAGGAATTGACGTACTTATACCCAAGGGGCGGCCTTTGCCCGACTTTGACTTGTACTGTCCCTTGTTGAGTCTTCCCTTGGCTATGAAAACGGACCTTGGCTCTATCCCGTGGTCATCCCCCTATCTATTGGCGTCCGCAGATCGCATCGAACGATGGAGTGCACTCTTAGGTAAAACGGACTTCAAAATCGGCATTTGCTGGCAGGGCGCTAACCGGGGACGATCCATCCCGATCGAGAACTTCTATGGTTTGTCCAAGATCCCGGGGGTTCGTTTGATCAGTCTTCACAAAGGAGACGGAGAAAAAGACCTTGATAGTTTGCCAGAAGGTATGACGGTTCAGTTGCTAGGTAAAGAATTTGATCGCGATGCCGCATTCATCGACACTGCGGCGGTGATGAAGTGTTGCGATCTGGTTATTACCAATGACACGTCTATTGCACATCTGTCGGGAGCATTAGGGGTGCCGACATGGGTGGCCCTTAAATACGCTCCAGACTGGCGCTGGATGCTGGATCGAGACGACTCGCCGTGGTATCCGACCGTGAAACTGTTTCGCCAGAGGCGCATCGGTGAATGGAGCGACGTGTTTATCGACATCGAGTCAGCCTTAAGATCGATCTTAGGAGAATCAACTTGAACAATATTGCAATCGCAGAAGCGCCCCTGGTTCCCGTGTCCTGGGGGGAGCTCATCGATAAAGTCACGATCCTCGAGATCAAGGAATCGCATTTGCCCGAGTCCGATGCGCTTAACAATGTCCGCCGGGAAATTGCCGCTCTCGTTAAGACGGCCGAGAAGGCAATCAGCAGCCGGCCACAGCTACAAGATCTCAAGGACGAGCTCTTCGCGATCAATCAGCAGCTATGGGATATTGAGGACGCGATTCGGGAAAAAGAGGCATCGAAATGTTTTGATGCCGATTTCATCGAATTGGCACGTTCCGTATATAAGACCAATGATCGGCGTGCTGCAATCAAGCGGCACATTAATCAGCTGCTGAATTCTTCCTTGACCGAAGAGAAATCATACAAACCCTATTGAACATGCGCGCGTATGATGAATGGGACTTGCAAATCCACTATTCAAGCCCGGCTTGGCTAACAAATCCTGTGCGGGGCCTAAGTGTTGACTCAAGCAGAATTTCATGAATTGTCTGCTTTGCTCCAGCGCGGGCTAGACCTGCATCGGGCAAATCGATTACAAGAAGCGCATCAGTGCTATCAAAGGATCCTGGAAATAGATCCTAAGCAATTTGATGCGCTTCAGTTATCGGCAACACTGCAGCGGCAAATCGGCAATCACGCCGCTGCACTCCACCTCTTTGACCAAGCGCTGCAGATAGACCAGGGCAATCCTGCTGTCTTCAACAACCGCGGCAATGCGCTCAAAGACCTTGGGCGCTTTGACGAAGCATTGTCGAGCTATACGGAAGCGATCCGCCTCAAACCTGATTACGCTGAAGCGTACAACAACCGGGGATTGGTGCTCCGCGAACTTCGGCGTTTTGACGAAGCGCTGTCGAGTTATACGGAAGCAATTCGAATTCGGCAGGACTATGCGGATGCGTTCTACAACCGTGGCGTGATGCTCCAGGAGCGCAAGCAATTCGGTGACGCGCTTTCCAATTATGCAGAAGTGATCAGGATCAAGCCTGAGTATGCCGAAGCGTACAACAACCGGGCTGTTGTACTCCAAGAGCTCAAGCGATTTGATGAAGCCCTATCAAATTATGCCATCGCGGTCCACCTGAAGCCCGGTTATGCAGATGCATTCTTCAATCGCGGCAATACCCTCAAAGCCCTGGCGCGATTTGATGAGGCCGTATTGAGCTATGCCGAAGCGATCCGGATCCAGCCTGACTATCCTGACGCCTTCATCAACAAGGGATTGGCGCTGAGGGAACTTAAGCGCTTTGACGAAGCGCTGTCGAACTATGCCGAAGCACTCCAACTGCAGCCTGATTACGATGAAGTCTATTGGAACCAGTCGCTCATCTTATTGCTATTGGGGAGATTGGCTGAAGGCTGGCCACTGTACGAATGGCGCTTGAGGAAACACGAGACGAAAGACCAATACTTAACGGGGCCACACATTGCGTGGCGGGGCCGTGAAAGTATTTCGGGAAAGCGCCTTCTGATTCAGTGTGAACAAGGGTTGGGTGACTCCATCCAGTTTTGCCGCTACCTGCGCATGGTCCTGGGATTAGGTGCGGAAGTGATCCTACAAGTCCAGAAACCGTTGTTGTCATTGTTTTCAGCAATCCCACTGCCCCTGACTTTGGTCGGCAAAGGTGATCCGCTGCCAGAATTTGACGCGCACTGCCCTTTGATGAGCCTCCCTTTGGCCTTTCACACCACGCTGGAGACAATCCCCGCCAGCTCACCATATCTGGTTGCCGATGCTGACAAAGCTTTAGCATGGAAGCAAAAGTTAGGGAAAAAAGATCGCCCCCGTGTTGGACTGGTGTGGACTGGATCGCCGGCGCACAAGAATGATTCAAATCGCAGTATTCAGTTGGAGCAATTCCTTCCCATGTTGGACTTGCCGGTTGAGTGGCATTCACTGCAAAAGGATTACCGGGACGCCGACAAGCACGTCTTGGACGGGCAATCCCGAATTCAAGACCATCAGCTTGAACTGGAAGATTTCAGTGACACGGCAGCCTTGATGGACTCGATGGACCTCATCATCAGTGTCGACACGAGTGTTGCCCACCTGGCTGGGGCGATGAACAAAGAAGTATGGATTTTGCTGCCCCATGTTCCAGATTTCCGCTGGCTGATGGATCGCGAAGACTCGCCTTGGTATCCAACCGCGCGCTTGTTCCGGCAAGACGAGAGAAGGGACTGGCGGTCCGTTGTCGACCGGGTAAGAATCGAACTGTTGAAAAAAATTACACCCCAGTAGGAATAGTGATGCCTTTTATGTCTACAGCCAATCGTTTCTTGTTCCGCCAAACTACTGCTTCTCTCTTGCTGGCCGCAGCATGCACACCCGCCTTGGCCCACGATGATCCGCCTGAGCAATGCTCACTGTGCGAAGAGTGGAATCAGCCGAAAGCACCATTCCAGATCTACGGCAACACCTACTATGTCGGCACGGCGGGATTATCTGCTGTGCTGGTCACCAGCCCACAAGGACACATCCTTCTCGATGGCGCCCTGATCCAGTCGGCACCCCTGATCGCCAAGAATATCGAAGCGCTCGGCTTTCGCTTGCAAGACGTCAAACTGATCCTTAATTCCCATGCGCACACCGACCATGCCGGTGGCATCGCGGGCCTGCAACGCAGGACCGGTGCCAGAGTGGCGGCCAGTGCTTCTGGTGCCAAAGCCCTGCGCGATGGCCTGGTTGCCAGTGATGATCCTCAGTTTGATGCGAACAGCAAGATCCCTCGCGTCACTGAAGTTGACGTCATTACCGACGGTGAATTTGCCACCGTTGGATCGCTCAAGCTGAAGGCGGTTGCCACTCCAGGGCATACTCCAGGCGCAACCACGTGGACCTGGCGGTCCTGCAAAGATGGTCGCTGTCTGAATATTGTCTATGCGGACAGTCTCAATGCCTATTCCAACAAGACTTTCCGTTTCACTGGTGACACCACCCATCCTGACCTGAGCGCGTCCTTTAACGCCAGCATCGACAAGGTGCGCAATTTGGCTTGCGATATCATTATCGCTGTTCACCCCGGCATGACGGATTTGTTCGAACGGGCAGCAAAGAAAACGAACAGTGATAGTCGATTTATCAATCCGAATGGTTGCCGTGACTTTGCGGCGGACGCCCAGAAGCTACTGGACTCCCGCCTGAAGCAAGAATCCAGTCAGCCTTAACGGGTTGGCTGGACCGGAGGCGGAGTCGCTACCGGGGCAATCGCTGATTGCGGTAACTGGATAATGATCGGTTGCAAAACGGGGCTAGCTGCTGGAGCTTTGGGTACTGCATTATTCAACACAAAAGTCATCACAGTAGTGGCGGTCGCTGCGGTCACCAAGGTCAGGCCCACCATCTATTTAATCATGTCGGCAAAGCCTCTGTGCATTTCAGTGCGCAACTCAGCCAAATCCTCTTTTGTCGCCGTATGGTCCAGACGTGCTTCGATACGGTCGAAGCGCTTGTCGGCCTCGATTTTGTATTCTTCCAACGTAAGGACTCGCCTTTCCATGCTTGGATCATAGGCCACGGGAGGGCCGCCTTCAAGCGAGCCAGAGCCGACGTCTGAAGGTGATCGTTTTGGTACTTGGCGGGAGTGTAGGCTCATGATGTTGTTACTTTACTCTCATGCCTTGTCCCGGCGCTGATCAGGCTTAAGTGTGTCGTGCTATATTCGCTGAACTATTCGGTGCCTGTTCATGAAAGACGTCTTATGCTGC
>JACXTT010002414.1_pt1 | contig 29715 bp, 31 predicted proteins | sample 9270951 | NCBI WGS metagenome assembly JACXTT01 (sample SAMN15532306, study PRJNA645909) | rock metagenome | isolation source: weathered quartz diorite | place: Puerto Rico | collected 2017-06-21 | reverse complement strand
GCAACGTGGATTTGTTCGGCCAGAGAGTTACCAAAAAAGAGAATGGCGCAAGCCATGAGAAAATGGTGGCCGGGGTCGGAATCGAACCAACGACACGCGGATTTTCAGTCCGCTGCTCTACCAACTGAGCTACCCGGCCGGGGAGCGGCGCATTATAAGGAAGCCCCCCGGATTTGTACAAATTGGCCGGAGCCGGCAGGAACCTCGAAAAAACCCCTTGGTGCTATCGCCGGGTGATTGGGTTAGCGCTTATTTGCCGGGGGCGACGTAATCCGGCGGCGGGGTGGAACCCTGGCCGAAAAAGAATTTTTCCATCTCGCCTTCGATCAGCTTGCGCGCCTTCGGGTCGAGGGGATTGAGGCGGTACTCGTTCATCAGCATGGTCTGGTGGCCGAGCCACATCTTCCACGCTTCCTTCGAGACGCTTTCCCAGATGCGCTTGCCGAGCTCACCGGGATAGGTCGGGTAATCCAGTCCTTCGGCCTCTTTGCCGAGTTTGACGCATTTCACCATACGGGCCATTAGTTCGACTCCCTCATTCTCAACTGTTCGAGCAGATGTTTCACCGGCGCGCTGAATCCGCGCTGATCCGGCCGGCGCACGTTATACCAGACTGTTTCCGCATTCTCCATCGCCTGATCCGTTGCCCCCACCAGCCGCGCGGGTATCGGCGTGATGTCGAGATGAAAGTGGCTGAAGGAATGGCGCAGCACCGGCCACGGTGATTCGGTCTGAACATTGATACCCAGTGTCTTGCGACACCATTGTCGTGCACGGTCATCGGTGCATTCGGGAAATCCCCACAATCCACCCCACAGTCCCGTCGGCGGACGGCGCTGCAGCAGCACGCGCCCACGCGCATCGCGGATCATGAGCATGTGCGTGGCCTTGACCGGTGTTTTGCGCGCGGCAGTGCGTACCGGAAAATCCTGCGGCGCGCCGAGTTGGAACGCACGGCAGGTTTTACGCAGCGGGCAGCGCGCGCATTGCGGTCTGGTACGCGTGCACACGGTGGCGCCCAGGTCCATGATCGCCTGCGTGTAGTCGGCGACGTGCTGACGCGGCGTGTGTTGTTCGGCGAGCCGCCAGAGTTTTTCTTCCGTCTCGCGTTTGTTCAGCGGCGTATCGATGGCGTGGTAGCGTGCCAGCACGCGTTTCACGTTGCCGTCGAGTATCGGATGACGCTGATCGAAGGCGAGCGTCAGAACCGCGCCCGCGGTGGAGCGGCCGATGCCGGGCAGCTCCGCCACCGCGTCGAAAGCGCGCGGGAATTTGCCACTGTGCTCATTCATGATCCGTTGCGCCGCCTTGTGCAGATTGCGCGCCCGCGCGTAATAGCCGAGGCCGGTCCAGAGATGCAGTACTTCATCGAGCTTGGCACGAGCCAGCGACCGGACATCGGGAAAACGCGCGATGAAGCGCTGGAAATACGGGATGACGGTCGCGACCTGGGTCTGCTGCAGCATGATCTCCGAGACCCAGATACGGTACGCATCGCGCTTGCGTTTCCACGGCAGGGTCTTGCGGCCGTGGCGGTTGTACCACGCGAGCAGCCGGCGGGCGATGGGCTGTTGGTTCATTGTCTGGCCAGCGCTTCCACCGTGATGGCGGTGGTTTTGATTTCGTTTTGCAGGAAGTGTTTCACCACCCAGGGGCCGATCAGCGGCGGAATGAAAAAATCCGGGATCATTTCCGCGGTGTAAAGCAAACGCGTGTTCGAGCCCTCGACGGACACTTGCCAGTGTTCGACGGAATAGCGAAAGTCGCTGAGCGCCGGGTCGCCGGTCACAACGATATCGTCGCGCGGCCGCGCCTGAATATCGACGACCTTCTTCATCGTTTTGCAGAAAATCAGCACGCAGGCACGGAAGGTGACGCCGACACGATGCCGGTTGTCGCCGTGTTGTTCCAGCACGCGGCTCTCGACGATGACCTTCGACACCCGTGGCAGGCGATCGTAGTCGGTCATGATGTTCCAGACCCTGTCGCGTTCGGCGTCGAGAACCACTTCGAAGGCCAGCCGGTAACGGTCGCCGTCGTGCGTGGTCTCGAGGCGCCGGATGTCGGCGGCGGAAACAGGCGCGGAAGCCAGAAGGCCGGTGGCCAGTAAAACCGTCGTACGCCGCCACGGGTTCAGCATGGTCGCTAACGCAGCTTGAATCTTTCTTTCAGCTTCTCCTGAAGCTTTTCCTTTATCTCCGTTTTCTTTTCCTCGACCCTGCCTTTGAGAATGGCGTTCCAGTCCGGTCTGAACCTCGGTTTCGAAAAGGGTCCGTCGATGAGGATGGGGTAGGCGCCCACGGTGACGGTGTAATCGAGGGTCTCCCTGGGCAGATCGGCCGAGCCTTTGCCGCTGATGTTCAACAGCTTCGGGCTCTGGATTTTCAGATCGTTGTTCTGAACCACGCCGTTCCTGATCTGCGCCGTTCCGCTCAACTGGGAAAAGCCGGTTTCATCGCCGGGCTGCGGCGAAAGCTCGGCCAGCTTCTGATAGCTCTTGTCGCGCTTCGCGGCTTCGATGGCGTCGATCATTTTTTTCAGGTCCATGCCCTTGATCGCGCCGTTCTGCACACCGAACGAGGCGGAACCGTTCAGGGTTTGCTTGATCTGACGCGCGTCCAGACCCTGGGCCGTGACCTTGGCGCTCAGGTTGGCGCTGCCGGCGAACTTGTCGAATTGGAGGGCGTCCTTGAGTGCCGGCGCCAGCTCGATGCCGCTGACGGATTCATCGATGGTCAACAACGGCGTCTTGCCGCGCACGTCGAGTGACGTGCGGCCGGCGTACTTGCCGTTGTAGAGCTTGGCCTGGTTGGGGCCGAGCGTGATCAGGCCGTTGTTGGCGGCGACTTGTATCGCCACGTCGCTCGAATGCAGGTTCATCGCCTTGAGCTTCTGGATGCGCAGCTTGCCCTGCACGTCGAGCGAGCGCAGCAGGCTCAGCGGTATTTCCACCGGCGGGGCCGGAGCCGTCGCGCCGGTCTTTGCGCCAGCCGCCGCGGCCGGCGCAGGCGTCGGCGCCGCCGGCATATAACGGTCCAGGTCGATCTGGTCCAGTGCCAGATCGAAACGGTAGGCCGGTTTGTCGAAATTCTTGACGGCGAGCGTTCCGCTCAAAAGACTTTCGTCGAATCCCAGCGCCAGATTCGTGACTTCCAGTTTCTGGGTCTCGAGATCGAGATTCATCCGGCTTTTGAGATCGACATGCTTGCGTGCCGGCAGCTGGCTGCTTTCCAGATCGAACACCAGGTGCACCTCCACCGGTTCGCCGATGACGATTTTCCCGGTCTGAAGATTGAGGTTACGCACGGCATGTTGTGCGTTACTGGCCTGGTCTTTCCAGGTCACGTCGGCCTGGCGGATGTCGATCTTGTTGACGCGGATGCCGCCGAGGTCGGGCGCCTTGCCCGGGGGGGTTTTCTCCGCCGGCTTTTCCGCCTTGGACGGGGCGGGCGCGGTCAGGTCGTCCCAGTTGGTTTTGCCCGCGGCGTTGCGCGCGAGATTGAGTTTCAGGCCGTTGAGAAAAACGGTGTCGACGACGACCTGTTTGCGCAGCAGCGGAAGAAGCTCCACCCTGGCGCCGGCGCCGTCGAGGCGCGCAAACGGCTCGGGGCCGAAACCGGGAGCGTTGCCCAGTTCGACCTTGCCGGTCTCGATCCCGATCCGCGGGAAGAACGACCAGCCGAGCTTGCCCTCGATACGCAGCTCGCGGCCGGTCTTGTCCTTGACCGCCTGGGAAATTTTCCCTTTGTACTCATTCAGGTCGAACAGGAGGGTCAGACTGACGGCCAGGATGACCAGCAGGGCCAGCAACCCGCCCAGCAGGATTGCCAGGATTCTTAACGGTTTTTTCATGGCTATACTCCGGGAGAGGGTGGGTGGAGCGGGTGATGGGAATCGAACCCACGTTTAAAGCTTGGGAAGCTCTCGTTCTACCATTGAACCACACCCGCGTATGGCCCAGCTTATGCATAGGTTTACAGAAGGCCTGCCCGCCGAAACGGCCGGCCGGATAGAGATTCTACCTTGACAGACCAGGACATCAAGCCGCGCCCGGACAACGAAGCCGATCCGTTGCTGATCGGCTATCTCGACGCGATCGTAGCGCTGACCTGCCAGCGCGAGGCGCTGGGATTGACCACGTCGCTGATCGATTCCCTGTGCCAGCACGTGCGCGCGGCGCGATTCCGGCTGCTGACGATTTCGAATTTCAACAAAATCGACGATGACGACGAAAGCGGTTTGCCGAGCGTCATGGTGCGCGACTGGCTCGATCCGCTGACCGATCCGGTTCCCATCCAGTCCGACCCGGACCTGCTGGCGTGCGCGCGCACGCGGGAACGCATCAGTCGCAGAATGCCCGGCACCGGCGGACGCCGGCTGATCCTGCCCATCTTCGGGGTAGGCCATGTCACCGCGATGCTGATGATCGAAGGCATGCACGAAGTCGGCGGCGAGGACGAGGTGCTGTCGCGCCTGCTCCAGATCTTCAGCAATCAGCTGTACCTGCTTTCGCGCAACGAACTCGACGGACTGACCGGTTTGCACAATCGTCAGTCGTTCGACGAACGCATCCGGCATCTGGTGATCAATGCCGGCCATCAGGACCGGCGCACGCCGTACGTGGCTGCGCGGGACAATTGTCTGGCGCTGCTCGACATCGATCACTTCAAGCAGGTGAACGACAGGTACGGACACCTGTACGGCGACGAGGTGCTGGTGCAGTTCGCGCGCCTCATGAGCAGCGTGTTCCGTCATCAGGACATGATGTTCCGTTACGGCGGTGAGGAGTTTGCCGTGGTGCTGGTCGGCATGCGCCCCGAGGCCTGTGTCCCGGTGCTGGAGTCCTTCCGGCACAGACTCGAGGCACACGAGTTTCCGCAGATCGGTTGCAAGACCGTGAGCATCGGCGTGGCCGGCATCGCGCCCGGCGAGATCGTGGATACGATCATCAACCGGGCCGACAAGGCGCTGTACTACGCCAAGCACAACGGCCGCAATCAGGTCTGCTGCTACGAGTCCCTGGTGGCGGAAGGGAAGCTTGCCCCGGTGACGGTGGCCACGGGCGACATCGAGCTTTTTTGAGCGCGCGCCGCCCCGGCGTGCGTTATTCCACGGGCGGGATTACAATGACCGTGCCGACGGCACGGAAACACCTGTTTTTTGAACGTTTATCCCCGGTCATGAAGATCCAGCTCAACGGTCAGGAAAAAAGCCTCCCCGCGTCGGTCACGGTTGCGGCATTGTTGCAGGACATGGGCCTGGGCGAGCGGCGGGTCGCTGTCGAGGTCAATCGCGAGATCGTGCCACGCAGCCGGCACGATGAATTTCAGCTGAAGGACAATGACCGTGTTGAAGTCGTGTTTGCAATCGGTGGAGGCGGTATGAACTGCGGAGGGGTGGCGCGTGGCGGTAACGGCTGAAACAATCCGTAAGACAACGAACGATCCGCTGTTGATCGCAGGCCGGACCTACACGTCCCGGCTGCTGGTCGGCACCGGCAAATACAAGGATCTCGACCAGACCCGGCGTGCCGTGGAAGCGAGCGGGGCGCAGATCATCACCATCGCGGTGCGTCGCACCAACATCGGTCAGAATCCGAATGAACCGAGCCTGATCGAGATATTGCCGTCGTCGAAATACACCTATCTGCCGAATACCGCCGGCTGCTACAGCGCCGAGGACGCCATTCGTACCTGCCGGCTCGCGCGCGAATTGCTCAACGGGCACGATCTGGTGAAGCTGGAAGTGCTGGGCAGCGAAAAGACACTGTACCCGGACATTCCCCAGACCCTGATCGCGGCCGAAACGCTGATCGCCGACGGGTTCAAGGTCATGGTGTACACCAACGATGATCCGATCGTGGCCAGGCGGTTCGCCGAAATGGGTTGCGTCGCGGTGATGCCGCTCGCGGCGCCGATCGGCTCGGGCCTGGGTATCCGCAATCCGTACAACATCCGTTTCATCGTCGAGGAAGCCACGGTGCCGGTGCTGGTGGACGCGGGCGTGGGCACGGCCAGCGACGCCGCGATCGCCATGGAACTCGGTTGTGACGGGGTGCTCATGAACACCGCGATTGCTGCCGCGCAGGACCCGGTGCTCATGGCGCAGGCGATGAAGAAGGCGGTCGAGGCGGGGCGCGAGGCCTACCGCGCCGGGCGCATGCCGCGCAAGCAATACGGTTCGCCGTCCTCGCCCCTCGGCGGGACGTTTTTCTAAATAATTCTTCACCGCAAAGAACGCAAAGAAAACGAAAACAATGTTGTGCGCCAAAGAACCAAGGATTTAAATTTTCTGACTTCTTAATCTTTGCGCCTTTGCGGTGAACAGTCTTATGACCGAAGTTGTTAAACCGCTCCGTTCCATCCGCAGTTTCGTGCGTCGCCAGGGACGCATCACGCCGGCGCAACAACGCGCATTGAGTGAATTGTGGCCACGCTACGGCATTGAGACCGGTGCGGCGCCGCTCGACTTCGCCACTGTTTTCGGGCGGTGTGCGCCGGTGATACTTGAAATCGGCTTTGGCAACGGCGACGCGCTGGTGACCGAGGCGATCGCGCGCCCGGAAAACGATTATCTGGGTGTCGAGGTGCACCGGCCTGGTGCCGGCAGCCTGTTACAGCGGCTTGCGTCGTCGGAACTGCCCAACGTGCGGGTGATGCTTGCCGACGCCAAGGACGTGCTGGCGATGCAGGTTCCGGACGCGTCGCTTTCGGGCGTGCATGTTTTTTTTCCCGATCCCTGGCCGAAGAAACGGCACCACAAACGCCGTCTGGTGCAGTCCGATTTTGCCGCGCTGGTGACACGCAAGCTCAAGCCCGGCGGGTATTTGCATCTGGCGACCGATTGTCAGGATTATGCGGAACACATGGCTTCCGTCTTGTCCGCCAACCCGGAGCTGGTCGCCGTGAGCGGAAGCGATCAATTCACGGCCAGGGTGACGTCCCGGATACAGACCCGCTTCGAGCAACGCGGGCGCAAACTGGGAAACCCGATCGGGGACCTGGTGTATCAGCGCGTGACTTGATGAGCGCGTCTTGCGCGGAAAGAGTCAGCCGCCGCGACCGATGAGCGCTTCCTTTTCCTTGCGCGAGAGCAGGCGCAGCGAGCATTCACGGATCAGTGCCTGGGAGCGGCTACCGCAGAGTTCCTGGTAACGAAGCACGACTGGCCGGCGGCTACGGGTATAGCGCGAGGCGGTGCCGTCATTATGTTGCTGCTGGCGGCGTTCGAGGTCGTTGGTGACGCCGGTGTAGAACGAACCGTCGCGACATTCCAGGATATAGACAAACCAGGGTTGTTCCGCGGCGCTGGCGCCATCCCGGGCCGGGTTGGGTCGTTCATCCATGAGACGGGGCAATCAGTTGAGATTGGCGACGATCAACTTCAGCTCGGCGACGCGGCGGTGCGCGTCGGGGGCGTCGCCTCCGCCGGGACGCATCCGGAGGTAGGACTGGTAGTCCTCCAGCGCGGCGCGGAAGCACTCCAGGTGCTCGTAGATGCGGCCCCGGTCGCGTATCTCGTCCGGCTGGTCGGGCTGAATCAGCAGAATCTGGTCGATGACCGTCAGCGCTTTTTCGTACCGTTCACGCCGCAGATAGGCGCCCTTGAGATTACGCAACATGCGCACGAGGATTTCCTTCTTGCCGGCGGCGATAAGCAAACGTTCGAGCGGCGCGCTCGTGGTATCGGACGCGCCGTAGGTTTCCTCGAGCATCTGCTCCAGGTCTTCCTTGCTCATGAGGCTGCCGCCGGAGAACGGGTCGAGCACCACCTCGCCTTCGCGGGTGGAGAATTTGACCAGAAAATGTCCGGGGAAGGACACGCCCTTGAGCGGCAAGCCGAGGCGCCGGCCGACTTCCATGTAGATGATCGAGAGCGTGATGGGAATGCCGCGCTTGCGGTCCAGCACTTCGTTCAGAAAGCTGTTGCGCGGGTCGTCGTAATTCTCCGTGTCCCCGGAGAAGCCCTGATCCACGAACAGGAACTGGTTGAGCGCCACCAGGGTGTCTTCGAGGCCGGCCTGCGCCGGCAGCCGCTGTTGCACGCCGGTGGCCAGCTCGTCCAGTTGCCGCAGGTAGGCGTCCACGTCCAGCCCGGGATATTCGTCCATGGCGATGAGCAGCGCCGCTTCCGCCAGATTCAGTTCCTGCTCGGAGATTTTGGCGAGCTTCGCCAGACGTTCGTGCATGCGTGATTCCATGATTGGCCGTTCCATGACGGCGGGCTTGCGCTGATGCGTAAAGCTAAGAATAGCAGACGGATTAAACTGTAAATGCGGAAATGGCCGGCGGTGAAACGTCCGGTCATTCATGGAGTTGAACGCTAATTCTGGCGTGAAACCGAAAATAGGCGACGCTGCAGAAACGCCTATCCGGCGCCGGTGGGAACGATGGCGATTTCCACGGTGTTGTCGATCCGGGTTTCCGGCACGGCGAACTGGCGATTGACCGTTACCCGCACCTTGTTATCCATCAGCGCGATTTCCCAGTTTCCCTGGCGTGTCCGCAGCCAGGCGAGCAGCGTGCGCACGTCGACGATGTCCGCGGGCAGGGTCGCTTCCTCCGAGGAAGTGCCTAATTTGTCTACTAGGCTTGCGAAGTAGAGAATTTTTGCCATGGTGATATCTGAATCGTCTCTGTTTTTGGGCCGCCGTGCCGCGATTTTGTCAGACGGCCGGCAGAATTGTGTCGAGATACGGCAGCTTATGTTGGCGCGGCGCTGGATTTTTCCACCCAAAACAATGACCTGAGGCTTGGCACATAACCTGCACGTCTAATTGCCTTAATTATAACAAGAAAGTATCGAGACAAGCGTGACGTGCATGACGGGCCGCCGAATCCGGCGGCATGTGGTGGGGTACCTGGCGGCGTTCCAGCGGCCGGGTGTTTTGTCTTTCAATCAGAATAGGGATGTTCCGAGGCAAGAATGAAGTGCACCCTGTTCTGATCATCGAAAAGTCCGCAACCCTGCAGCACGCCGTGCGCCGATTGCTGAGGGCGCGCGGTCATGCCATCGCCACGGCACGAACCTACGAAGAAGGTCTGCTGCGTCTCAAGGACCGGAGCGCCGTGAGCCAGTACGCCGCAGTGATTTTTGGTCATCCCGTCGATTCCAACCGCCAGGCGAACGAGCTGCTGACCCGCCTGCGCCTGCCGGACTGCAAGGATCTTCCGGTACTCATGCTCGCGCACGTCACCGATCAGGCCATGATCGAGTGGACCGCGCGGCGTCCGCATACCGCGCTGCTGTTATGGGACGATTGCGCCGATTGCGCCGATTGCCTGTCGAGGCTTTTGAACGCTTCCTTGAAACGCGGGTCATCGGATGCCGAGACGCAACACATCCGTGTGCTGTTTGTCGACGATGCGCGCACGGTGCGGGCTTCCTACAAGCGGTTGATGACACGGCACGGTTACGAAGTCGAAACGGCTTCCTCGGCCGAGGAAGCGATGACCAGGGCAAAGCAGCAGCCGTTCGACATCGCGATCGTGGATTATTTCATGCCTGGCGGAAACGGCGACGTCCTGTGCCGGCAATTGCGCGAGCATCCGCTGACGGCGGACATCACCGTCGCCATCATCACCGGCAGTTATCTCGAGGAAGTGATCCGGGATTCGCTCGAGGCCGGGGCCGTGGAGTGCATGTTCAAGAACGAGGCGAACGCGCTGTTCCTGGCGCGACTCGCCGCGATGAGCCGCGCGGTGCGGGTGCGCAAGCGCATGGCTTCGGAGCATCAGCGGCTGGCGGGCATCCTGAGTTCCGTGGGCGATGGCGTGTACGGCGTGAACCGCGGCGGACAGATTACCTTCATCAATCCGGCGGCGCGCAACATTCTGGGCTACGGCGATCAGGATCATCTCATCGGTCGCTCGGCGCACGAGCTGTTTCATCACACGCATGAAGACCGGACCGTGAATCCTCCGGAGGATTGCCTGTTGCAGCAGGCCTACAGCGACGGCAACGAGTTGCGCGCCTGGTCCACGGTGTTCTGGCACAAGTCCGGCCTGCCGATCCCGGTGGAATGCACGGTTTATCCGTTGCAGATCGAGGGGCGTCTCGAGGGTTCGGTGGTGGCGTTCCGCGACGTCACCGAGCGCCGCATTCTCGAACGCGAACTGCTGTGGCAGGCCAACCATGACCCGCTGACCAAGCTGTACAACCGCAGCTGTTTCGAAAAGCAGCTGGAGAGCGAGGTCGGTCGCCTGAAGCGCAGCGAGGAAGTCAGCGCGCTGATCTATCTCGATCTCGACCGCTTCAAGTACATCAACGACACCGCCGGACACGCGGCCGGCGACCGCCTGCTCATGGAAATCAGCCAGCAGCTGCAGTCGCGCATACGTGATTCCGACATGCTCGCGCGTCTGGGCGGCGACGAATTCGCCATCCTGATGCATAACGTGGACCGGGAACGGGTCTTCGTCACCGCGGAAAGCTTCCGCGAGATTCTCGATCAGTACACGTTCATGTACGGCGGCCGCAACTACAAGGTGAATGGCAGCGTCGGCGCGGCATTGCTCGACCGGAGCACGCCCTCGCCCGGCGACGCGCTCGCCAACGCCGATATCGCCTGTCACATCGCCAAGGGCAAGGGCCGCAACCAGACACACCTCTACTGCGCCGAGAACGACCAGAAGGTTGCCATGAATCTCGAGCTCGGCTGGTCGGCGCGCTTGCAGGATGCCCTGCGCGACGACAATTTCGTGCTGCATTACCAGCCGATCCTGGCGCTCGCCGGCCTCAACAGCGGGGAAGTCGCGGACAAGACCGGCAACCTGTGGCGGCAGATGTCGCGGACGTCCCCGCACGCCTCACCGCATTACGAAGTGCTGGTGCGGCTGGTCAATTCGCGCGGCGAGATTGTCTACCCGGGCGCATTTCTGCCGACCGCGGAACGTTTCGGGCTCATGCACCAGATCGACACCTGGGTGCTGACGCATGCCGTGAAAAAGCTCTCGGAACTGAACCAGCTCGGTGGCGGCGCGACCTTCACCATCAACATCTCCGGCCATTCGCTGGACGCCGACAACCTGGTGCCGGTATTGCGCACCCTGCTCGAGAAGTACCAACTCGCGGCCGGCTCGCTGGTGTTCGAAATCACCGAGGCGAGCGCCATCGCCAACATCGACGCGGCCAAGAAACTGATCAACGAATTGCGCGGTTTCGGCTGCCGCTTCGCGCTCGATGATTTCGGCAGCGGCTTCAGCTCCTTCTTCCACCTCAAGCACCTGCCGGTGGATTTCGTGAAGATCGACGGCCAGTTCGTCCAGGGCATGGGTACCAATCCCGCCGACCGGGCGATCGTCGCCTCGATCAACGACATTGCACATTCCTTCGGCAAGCGCACCGTCGCCGAGTTCGTCGAGAGTGCCGACGTCCTGAAGATGCTGCAGGAGTCCGGCGTTGATTACGTGCAGGGCTACTACATCTCGCCGCCCTCGAGCGACCTGCCGACCGCCGATTTGCAGCGGCCGGACGCCGTCGGTCACGCCTGAGGAGAGCCTCCATTGATGCGCGCTTTTCCGCGGCGCATCGTCAGGTTTCGCGTCAAACCGGAAGTCAGGGCGTGAAACAATCCAGGTCGTTGGCGAAAGTGACCGGCCCCGCGTAACTCTTTTTGATCGAATCCAGCGTTTCGGTTTCATGCCCCAGCGTGCGCCGCATGCGGTGCGAGAGTACCAGTTGTTTCACGCCGGCCTCACGGGCGAGGCGACCGATCACCGACGGCGGCATGTGCAGAAGACGCTCGACACCGCTGGCATCCTCGGGCACGGCGTTATGGGCCACCAGAATGTCGGCTTGCCGCGCCAGCCGCGGCAGATAATCTCCCTCGCCGTTCGTGTCGCCGCTGAAGACCATGCTTTTGCTGCCGGCTTCGATGCGCCAGGCTAGCGCCGGTACCGATCCATGCGCCACGGCGGCGGCCGAGATCCGCAGACGGTCATTGCCAAATACGGTCCAGATTTTGTCGCCCGTCTTGCGCGGCACGCGGATTTTGTCGCGTATTTCGCCGACATCCTGGGGCTGCAGCTTGTAGGTGTTGCGGCTCATCGGGCTCAGGAAATCGCCCAGGTAGCGGTACGCGCCGCGGGTGCTGTCGAACAGACTGCGCACGAACGTCACGGTCGAGGGCATGAACTTGTTGCCCGTCGGTCCATAGACCGGCAACGGCCGGGTACGATCCTCGAAGAAAGACGCCTTGACCAGTGCCGGCAGGTCGGCGGTATGGTCGACATGCAGATGGGTGAGCAGGATCACGTCGAGGTCGGAAACGGTGGCCCCGGATTCGCCGAAGCGCAGCGCCGCGCCGCCGCCGATGTCGACCAGCACGCGCGGTTTGCCGCCGATCCAGACGAGGTAGCTGCTCGAAGCGCGTTTGTCCGTCAGTTCCGGACCGCCAGAGCCCAGCACCTGGACCGCGACCTCGGCCGTGCCGCAGGCGGCGACGGCGATAACGGGCATCCACGCGCAGCCCAGCAGCGCGATGACGATGCGTGCGATCAAGCCGGTTCCACGCGCTGGATGTGGTCGAGGCGGATGGTCAGGGTTTCGCCCGACGCCACGCGGCACACGAGAAACTCCTCGTGCCGGACGGTTTTGAGGTCGAGCGGCAACACCACCTGATCGTAGTGCACGTTGGCGTCGTGCCAGCGCAGATGCAGCTTCTGCCGGTGCAGGATGGCGACTTCGTATTCCGAGTAGCGCGCGCAGGCGATCGGTGCGTACGGGTCCTGATTGCCGGGCTCAGTCATTGTCGCGTTGCGTCTCCAGTCCTGTCAGTTCGCCGTCCACGTCGACCTCGATGCGGAACACGATCGGCCGGCAGCAGACCTGGCAGTCTTCGATGTATTCCTGGTTCCCGCCCGACGTGTCGATCTCGGTCTCGAACATTTCACCACAGTACGGACACTGGATGCTCTGCAGGTTGTTCACGGTTTCCAGTCTAACAGGGTTTTCATTCCCCTTGGGACGGCGGGGTTTGCGCCCCGGTTGCATCGGGCCTGAAAAAGGCTTAGGCTGATCGAGAACAAAAGGAGAACATTTTGCCCACCGACCGTTCCCGCCAGGTATATGACTTCGTCCGCGCCTACACTGCGCGTCATGGCTATGCCCCCAAGCTGCGCGAAATCGCCGGCCATCTCGGCATCCGCTCGCGCGGCGTGGTGCATCGTCACCTGCGCGCGCTGGAGGCGGAAGGGCTGATCCGCATCGAACCGGACCGCGCGCGCGGCATCCGCCTCCGCGGACGGGCGGGTGCTGTACGGCCGCTGACGCTGCCCCTGCTCGGACGCATCGCCGCGGGGCGGCCGATCGAGGCCATTCCCGGCGAGGATGAGATCGACCTCTCCGAATTCTTCGTCAACCACAACCGTTTCGTGCTGCGCGTGGCGGGTGATTCCATGATCGAGGATGGCATCCTCGATGGCGACATGGTGGTGGTGGAGAAGCGCAATACCGCCGAGAACGGGGAGATCGTGGTGGCGCTCATCGACGGCGTCGAGGCCACGCTCAAGCGCCTGCAAAAAAACCGTGATGGTACCGTGACCCTGCGGCCGGCGAATGCCGCCTTGTCGCCCATGCGTTACGGCGCCGCGCGCGTGCGCATTCAAGGCGTGGTGGTTGGACAATTTCGTTCATATCGGTGAGGAACGAGACACTGGGTGCGCAAAGAATTCACAGGATTCACAGGATTTACAGGATTGTCGCGCCCAGTGCCCGAGGCGAAGCTTTTTCGAAGGGAGTACGCCGGGCCGCCACCGCCGAAAGAGCATTCGCCTCGGGTGGTGGCGGCCCCTTCGGCAATGGGCGCAGTAGCCGCAATGAACCATGTTTCCATGAGCGCTACTGCCGCCGTCTCCGAAAGAGCTGCGCCACGGGATCCGGCGGCTAGGATTAACAGGATTATCTGGATAATTTTCAAAAATCTCTAATCCTGTAAATCCTGTCCATTTTTTATGTTTCGATGATCGAATCCAAACGTTTCTGGCCGCGGGCCATTCTGCATATCGACATGAACGCCTTTTTCGCGTCCGTCGAGCAGCGCGATTTCCCCGGGCTGCGCAACAAGCCGGTCGGCGTCACCAATGGCGAGGCCGGCACTACCCTCATCACCTGTTCGTACGAGGCGCGCGCCGCGGGCGTGAAAACCGGCATGCGCGTTTACGAGGCGCGCCGGCTCTGCCCCGGGCTTATCCAGCGTCCGGCGCGGCCCAGGGTTTATGCCGCCATCTCCACGCGCATCATGCATGCGCTCCGGGACATCAGCCCGGACGTGGAGGTGTTCAGCGTGGACGAGGCGTTCATCGACGTGACCCATTGCCAGCGTTTGCATGGATCGCCCGAACGTATCGCGCAGCTAGCGCGGCAACGCATCCACGAGGTCAGCGGCGGGCTGCCGTGTTCCATCGGCGTGGCCGGGACCAAATCCACCGCCAAGATCGCCTCGGACCTGAAAAAGCCGAACGGCCTGACCGTCATTCCGCCGTGGGAGGCGCGTGAACGCCTGGCCGACGTGCCGATGAGAAAAGTATGTGGCCTGGGCCCGAACATTGCCGAGTTTCTGTCGTTGTACGGCGCGCACACCTGCGGTGACGTTGCGCGCCTGCCGATGACCGTGCTCGCGCGGCGTTATGGTGTCACCGGGAAGTACCTGTGGCTGGCCTGCCAGGGGAAGGATACGGAACCGGTGACGCCGCATATCGCGCCGCCGCAGTCGATCGGTCATGGCAAGGTATTGCCGCCGCGCACGGTTTCAGCGCGCGTCATCGAAATCTATCTGCGACACATGTGCGAAAAGGTAGCGGCGCGCCTGCGCCGCTACGACATGCAGGCCGGCCAGCTGTATGTCGGCCTGCGATTGAAAGCTCCGCATCATGATGAACATACCGAGCAGCTGTTCACCCTGCCGTACGCGTCGCCCGATGGCCGGCGCCTGTTCGAGCTGGCGCGGGAATTTCTCCGGCGCCGCTGGCGCGGCGTGGTCGTGACCCATGTGCAGGTGACGGCGTCGCAGCTGCGTTCCGCCTCCGGCCAGCTCGAGCTTTTCTCCGCCGCCGACCCGCGTGCGTCCAACCGCTTCGGCGCCATCGACTGCATCAACGCCCGTTACGGCGAGTTCACCGTGGCGCCGGCGACGCTGCTCGAGCGCTCGACCATGCCCAACGTCATCGCGCCGGCATGGCGTCCGGACGGGCACCGGCAGCACATTCCGGATTGAATGCGGACGGAATCGGGGAGCGAGATCGTGACCGGTCGCAGGGCCGGGAAATAAAAAAGGGCCGGCGGTAATGCCGGCCCTTTTTTCAAAGTCGTTCAACGGGGCGCTGATCGGTTCGCGCTTCGGCTTTTATCGAGCGTCCGAACGACGCAGTTCCTTGAGGGTCCAGTGCCAGTGATACTTGTTGAACAGTTCGACGTACAATCCGATTTTCAGGAACCGTGCGTTCAATTTTTTCTTGAATCTTATCGAAGGCGAATTGAAAAGATCGCTGTAACTGAACAGCCGTTCCATCCCTGTTTCCTTGAGAAATTGATAGCTCCGGTAGCGGAGGTAGGGAGCTATTCCCTTTCCGCGGAACGGCTTCATGGTGTACATGTCGAGCAGATAAGCCTCGTTCCTGTTCAATTTGACCCGGTGTTTTTGTATGAACCACTCGTCGAAATCCATCCACATGAAGGCGACGATTTCGCCGCGGTATTTTGCGCCGAAGCATTTCTCCCCTTTCTTCAGCCTCGCGGACAATTTGTCTTCGGTGTAATTCCAGGTTTTACTCGCCAGGATCTGTTGGATTTCGTCCGGTCCGAAAAAGCCGAAAGTATAATCTTCAAAGCCGCCCGGTATCTGCGACAAGTCAACATCTTCCGCTCCTTCCTGAATCCAGTAGTAAGGAGCGATGACGATCCCCGCTGACTCCAGGCGATACTGGAACGCCTCGAACAGGGTTCCGTGTCGCCATCTGTCGGCCAGGTTTCTCAGTTTGCGAATCATTGAAGCTTCACGGTAATTGTCGTCGGGAAATATCGCCGGGAAAACGCCATTCCTAGCATAGTCGACTTCGCGAAGAAGTCGGCCGGCCGATAGTCAGATGCATGGTGGGAGGAGAGAGCGCCATTACGACATTCCGGGCTGTTGACCGGTGGCGCCGGATCGATGACCCGGTCCGGGGTTTTCGGCATACCCGGACTGGAGCCCGGAAATAACGCTGGCGGTGTGGTCCGCCAGGCGGAATCAAAAAGCCGCGGACGGCGTTACTTTTTTATGTAGAAGCGATACACGCCGCGCGAATCCTCGGTCATGCCGAGCAGCTTGTGTCCCGTGGTCTTGATCCAGGTATTGATCTCGAGCGGAGCCGCCTGGCAGTCGCTGATGAGCTTGATGCTCTGGCCGGCGCGAACCTGGACCATGGTCTTGCTCGCTTCCAGCACCGGCGTCGGACAGTGGAAGCCGGTGACGTCCACCGTTCTTTCCACCGGCCACGGGTCGCCTTTCTGGATGTAGAAGCCGAAGCCCTTGGGCCGTGTCCGGTCGACGAACAGGATCTGGTTATTCGTCTGCTTCGCCCAGACATGGAGATCGTTCTCCACGCCCGGATAGTCGCTGACGAGCAGCAGAACCTGGCCTTCCTCGACCGTACGCATGGTGCGGCGCAGGGAGGGGAGGGGCCCGGGCGAAGCCAGCCCGTTCAGATCGAGCGTGATCTGCGGTTTCATGGCGGGCATAGCGTGATCTTTGGTTTTGGCGGTCATGGCATGTACCTCGGTAATGTCCTCAGGGGACTGTTCCCTTGTCTGTCCTTTAATGTGCAAGGTACATGCCAGAGCCATGGAACGCCGGATTTGCAGACATTATCAGGGTTTTATCCCGGTACCGGCGTGAATGAGGAAGGGCAACGCGACGCGGCAGGCAGGAGGCGTGGACGAAAATCGATGTGAAAACTGGGTCGCGCACAGGGTCGAGCCGGCATCGCTGGCATGGAACTTGAAGCATTTAACCCGTAAACAAGCCATTCGGGGTGTGCCCATGAGTCCGACCGTTCTCCTCCTGGACGACAGCAGGGAGAATCTTGTAGTACTGCAACGGATGCTCAAGGGATTGCCGGGCATGGATGCGATCAACACCGTGTGTTTCAGCACCGGTCAGGAGGCGTTGGCCTGGTGCCATGCCAACGACCCTGACATCTGCGTTGTGGATTACAACATGCCGGGCATGGACGGGATCGAGTTTCTCGTCGAGATCCGGAAGTTGCCGCGCTTCAATGGTGTTCCCGTGGTCATGGTGACAGGCTCCTCCGACAGCAAGGTGCGACAAAGCGCGCTGGCGAACGGGGTCAACGACTTTTTGACGCGGCCGGTCGACCCGGACGAGTTCCGTGCGCGTCTCGGCAACCTGCTGATGCTGCGCATGAGCCTCGTCAACCCGCTCGACCGCGTGGAGCGGCTGGCGCACGACGTGGAACTGCTGGCGCGGCAGGCGCTCGAGCGCGAGCACGAACAGATTATCTTCAAGCTTTCCCAGATCAGCACCTCGCGCGACGAGGAAACCGGCAACCACATGCATCGTGTGGCGCACATCTCGCGCTTGATCGCGCAGGAACTCGGCCACGACGCCCCGTTCTGCGACATGATCTACCTGGCGGCGCCGATGCACGACATCGGCAAGGTCGGGATCCCGGACAAGATCCTGCTCAAGCCCGGCAGGCTCACTCCCGAGGAATGGGAGGTGATGAAGACGCACACCACCATCGGCTACGACGTGCTCAAGGATTCGAGCTCCTCGCTGCTACGCATGGGCGCGGACATCGCCCACTCGCATCACGAGAAATACAACGGCCAGGGTTACCCGCAGGGACTGGTGGGAGAGAAAATACCGGTGGTGGGGCGGATCGTGGCCGTGGCCGACGAGCTGGACGCGCTGCTGTCGGTGCGTCCGTACAAGCAGGCGTGGAATCTCAAGGACGCCCTGGAACATCTGCATCAAGAACGCGGCCGGCATTTCGATCCCGGTTGCATCGACATCATGCTGCGGCACATCGACACCATTCTGGACATCCAGCGCCAGTTCGCCGACGAGCCCGGCGCGCTCGCCCCCGCCGTCCACCCGTTGCGCCGCGGGGTTGCCTAGACCGGGATTTCCCCGGAAAAGCTAACGCGCTGGCGCCGACGTGACGACCGGCGCGGGTTCGTCCTGGCCGTATTTGCGCTTGTACCACATCAGCCCGAGGCGCTCGCGCAGTGCGTTGCTGCTCAGTTGCAGGCCGTAGGCCGAGGGATAATATCCCAGCGTCTCGCGTTCTTCCTTGTTGAGCGTGGTGAATCCCATGGGCGCGGGAACGGTGTCGACGCCCTGGTTCTCGAACGCCCAGACCGCGCGCGGCATGTGCGCCGCATGGGTGACGAGATACACCCGGCGTATGCCGGCCTCGGCAAGAATTGCCTTGGAGAACCTGGCGTTTTCATAGGTATTGGCCGATTTGTCCTCGACCCAGCGGGCTTCGACCTGGAAATCGCGCTTCAGCGACGTCTGCATCAGCGCCGCCTCCGGAGCCTGTTCACGAAACGGCGTGCCGCCGCTCACCAGGATCGGCAAGCCCGTAAGACGGTGCAGGTACGCGCCGTAGCGCAGCCGTTCCAGCGTCCAGCGGTTCACGCTGTCGCCTTCGCCGTATTCCGCCGCATCGGTATAACGCCCGCCGCCCAGGATCACGATGGCGCCCGGCGCCGGCCCGGTGTCGGGGGTGCCGGCGAGTCGCAACGGCGGGAACCGCGTCTCGACACCTCGCATCAGCTCATGGCCCGTGAGCGGCAGGCTCAGGATCAACAGCGACGTCAGGCTCAGCGCGACGACGAGACTGCCCAGAAGCTGCCAGCGGATCTGTATCAGGAAGCCGAGCAGCGCGACGATGAGGATGATGCCGGGAGGCAACAGCAGCAGCGACTGGATCTTGGGCGTGATGTCGACCACGGTATTCAGGGTGACAGGCCGGCGGCCTGCTGCTCGGCGTGGTACGAGGAGCGCACCATCGGGCCGCTCGCGACGTTGCGGAAACCCATTTCACGGGCGGCGTGCGCGAACTGCTCGAATTCATCCGGCGTCACGAAACGTGTCACCGGCAGGTGGTGCCGGCTCGGCTGCAGGTACTGGCCGACGGTGAGCAGTTCGCAGCCGTGCGCGCGCAGGTCGTGCATGACCTGAAGGATTTCGTCGTTCGTTTCCCCGAGCCCGACCATCAGGCCGGACTTGGTCGGAACGCCGGGGTGGCGTTCGCCGAAGCGCTTGAGCAGCTCCAGCGAGTGCCGGTAATCGGCGCCGGGGCGCGCCGCCTTGTACAGACGCGGCACGGTTTCGAGGTTGTGATTGAAAACGTCCGGCAGTGCCTGACCGAGAATGTCGAGCGCCACGTCCAGGCGGCCGCGAAAATCCGGCACCAGGATCTCGATCGAGGTGGAAGGCGTGTGCCGGCGCACCGCGCCGATACAGGCGGCGAAATGCGCCGCGCCGCCGTCGCGCAGGTCGTCACGGTCCACCGAGGTGATGACCACGAATTTCAGTTTCATGGCGGCGATGGCGCGCGCCAGATTCTCCGGTTCGTCGGTATCGAGCGGCGCGGGCCTTCCGTGCGCCACGTCGCAGAACGGGCAGCGGCGCGTGCACAGCCGGCCCATGATCATGAACGTGGCGGTGCCGTGGCTGAAGCACTCGCCGAGATTCGGGCACGAGGCCTCTTCGCACACGGTGTGCAGCGCGTGCGCGCGCAGCAGGTTCTTGAGCCGTCCGACCTCCGGGTGCGTCGGGCTCTTGGCGCGAATCCATGCCGGCTTGCGCGCCGGCGCCTGTTCGACGACCTTGACGGGGATGCGCGCCACCTTGGCCGCGCCCTTGCATCCTTCGCTCTGCAGGCGCGCCTTCCCTGGCGCGCTACTCTGATCGATGGCGGCGGTCGCGCGGGGCTTGTCGTCGTTCATGCTGTTCAAGAATGTAGCCCTACTGCGTTCGTCCTGTCATTTTAGGTTGGGCAGGCGGTTCTCTGACGGGGAAACGAACCCAGTATAACCCAGCTCACCGAGCAGTTGCTTCAGCCACGTCCGCCCCATGTCGTCCAAGTCCCGACGGATGCCAAGGTCAATCAGTTGTGTGACCGGCTGCCCGGGGTGACCGCAGGGATCGATGTAAGAGAAGGGCTTCAGGTCCATGTCCAGATTGAGTGCGATGCCGTGATAGCTCGCGCCGCGCCGCACGCGCAGGCCGAGCGAGGCGATCTTGGCACCGTCCACGTACACTCCCGGCGCGCCGGCGCGCCGCTCGGCCCGGATCCGCCAACCGGCCAGCAGATCGATCACCGACTGTTCCATGGCGCCGACCAGGCGCTTCGCGCCCCAGCCGTGGCGGCGCAGATCCATGAGGATATAGGCGACCAGCTGGCCCGGCCCGTGGTAGGTGATGTCGCCGCCGCGGTCGCTGTACACCACGGGGATGTCGCGAATGTGGGTCAGCGCGCCGCCGCGTCCCTTGAGTCCGAGGGTGAACACCGGCGGGTGTTCGAGCAGCCAGATTTCATCCGGCGTTTCAATCGTGCGCGCGTCGGTGAAATCCTGCATGGCGCGGAACGCTGCGGAATAATCGACGCTGCCGAACCGGCGCAATACCACTTCCTCGCGCGGCACGCGATCGGATGCCGGATGCATCATTCCACCTTGCCCTCAATGAAGGCGCGTTTGTACTCCTTGTACAGCGCGAACAGGCGCGCGTGCATCGGCCCCGGCTTGCCGTTGCCGACTGCACGGCCGTCGACGCGCGTGATCGGCAGGATCTCCTTGGTCGAACTCGTCAGCCACACTTCGTTCGCGGTTCGCAGCATTTCGATCGTAACCGGTTTTTCCTCGCAGGCGATCCGGTTCGCGCGCGCGATCTCGACGACCAGGTCGCGCGTGATGCCCGGCAGGATATACGGCCCCTTGGGCGGCGTGACCAGGCGCTCGCCGCTGACGATGAAAATGTTGCTGGCCGCACCTTCGGTCATCAGGCCGTCGCGCACCAGGATCGCCTCGGCCGCGCCCTGCTCGATGGCCTGCTGGCGCAGCAGCGCGTTGGCCAGCAGCGCGATCGCCTTGATGTCGCAGCGCTGCCAGCGGATGTCCGCGGTCGTGACCGCGGCCACGCCTTCGGCGAGCTGTTCCGCCGGCGGATACTTGAGCGGCTGGGCGTAGGCGAAAACCGTGGGCACGGCGTCCGGCGGAAACGCATGGTCGCGCGGCGCCACGCCGCGCGTGATCTGCAAGTAGATCGACTGATCCCGGGTTCCGTGTTCTTCCATGAGGCGCGCGAAAACGTTTTTCCATTCCCCGGCCGTGTGCGGGTTGTGCACGCGGATCGCGGCGAGGCTGGCTTCGAGACGCGCGAGATGATGCGGCAGGCGGAACAGGCGTCCGCCGAAGACCGGAATCACCTCGTAGACGCCGTCGCCGAAAATGAAACCGCGATCGAAGACGGACACCTTGGCTTGGTCGGGCGGTAGAAATTTCCCGTCGAGATACACCTGTGTCAGGGCTGGCATCATGATGAATGGCGGGCGGAGAATCGGCGGGATTTCCGCGTGTTCCTTGTGTCTTGTTAAACCGTTACTGTAACCAGAGTTGCAGTCTGTCGATAGTGCGCCGGAAAAAACCGCCTTCGCCGACCTGCCGGAGCGCCACCAGCGGGTATTCCGCGAGCGTCTGGCGGTCGACGTCGAGCGCGATCGTGCCCACGGTCTGGCCCGACCGGATCGGCGCGTTCAGCGATTCCGCGATCGTCACCCGTGCGCGCAGTTTCTCGTGCCAGCCGCGCGGCAGAGTCAGGTACAGATTTCGTCCCGAACCGAGCGGAACCGTGGCCAGGTCTCCCATCCACACCCGCGCGCGCACCGCGGGAACCTCCGCGGCGTACAGCAGGCGCGTTTCGAAATGACGAAAACCGTGATCGAGAAGACGTTGCGCGGCTTCCGCTCGCGCGTTTTCGTCCCGGGCGCCGAGCACCGCGGCGATCAGGCGCATGTGTTCGCGGCGCGCCGACGCGACGAGGCAGAAGCCGGCGGAATGGGTTTGCCCGGTTTTCACGCCGTCCACGGCCGGATCGCGCCACAGCAGGGAGTTGCGATTATACTGCGTAATCCCCCCGTCGCTGTATTCCTTGAGCGAAAACCACCGGTAATATTCCGGAAAATCCCGGATCAACGCCGAAGCCAGGCGCGCCAGATCGCGCGCCGTGCTGAGCTGGCCTTTTTCGTCGTGGCCGGTCGCGTTCATGAAAGTGGTGTGATCGAGCCCGAGCGTCCGCGCCGCCGCGTTCATCTCGACGACGAAATTTTTTTCGTCGCCCGCGACCCGCTCCGCCAGGGCGACGGCCGCGTCGTTGGCGGACAGCACGATGATCCCCTTGAGCAGGTCCTCGGCGCGGGCGCTCGACCCCGGACGCAGGAACAGACGCGCCCCCTTGGCGTTCCAGGCCTGCCGGCTGACGTCCACCCGGTCGTCGGGTTTCAGTTTCCCGGTCTTGAGATGGCCGAACAGCACATAGGCGGTCATGAGCTTGGTGAGGCTTGCCGGCGGGAGCGGCTTGTCGGCGTTGCGCTCCGCCAGTACCTGGCCACTGTCGTGGTCCATGAGCACCCAGGCGGGCGCGGCGACGTCCGGTGCCGGCACTTCGGGCAGGGCCGCCGCGGCTGCCTGGGTGCATAGCAGGCATGCGAGCAACAGACAGAAGAATTTTTTAGGAGTCTCTGACAAGAAAAATTTCACAGGATTAACAGGATTTTTCAGGATTTACAGGATTAAAGATTTTGAAAAATAAAAATCCTGTCAATCCTGTTTTTAATCCTGTCTATTGATTTCTCATCCAACACGATCACTCGACCACTATCAAGGCATCGGGCACGCCGAGCTGCGCAGCGCGTTGCGTCAGCCGGTCGCCTTCCTCGACGTTGGTCAGCGGCCCGACGCGGACGCGGTAGACCGGAGCGGGATCGCCGCCGCCGTTCCTGGCGGCCTGCGGCGGCTGGATGGAAATCGGCCGCAGGGATTCGCGTTCGAGCCGGTTGCGCAGCATCACGGCATTGTCCCACAGCGTGAAGGCGCCGACCTGGAGATACAGCTTCGGGTTTGCCGCCGCCGGAGCCGGTTGCGACGACGGCAGTTCTTCCGCGGCCACCGCCGGCGCGACGACCTGCAGCGGATAGGTTTTGACCTGCGCCACCTGTGTCGCCGGCTCGTCCGGACTGACCGCCTCGACTTCCACCACGCCGGTGCCGGTGCCGAGAATCCCGAGCCGTGCGGCCGCGGCGTAGGACAGGTCGATCAGGCGGTTGTGCAGGAACGGTCCGCGGTCGTTGACGCGCACCACGACCGAGCGACCGTTTTGCAAGTTGCGCACCCGCGCGTATGAGGGCAGCGGCAGGGTCTTGTGCGCCGCGGTCATGGCGTACATGTCGTAGGGCTCGCCGCTCGAGGTGCGCCTGCTATGGAATTTCTTGCCGTACCAGGAAGCGATGCCGCGCTCGCGGTAACCGCGCGCGTCCGCCAGCGGCGTGTAGGCCACGCCGTAGACCGAATACGGATTGTTGCCGGTGACGGAACGGGGTTCGGTTTTCGGGACCGCATCCGGAATGTTGGCGACGTCGGCCGGCGGGTTGGCGTCCGGGCCGTCGTCCTCGAAATACCCTCCACCCGGAAGCGTGCCGCACGCCGACAACAGCGCCAGCAACGGCGCGAGCCAGATCCAGCGCGGCATCATGGCGGGGTTTTTGACTCCATGCGTTGACGTATCCTTTCTCCCAGCTCGTACACGGCCATGGCGTAACGTTTGTTGTGATTATAGCGCGTGATGACGTAGAAATTGTTGTATCCGAGCCGGTAGATGGGCCCGTACTCGCCCTCGAGCGCGATCAGCGCGGCGCGCCTCTCGGCGTTCTCGTTCCGGTGCGGGAACACGCCGTAGCCGGCGAGCTGGCGCAGCGACAGCGCCGGCTTGAGCCCGAGCTTCTCGACCCAGAAGTACAGCGTGCCTTTCAGGTTCACGTCGTCGGTCACGGGCGCGCCGGTCTCCCAGCCGTGGCGCTTGAGATAAAGCGCCACGCTGCCGATGGCGTCATCGGGGTCGTCGAGGATATCGCGCACGCCGTCGCCGTCGAAGTCGACCGCGAAGCGGCGGTAATTGCTGGGCATGAACTGCGGCAGCCCCATGGCGCCGGCGTACGAACCCTTGATGCCGCAGGCATCGACGTCGAGTTCGCGCGCGAGCAGCAGGAATTCGGTCAGCTCGCGGCGGAAGAACGCGGCGCGCGCGGGATAGTCGAGCGTCAGCGTGGTGAGCGCGTCGAGGATCGGGATGTTCCCCTTGTTGCGCCCGAACTGGGTTTCCACGCCGATGAGAGCCACGATGATTTCCGGCGCCACGCCGTATTGTTCGCTCGCCCGGGCCAGCGCCGATGCGTGTTTTTTCCAGAACCGGATGCCGCGCTGCATATTTTCCTCGGTCAGGAATATCTTGCTGTATTCAAACCAGGGCAGCAGTTCCTTGGGCCGTTCCATCGCCTCGATGATCTCGGGACGCCGCCGCGCGCAGCGGAATGTCTTGCGCAGCTGTTGCGGCGTGTAGCCGTAGTCTTCGGCCATTTCGGAGATCAGGCTTTGCAGCGGCGGGTATTTGTCGACGTTGAGTGCATGGGCACGCGGACTGGCGGCGAGGGCCAGACAGGCGAGCGACAGCGCTCCCAGGATGAAAGAACGCGCCGGCATTATTCCGCGATCTTGCGGTGGGTCTGGATGCTCATGAGGATGCCGAACGCGGCCATGACCGTGACGATCGAGGTTCCGCCGTAACTCATCATCGGCAGGGGAATGCCCACGATCGGCAGGATGCCGGTGACCATGCCCATGTTCACGAAGAAATACAGGAAGAAGGTGAGGCTCAGGCTGCCGGCCAGCAGGCGCGTATAGCTGTCCTTGGCGAGATAGGCGATCAGCATGCCGCGCGCGACGATGAGCACGTAGATCGCGACCAGCAGCAGGCTGCCGATCAGCCCGAACTCTTCCGCGAACACGGCGAAGATGAAGTCGGTCGAGGACTCCGGCAGGTAATCGAGATGCGCCTGCGACGAGTTCAGCCAGCCCTTGCCGTAGATGCCGCCTGAGCCAACGGCGATCATGGACTGGATCGTGTGATAGCCGGTGCCGAGCGGATCGGCCTCGGGATCGAACAGGGTGAAAATGCGCTGCCGCTGGTAATCGTGCATATGATTCCACGCGAACGGTGCGGCCACGGCGACGATGGCGAGCAGGGTCAGGATCACGCGCCAGCGCATGCCGCCGAGGAACAGCACGAAGGTGCCGGCGCCGAACACCAGCAGCGCGGTGCCGAGATCCGGCTGCTTGACGATCATGAACGCCGGGACCGCCATCATGAGAAACGCGACCGCGAGCCGCCCCAGGCTGGGTGGAAGATTCTTCCGCGCCAGGTACCAGGACAGCATCATCGGCACCGCGAGCTTCATGATTTCGGCCGGCTGGAACCGCAGGAACCCGAGGCTCAGCCAGCGCTGCGCGCCCTTGCCGATCACGCCCAGGGCGAGCACCGCGATCAGCAGCAGCATGCCGGCGATGAAGATGTACGGCGACCAGCGCTCGTAGAACTCCGGGCGTATCTGCGCCACCGCGAGCAGCACGCCGAAGCCGAGGAGCAGCCGCAACAGGTGTCCGAGCGTGGCGTCCAGGTCGCGGGCGCTGGCGCTGTACACCACGAACAGGCTGACCACGGCCATGCCGAGCAGGGCGTAGAACAGGGTCTTGTCGAGATGCAGGCGTTCGAGATTCATGTCAGTGACTATGTTAACCGCAGATGATGGCGCAGGTCCCGGGTCATTCGTCGTTCTCCGTCGCCGGTTTCGTCTCGCCCGGCGGCGCGGAGGTTTTGCCGAGCAGCAGATAATCCATGACCTTGCGCGCGATCGGTGCGGCCGCGGAACTGCCGTGGCCGCCGTTTTCCACGATCACCGACACCGCCACTTTCGGATCGCCGACCGGGGCGAAGGAAACGAACAGGGCGTGGTCGCGGAAACGCTCGGGGGTGGCTTTTTCGCTGTACGACTGGCCCTGGGCGACGGTCTTCACCTGCGCGGTGCCGGTCTTGCCGGCGATCTTGTAGGGCGCGTTGTGGCCGATGCCATAGGCGGTTCCGCGGTTGGTGTGCACCACGTCGGTCAGGTTCTGGATCTGGATCTCGAGGTTGTGCCGGTCCTTGAGCGGAATCTGCGTCGTGACCACGGGTTCGGTTTCGCGTCGCGCCTGGGTCTTGGCGTCCACGATGGCGCGCACCAGTTGCGGCTTCATGCGCACGCCCTGGTTCGCCAGCGTCGACATGGCGTCGGCGAGTTGCAGCGGCGTTACCAGAATCGAACCCTGGCCGATGCCGGTGATCACGGTCTCGCCCGGGTACCAAACCTGTTTGCGCGCCGCCTTCCATTCCGGCGAGGGCAGGATGCCGTCGGACTCGTTGAACAGGTCGACACCGGTTTTCTTGCCGAAGCCGAACGGTGCCAGAAATCTTTTCATGCCGTCGATGTTCATGGCCACGGCCAGCTTGTAGAAATAGACGTCGCAGGATTGCACCACGGCGTCGTGCAGGTTCACCGCGCCATGGCCGCCCTTTTTCCAGTCGCGGAACTGGTGCGCGCTGCCCGGCAGCGAATACCAGCCGGGGCAGGACACCGGCCGGTTGGGATCGAATCCATCCTGCTCCAGCGCCGCCAGACCGAGGAACGCCTTGATGGTCGAGCCCGGCGAATACTGGCCGTTGAGCGCGCGGTTGATCAGCGGCTTGTCCGGGTCCTTGAGCAGTGCGTCGTAGGATTCCGGATCGATGCCCTGCACGAAGGGGTTGGGATCGTAGGTTGGCGTGCTCACGAACGCGAGGATCGCACCGGTCGCGGGTTCCATGGCGATGACCGCGCCGCGCCGCTTGCCGAGTGTCTGCTCGGCCAGGGCCTGGAGCTTGGCATCGATGCTGAGGTAGATGTTCTTGCCCGCCACCGGCGCGATGCGCTCGAGGATGCGCAGCGAGCGACCGTGCGCGTTGGTTTCGACTTTTTCGAAACCGACCTGGCCGAGCAGTGTTTTTTCGTAGCTCGCTTCGAGTCCCAGCTTGCCGATGTACTCGATGCCGCGGTAGGCGGCCTTGTCGACCTGCTCCTGTTCCTGCTCGTTGATCCGTCCCACGTAGCCGAGGAAATGCACGCCGAGGCCGGCGAGCGGGTAATGCCGCCGCAGCCGCGCCTCGAGCTCGACACCGCTGAAGTAGGTTCGCTTGACCGCGAGCCGCGCCGCTTCCTCTTCGGTGAGATGCGAGCGCAGCACCAGGTTTTCGAATCGCGGACGCTCGCGCAACTGCTTCTGGAAATTCTTGAGGTCGGCCTCGTTCAGGTTCACGACGTGGCCGAGCTCCTCGAGCAGCGAGTTCATGTCGTCGACCTGCTCGGGGATGATTTCGAGCGTGTACACCGGGTAGTTCTGCGCCAGGATCACGCCGTTACGGTCGAGAATCAGGCCGCGCGGCGGCTGGATCGGGATCGGCTTGATGCGATTGGCCTGCGACAGCGTCTCGTAGTGGCGGTGCGCGAACACCTGCAGGTAGGCGAGACGCAACGCGAGCGCGAAGATCAGCGTGACCACGATGACGCCAATCACCGACAGCCGCGCATTGAACAACCGGGTTTCCCGGAAGTGATCTTTGATCGGGATATTGAGCATTAGATCCTACAGAGCTCTAAAAAATCAGACAGGATTCACAGGATTAAAAAACAGGATTAACAGGATTAATCTTTTATTTCCAAAATTTTTAATCCTGTAAATCCTGAAAAATCCTGTTAATCCTGTCCATTTCATTTTGTGAGAGACGTCTAAGCGATGCCGCCGCGGCGCCGCAGATCGCGCAGGATCACGAACAGCCACGGCCACAGCAGCGCGCCGACGACGCTCGGCGTCCAGTAACTGATCGTTTCCGGTGCCTGTCCGATCGCGCCGCGGATCCACAGCACCAGCAACTGGTTGGCCACGAGCAGACCGAGCACCGAGACCGCCTGTTGCCAGCGCGGGAACATGCGCAGCTGCAGGTGCAGGCGCACGGTGAGGAACGCCACCAGCGTCTTGCCGAGTGCGTTGCTGCCGAGCAGCGAACCGTAGAGCACGTCCTGGAGAAAGCCGAGCAGCCAGCCGGTGCCGACGGAAACGCGCTCCGGCACCGCGAGACACCAGTAGATCAGCACCAGCCCGACCCAGTCGGGGCGGAACGGTTCGGCCCAGGTCGGGAACGGCATGATCGCGAGGATCACGGCCGCGGCGAACGTGCCGGTTAGCGTCAGGCGGCGGCGCGCGTCCGGACCGAATCTCATCTGGCGCCGTCCGCGCTTTTGGGCGACGTGCCGCGCCAGATCAGCATCACCTGTTTGCCGTGATTGAGTTGTGCCGCCGGCTTGGCGGCAACGGTGAGAAACGCCTCGTTCGGGTCGTTGACGATCTTGTCCACCTGCGCCACCGGATAGCCCGGCGGGAACGTGCCGCCCATGCCGGAGCTGACCAGCAGGTCGCCTTCCTTGATGTCGGAGGCGGAGGTGAGATACGGAACCTTGAGGCTGTCCGGATCGCCGGTGCCGAACACCAGCATGCGCAGGCCGCTGCGGTTGTCGAGCACCGGAATCGCGTGGCCGGCGTCGGTGATGAGCGTCACGCGGCTGACGTTCGCGGCGACCTGCGTGACCTGGCCCATGATGCCGTGTGCGTCGATGACCGATTGCCCGACATACACGCCGTCGCGGCTGCCCTTGGCGACCACGATCTTGCGCGTGAACGGTTCGGTGCTGACCTCGATCAGCTCGGCGGCGATGGCCTTGTCGGCGACCAGGGCGGCGCTGCCCAGCATGCGTCGCAGGCGCGCGTTTTCCTCCTCCAATGCTTCGAACTGCTGCAATCTGGCGTTCAGCACCTGTCGTTCGGCGAGCAGTTTTTCATTGTCCTGGCGCAGGGTGCCGCGGGTGGTGAAGAAATCGGCGACGCCGCCGCCGACGTAGGCCGGCGCGGCGGCGATGAGCTGGATCGGGTAGGCCAGCACGTTGAGCGTGGCGCGGATTTTTTCCAGATGATGTCCGCGGTGGTCGAGGAACATCAGCGTCACCGACAGCGCCGACAGCAGGATCAGGCGGGTGAAATTCGAGGGCGCCCCGACGGCGCGGCCGAAGACGTTGATCATGCGGCGCCCGGCGAGGAGTGGCGCAGGGATGCGCCGTTTACGGACCGAAGGACGGAAACAGGCGCGCCGTTCGCGGAAAACCGCCGGTGCGCGCGGTTATTCGTACACAAAAACATCGCCCAGCGTTTCGGCCTCCATGAGCGCCCGGCCGCAGCCGCGCACCACACAGGTGAGGGGATCTTCGGTGATGATGATCGGCAGCCCGGTCTGCTCCGCGAGCATGCGGTCGATGTCGCGCAGCAGCGCACCGCCGCCCGAGACCACGAGGCCCTTCTCGGCGATGTCGGCGCCGAGTTCCGGCGGCGTCTGTTCGAGCGCGATCTTGATCGCGCCGATGATGCCGGCGAGACATTCCGACAGCGCCGCGTGCACTTCCTGGCTGTTGAGCACCTGCGCGCGCGGCACGCCGTCGGCGATGTGGCGGCCCTTGACCTCCACCTGCCTGACCT